>Ga0114959_10001199_pt1 | contig 23325 bp, 23 predicted proteins | sample C_130625_EF_Meta_FD_87317 | JGI IMG/M metagenome (GOLD analysis project Ga0114959, IMG submission 87317) | Freshwater microbial communities from Lake Croche, Canada to study carbon cycling - C_130625_EF_MetaG | ecosystem: Environmental > Aquatic > Freshwater > Lake | place: Lake Croche, Canada... | reverse complement strand
TTAACTAATTAAGCAAATGAGCCTGTTCAGCAGTGGGGCCTATAGCTCAGTCGGTAGAGCAACGGACTTTTAATCCGTGGGTCGACAGTTCGAGCCTGTCTGGGCCCACCAATAGTGAATACTGGTTAAATGTCTGCGCTCGCTATATTTGTCCTAGGGTTTTTCAATATTTAGCACGCTTTAAATGAGAATTGGCCGTTGAAAGGAAAAATTCAAACAGGTCATAAATTTAGTGACCCGAGGCCTTGCTAAAAGTGATTTTGAATTTTTGATTTTCGACTCTTGATTTCCAACACCATGTAATATACTCACATGGTCCACTTAGAACACGGGGGCGTCCTCCGAACATTTGCGCTGCTGAACAAAAAAATAAAGGTAAAAATATTTTTGATCGTTTTCGTTCAAAGCGCTCTGGGTTTATTGGATCTTTTTGGGGTTCTTGCAGTCGGTGCCCTAGGTGCACTTGCTATTCAAGGCGTTGAATCACGTAGTCCTGGAAATAAGGTTAGCTATTTTTTACGGCTAATAAATGCACAGAATTTTTCTCTCCATGGTGCGGCAATATATCTAGGTATCGTTGCGGCATCAATTTTACTTGTGAAGACAGTTATCTCCATCTACATCACACGCAAAACATATTTTTTTCTGTCAAAAATATCAACACAAATTTCGATGGATTTAATTACCAAATACCTTTATCAAGATTTTGCTGAAATTCAGTCAATGAATACTCACGAAATTATCTACATAGTCACTGAAGGAACAAAAAACATCGTTCTTGGAATTCTTGGGACCTTCATGGCTCTAATTTCAGATATCTCACTTTTACTAATCTTAGGAATCGGATTATTTTTTATTAATGTACAAATTACAGTACTCGTAATTTTACTCTTTGGCAGTGTTGCCTTCTGTCTACACTACGTATTAAAAATAAGAGCATCGCAAATCGGCAATATGTCATACATATATTCTATTCAGAATAATCGTACACTTCTCAATGTCATAACTGCTTATAAAGAAATTTTTGTTAAAGATAGGATTCCATACTTCATAGGTGAGCTACGTTTCGTCCGCGATAAAATGAGCAGCATAAGTGCAGAATTGGCATTTCAACCGTTTATTAGTAAATATGTATTGGAATTATTCTCAACTTTTGCTGCGTTACTAATCGGGTGCTACGAATTTGCTGTGTTTGACGCTGTTCATGCGATTTCAATCTTGGGCATATTTTTAGTAGCAAGTTCAAGAATCGCACCCGCCGCTATGCGAATACAGCAAGGATTTATGATCATAAAGACTAGTGAGAGTGCGAGCGAAAGCACATTTCGTTTATTGCAGAAACTAGAAGAGAGGCCAGCGCTAGAAATTTCAAATAACGATGAGATCGTTACATCAGGTTTTGTCCCAAAGATTGTCGTGAATGAGGTAAGTTTTAGGTATTCTAATAATGAAAAATTTCATCTTTCAGCTTTAAGTTTAGGAATTTCTGCTGGTCAACGAGTTGCCATTGTTGGGCCCTCTGGATCTGGCAAAACGACCCTGATAAATTTAATTTTAGGTCTTTTGAAACCAATGTCCGGGCGTTTGACGATTTCAGGTCTAGAACCGAGTGAAGCAAAATATCGCTGGCCCGGTGGAATAGCTTATGTGCCTCAAGACATATTTGTCGTCTCGGGAAGCATTCGAGAAAACGTTGCCTTCGGCTACCCCATTAACAAGGTTAGTGATGAGTCGATCTGGAAAGCTCTGGAGACAGCTCAACTCAAAGAGTTTGTCATAAATTTGGAAAATGGCATTGATTCATTTGTGGGAGAAAATGGCTTTCAACTCAGTGGTGGCCAGCGTCAGAGACTCGGTTTGGCGAGAGCATTGTTTAGTGAGCCAGCTTTATTGGTTTTGGACGAAGCCACTAGTTCCTTAGATGGCTTAACGGAAGAAAGCATTACGCAAGCAATTTCTAATCTCGATGAAAAAGTAACCGTAGTTTTGATTGCCCATAGGTTATCGACTGTTCGTTTTGTAGATAAAATTTTATATCTAGAGGAGGGAAAATTAATCGCAGAAGGAACATTTCAGCAAATTAAAGAGATAGTGCCAAATTTTGCATCCCAGGCTCATCTAGCAGGATTATAAGATTTCCAATCAAAGAAGTTAAACCTTAACCCAACAATAATCTCTGAAGGATACAAAATGAAAAGCAACGTAATTGTTTTTCTCATTCGAAGTAACTTCGCCGATATTGAGGATTTAAATACTTGCCTTCAAAGTCTAATTGATCATCTTTTGATAACATTGAATGATTCAGATGTCGTTATTTTTCACGAACCAGGTTTTGAAGATTACAAAGAAAAAATAATATTTAGCACAGAAAATTTTCCCTCCAAAATAACGTATGTTGAGATTACATTACCTGTACCTCCTAGGGTTTTTGAAAAATACCGGAATAAAATTCTCAATTTTTATCCGCATCCAACTGATTCTGCAAGTGCCGGATTTTCTATAGGATATAGATCCATGTGTAGGTTTTTTAGTGGGGAGTTATTCCGCAGTGATATTTTTTCAAATAATGGTTACAAGTATGTAATGCGTCTTGACTCAGACTCAAAGTTTCTATCTGGTAGCAATTTTTCCCTTTTTGATTGGGCTACACATAACAACCTCATTTATTCCTATATACAAAGCGCCATTCAGTGGGATCACCCATTAGTCTGCAAAAAATTTAAATCATCTGCTTTATGGATATTACTACAAATAAATTTCAAATTCTTTTTGCGCGGACTCGTTGTCCCAGTAGCAAGGATGTACTATACGAACTTTGAAATTATGGAAGTTGCCTTCTTCAAGTCAAATAATTGGGATAAATTTTGGTCAAAATTAGATCATAAAGGAGGTTTTTATCTCTATCGATGGGGTGACGCAATTGTGCGTTACATGGGGATAGTTTCCATGGTTCCAAAATCTAGAAGGAAAAAGATTCCCCCAGGATTTATATATCAACACGGTGGCATTTTCAATTCTGCTGAGAATTTTAGTCGTCGAACTTATTTATTGAGGAATTTGAATCGGCTCGGATGAAATATCCAGTTACTCGGTCATCTTAGCGCAAATATATAACTATATTTAATTGTATTTGAAAAGAAACCAAAATTGTTTTATGGGATTCGAAATAAAACCTGATACCCCCTCGCAATGGGTTGAATTCCAAATTGAGCAAAAAAGTCTATTACTAAAGTAGCCTTTCCAAACATTGAACCATCACCAAGAGTATCCGCATCATCTATTAACACAAGGCAACCACTTTTCAATTTACTAAAGCATGACTGTATCTCGCGTAAATGATGCTCTTGACTAAGATTAGAGCTATTGGGGTCAAAATCATATGAATCTAAATAAAGAAGATCAACTTTGCTGATAAAATTATAACTACTAAGGAAGGTTACGCTATCACTTTCGATCACCTTACTCTTTCCGTGGCAAAATTTTGTAGCGTGAGTCACGGAAAACTTAGAGTTATCAACAGAAATACAAACACCCCCGTACCTCAAAGCAAATAGGTTAAAAATTAACGTACTGCAACCGTCGTCACCCCATGCCAATAAGCCATGATCTGCGCGCATTGCTCCGGTTTCAACAATTAAAACGTCCTTCGCGTCTTGTAATTCATCTAAACACGTGTAAAGCGTTGGGTACCGATCCCTGATCGGATTTGCAATATGATTTGGTTGAGAAAGTTTTGGACCTATATATTTTTTAAACATTTCCATAAAGTCACAGCGCAGAAAAATTTGAAATCTTAGATAAGCTATAAAAACATTCGTCTTAAAAAATATTTTTAGTCTATGTTTTATTGCATATTTGAAGCGCTTCATAGTAGAATATATTACATGGACATCTTGGGAAAAAAGCGGTGAAAATACCAAAATTTGAGTTCAATAAAAGACTTAAGTCGTCGATATTATTTTTTCTTTCAAGATTTAACCTAGCTATCACATCACTAAATAATTTACAGTATTTAAATTTGCAACTAGAGCAAAAAACAAGATATGAAACTTTTGTCAAGAATATCTTTGACTCAGAAAAGAGTGCGCCTGCTCTCTTTAGAATGAATGAGTTGTATTTAAATTCCAAATCTCAATTATTTCAAGATCTTTTTGTGCTGGATCATCTGGAGTACAAAAAAATGGGGTATTTTGTTGAGATAGGGGCTGCTGGTGGGAAGGATTTAAGCAATACCTGGCTAATGGAGAAAAAGTATGACTGGACCGGAATTTTAGTTGAGCCTGGCATAACTTGGCAAGACGAACTGAGGAGTAATCGTTCATCAATTATTGTTACGAAAGCTATTTGGAGTATTTCAGATCACTCTTTGGAATTTTCCCAGGCAGCAAGACCAGAATTGTCTGGATTTTCGGATGTTATATCTAAACACGTTACAGTTGAATCTAAATACTTCGTGAAGACATTATCGTTAAACGACTTATTAGATTTAAATGCAGCTCCAAAGATAATTGAATATCTCTCCATAGATGTCGAAGGCGGCGAACTCGAAATTCTAAAAAACTTTGATTTTAATTTATATAAATTTAACTTTATATCTGTAGAGCACAATTACCGTACTGATCGAGCAGAAGTAGCAAAACTATTGGAGAGAGTCGGCTACGTAAGATATTTAGAGAATATTTCAGGATTTGATGATTGGTATGTTCAAAAAGATTCTATTTCACCAGGTTGTGTCTAGATATCTGTGTTGCAAATATAGATATCATTCAGTACGTACAAACACTAAAATGCAAAAAATTTTAATTTGGGTTTCGAAAACAAATTTTAGTAAAGAATTTGACAATAGCACATGAACAAAAGAGTTTTCCAGCAAAAAATTTGAGCGTTTCCAATATACCTCTCTTAAAAACCCATTACACTATTGCTTGTTCAAGGTTTGTTGTACTTTGTAAAACTAAATCTTTTCTTAGCCAAACGTCCCATGCCCAGTTTGTACACAATAGCGGATAGTATTGTTCAGCAAGTTTTGCTCTCAGTAAAAATAGATTTACAAAGGGCTTATCCGTTGCAGTATGATTTTGAACGAAAATGCTCTGTGGGCCTATTTTTAACGCTGATACCTGGTTCAATATTTTGTACTCCGACCCCTCGCAATTCATGGATAACGAGTAGTTCCCCATTGTGGTACCCAGACGTTGCACGGCGGTTTCCAAGCTGACAGAATTGCTCTTCGCAGTGTATTCGAATGGTATCTTGCTTGGTAATTCGCGATTGGTGGAGGCAATTAGTGAACCATCACCACCTACGATCATCTCAATTTCAAGACCATCAAATACTGCTTCATTGTAAACCGTAACTTTGTCCGACTTTAGGGACTCGAGAATGTGGTCAAAATACTCTTGAACAGGTTCACATACGTGAATCAAATTGAGATCCGGGAGGTTCTTGAGTATTAACTGCAAAGAGGCACCTTTGTGACCACCTATTAATATCAGATTCTTTGAATACAATTTTCTACTCCAAAGCAGCCAATCAAAGGGAGAAAGTGTATTCCATACTCTAATACCACGAAAATGTTCTACTAGAAAATCAACCTCGTGGTCGTTGGGCAACTTTGACTTTTTAAAACTCATTCTTAGCTGGTTTGTTTTCGCAAACCACTATAAAAATGCTTTGAATTTTTTCAGCATGTCCATTTATACCACAATTCAGGAAAAGTGAAGTACTTCATTCTCTTTAGAACTGTACTTTTTTACGAATCTCACTCGAGGCCCACTGCAGAAAAGTTTTTTCTCTTAAAAAGAACCTGTAAATAAAAGCCGTGCGTAGATATTCGTAAAACTTTATCCAAGATATAGGATATTTATATAGACGCTTATCTTTATGACCAACAAAAATTTTTGCAGACCTGAATGAATTCTTTAATTCACTACCCCTATTAAAATTTTCCAGATCTGAATCAACCTTAGTTATCACTAATTTAAAAGTTGGTAAGGATTCATATACTATCAAAATATCTTGTAGGCAACTGTATCGGTCCATAAAAATTATACCTAACCTTACCAAGTCACTTTCTGTAAGGATCAGCTTTCCAATGACGTTGAGAATAAATAAATCCTCCTTTAATGGAAAATCTTCATAATTCGTCGCATAAAATGCATACCCAAGACTATTCGTGTTTAGAGAATTATTACTTAATACCTTTCCATTTGATAATTTAGCATCTGGCCACAATTGTTCTTTTGAGATCCTTTTAATTAGCCGCTGAATTTGGTCTGAATACGTTCCTGCTAATTCTACGAGGGCCTTTTGCTCCATTAAAACTTCATTTAAAAAAAATAAATCACTATTTAAAAATTTTTCGATCTCCTCTAACCAAGCTGAGGTGCTTAACATATCTAGGGGCCTAGAATTTTTTGTTATTTCCAATCCTGTGTGAACCGAGTAGATTAAAGGTACTCCTTGATGAATTAAATCAATCGCGGCTGCGGCGACGCCTTCTTCAAATGAAGGAAATATTCCAAATTTTGATTCTGCAATCAACTTCGCCCATTTATCAGAATTAAATTCAATCCATTCTGGAAAATACTGCAGTTTGTTAGGAAACTGTTTAAGAAGAGATTCAATCTCTCGTTCCCAGAAAAAACTTGTGGTTTTTCCCACTACTTTTAATTTCGTATTTTTATAGTTTTGCAATAATTGGAGCAAAGGCTTTATTAGGTGGACCCCTTTGCGAACAGTCAAATTCCCGACAAAAAAAAGGATATCCTGTCCTTCAGAGATAGATAGCGCTTGCACGTCAGGTGTATAGCGAATTCCAATAGGAAATACTTGTTCGGGCTTGAGCCCACATCTAGTGTAACTACTAAAGTTTTCCCAGCTGCCCAGCACAATTACCTCATCACAGAAGTACGTTTCAAGAACATTTGAAAATATTCCATCTTCGGAGGAAAAAGCTTTTCTCGTAATGCCATGCGGTCTGGCTTTATTTATTATCTTTCTCCGTTCTCTAGCTGATGCATTCACAGCCCAAAGAATAGATCTCACTGGTTTCAATATTTCTACAAATTTTTCAAAATTAGGTGACACTCCAATGAATAACTTAACGCATTGAGACCCGCTTTGGGTTGCATATTCAGTGTAGTCAAGATAAATAATTTCATCATTGGGGAAAGCAACGATAAGCGCATTCCACAAATCAAAAGCAATCTTGCCTGTTCCACCAGATATTTTCCCAGTTAACGGGTCAAAATGTTCTCTCGAGTAAGAAACCACGATTTGGCTCATTACAAAATCCTACCAACTCGGCGGGACAAAAATTGGACAAATGACTAATTCAAAAATTTTCAATTTTCCATGGCGGAGCTATGGAAGGAACGCCCTTTGATCCCAAACTATAAAGCAGTGACTCCTTGTAGATTTTATGAGCACGGGCCCTATTTTTATAAAAAAGCAATTCTTGCCTAAATGATCGAACTTTTCTGGTTGAGCCGTTTCCAAGTGGGGATTCAAAATTGATTGGCGTGTATGCAACACGCCATCCCTTAAGTAGAAAAGCTCGATAGAATAAATCATGATCATCAAATCCTAAAAAATATTGATTAATTAATAACCCTCCAAGTTCTTCATACATATCTTTTCTTATAAACAAGGGTCCTCGCATTACTGTGTCACCAAAATATAGAATTCCACGTTGAATTTCGCTAGGAGAAAGATTCTGTGACATTAGTGGCCCCAGCCTTCCCGCATTTCCATGAGTCTCAAACCCCGGTGTTTCCTCGAAGATTTTTGGCTGGGGCGGTGGTTCGAATCTAGGAGCGTCACTTACAATAGAATGAGATTTATTAAATCGTTTCGCAAAGAAACTAAGCCAGAACTTAACTTTTGCAAAAAACTGTAGATTCAGATTATCGTTCATCTTAACAAAATCTTTGGCGATCGGTAATAATTTTTCTGTTCCTCTACCCGATATTGCCATTAAGTTAGGGTATTTTTCCATGGCCTTTAGAAGTCTCTGGTCAAACTTTAAATCGTGTATCACCATATCAGCCTGAACCTCTAATAGGAATTGACCCGAACTTTTGGAGAAAGCAAAATAATCGCAGTATGTTTCAAATTTTGATTTGCGGTTTCTATATATTGTGTAGCCACAGAAATTCGTTAATTTATAGCTCAGTATCTCAAGACAAGTATTTTCGATTACTCTCAATGAGGAATCTTCACTTGCATCATCAATAATAATTAGTTCAAATGGTGAATCGATACATTTAACGACAGAAAAAATGACATTCGCAATTGCTTTTGATTGATTAAAAACTGGTATGACTACTGAAATTAATGGCAATTTCTTATTGGGGACGCGGGAAACTAAAATAGGTAAGTTTTCTTTTCGCCAAAGTGTTCTCATAGTTTATTCCTAATCACGGCTGAATAAGCGGACTATATTTCCTTAGGAATACTCAAGTTAATTCCACTTCTCAGATCTATAATCGGCTGCCAACCAATCAATTTCTTGGCAAGAGTATTGTCCAAGGCACTTCTTGGAATTTCACCAATGTTTAAACTTTGTACAACTGGTTTCAAACTGCATCCCATTCTCAGTGATATTTCTTTATAAAGATCAAGCAAAGTTGTTTCGGTACCCGTCGAAATATTTATTCTACAATTAGTTGGATTTTGCATGACCAGTGAGATAGCTCGCACAATGTCTGAAATATGGATGAAGTCACGAGTGGTTTCAGGGCCATTAATCACTGCAGGCTTGTTATTCTTCAAGCAATTCCAAAAATTGTAAATTACACCTTTTTTGTGCTCAGTAACATCTGCGTAGACATTTGAAAGAGCGAGAGACGTCCATTTTATATTTGACCTTCGGCATAATGACATTACATAATGTTCCCCGGCTAATTTTGAAATGCCATAAGGGGAGATTGGTCCAAGTTTTCCATCTTCAGGAATTGGAAAACGTTGATTCGAGTTATAAATTGCACCACCACTTGTTATGTAAATAAAATGACCCACTCCACCCCTTATTGCGCCTTCAAGTACATTTAATGTGCCTAATCCGTTCACCAAGAAGTCTTGCACGGGGTCTAGGAAACTATTCATCACATCAATTTGAGCAGCCAGATGGATAACAATGTCAGGCTCATAAGAACTTATCATTTCAACTATTTTAGAATCCAGGATATCGATGGCAAAAATATCGCTTGAATTTGAGATCTCATCAATTTTAATTATTTCATATTGGCTCTTATCAAGGAAAGAAATAAGGTTCGACCCAATAAAACCAGCTGCCCCAGTAATTAATACACGCTCCACCCCTATAGTCTACACTTTATTTTTATTCAAATATTCATAATATGTCATTATTCAAGAGTAGGCTGTTCACATGAAGATTTACGTTGCTGGTAAAAACGGAATGGTGGGTTCTGCTATTTCCAAAGCTGCCCTATTGCAAAACTTTGAAGTAGTTGGCAAATCTTCTAAAGAATTAGATTTGAGAGTTCGTGATGGTGTGTTTGAAGAATTGACATCTGAAAAACCAGATGTACTTATCATTGCTGCAGCAAAAGTTGGTGGTATCTTGGCTAACAGCAGTCAACCAGTAGAATTTTTGAGCGATAATCTTCTAATTCAAAGTAACTTATTAGATGGAGCACATAAAGCAAATATCAAAAATGTTATTTTTTTAGCATCTTCTTGTGTTTACCCAAAGTTTGCGCATCAACCCATCAAAGAGAGTGAACTTTTAAGCGGGTATTTGGAATCAACAAATGAGGCATATGCAATTGCAAAGATTGCTGGAATTAAGCTAGTTGAAGCTTATAGAAAGGAATATGGCCGGTCATGGTTTTCGCTTATGCCTACAAATATTTACGGAGAGAGGGACAATTTTAATTTAAAAACGGCTCATGTTCTTCCAGCGCTTATAAATAAATTCACGAATGCAGTTGAGAATAAAGTGTCTGTAGTTGAGATCTGGGGTGACGGGGCCCCACTTAGGGAGTTTTTGCATGTGGATGACCTCGCAGATGCTTGTTTATTTTTGGTTAAAAATCAACCTAGGTTTTCACTAATAAATGTTGGCTATGGCACAGATATTTCGATTAAGGATCTTGCCTTAAAGATATCTGAAATGGTTGGATTTGATGGAAAGATTGACTTTAATACAAAGTTTCCAAATGGCACCCCTCAAAAACTTCTCTGTTCTGATATTTTAAGAGGTATGGGTTGGTCTCCCAAGATTGACTTAAATAAAGGTATACTGGATACGATCAATTGGTTTAACAATTCAAAATCCTCAAAGGAATTTCGCATATGAAAAGTGCAATAATTACCGGTGTCACGGGTCAAGATGGCTCATATCTTGCAGAGTTGCTTCTCTCCAAGGGGTACACCGTTCACGGATTGGTGCGTCGAAGTTCAACGTTTAACACTTCACGAATTGATCACATTTACCAGGATCAGCACGAACAAAATGTGCGGTTCATCCTCCACTACGCAGATATGACAGACGCGGTAGGTTTGAATAATTTACTGCGCGAAATTAAGCCAACAGAGGTCTACAACTTGGCAGCACAAAGTCATGTAAAAGTTTCATTTGACATGCCTGATTACACAGCTCAAGTAGATGCGTTAGGCACGATTCGTGTTCTCGAAGCAATTCGTTCCGCAAAATTGGATACCCGTTTTTATCAAGCCTCTACCTCTGAACTTTTTGGAAGCTCTCCCCCCCCACAGTCTGAAGAAAGCTCTTTTGCGCCACAAAGTCCTTACGCTGCTGCTAAACTGTATGCGTATTGGGTTGTTAGAAATTATCGAGACGCCTATGGCCTGCATGCCAGTAATGGAATTCTCTTCAACCACGAGTCGCCACGACGCGGAGAGACATTTGTAACCCGAAAAATCACTCGGGCGGTAGCTGCCATTAAAGCCGGCCAACAAAATGAATTGTATCTAGGGAATCTTAGGGCTATTCGAGACTGGGGTTATGCACCAGAATATGTTGAATCAATGTGGCGGATATTGCAACAGGACAAACCTGGAGACTATGTTGTTGCAACAGGTGTCGGTGCTACCGTAGAAGAGTTTGCTCGCGAGGCATTTAAAGTTGCTGATCTGGATTTCGAAAAATATGTGCGATTTGATGCAAATTATTTGCGCGCTACAGAAGTAGACGCGCTTATTGGAGACGCTTCAAAGGCTGAACGCCAATTAGGATGGAAAGCTGAAATACATTGGAAAGAATTGGCTCGCATTATGGTATCAGCTGATATTGATCTTTTAACGTAACCCACCAAGATTAAAATCCCTTTTAGAATTAATTTGCAACTAAAATACAATAAGTCCCTAGACCGCCCGAGTGCAGTAATTCAGCAGGAAGTCTCTTCCTAATAAATGGAGCAAACTTAATCAAAATTTTAGCTATAAAATACCCAGCAAAATATCTTTTGAACTTTATAAAATCAAAAAATGCCCTACTCTCAGAAATAAATTGATCAACAAAATCACCAATAACCCAGACGGTTTCTATTCTAAAGCCCACTTGCTCAGCGTGATTGCTGAACCAATAAGGAGATAAACCTGAAGAAAAATAGTAAGGAGCTTGATGTATTCGAGATGAAAGAGGAACCGTAACCAGAAGCATTCCATTTTTTTTTAAAGTTTTGCGTATTGACTGGAGTGCGAGGACTGGATTGGGTACATGTTCTAATACCTCTGTACAGATGGCAAGATCAAATGATCTGGTGGGCAATTGTTCAATGTCACACACAATGTCATAACCAAAAATAGGCCATTCAGGGCTTTGCAGCCCTGGAATATTTGTGTCCCCATCATATTTTTCAAAATCATGTGAAAAATATTTCAAACCCGCTCTTTTAGCAACTTCTTGAAATGGCTTAGTACCAGCACCAATATCAAGTACCGTCGCGCCGATATTCTGGGAAGCTAGCCAATTTGTTACGAATGAATTCCTAAAACTCTCATTTTCGCCGTTAGTAATAAGTTGTTTATACATTTTAGCTTTATCTCCATCCCCTTAAAAATATATTAACTTTGAAGTGTATTTTATGAATAAAAGATGCATCCAAGTATCTATGAACCACGCCTAATCTTTACTCCGGAAAGGCTTTGTCGCGCAATATCATAAAAAAATCTCGGAAAATAATTAGCCTTTGATAGATCATGTAGTTTTGCTGCAACTATATAGCGGCGCCATAAAGAAATTTTCCAGATATTTATGGCCTGATGGTCAATTGTCTTTAGGTCAGCGAGAAAAGCTCGAATGACATTTTTAAGCATCTTTATTTCGGTAGAATCTAATGAGGGCAAGGTCGCAGGAAACGTTAATGCCAAGGCAGTACTACTGGTAATTGACAACCGAGAAAATTCATTCAATTTTAAAATCTCGTGGGTTCTTAGAGCATCCCATAGTGGCCACACTTCTGACCATCCTTCTTTTAAAGAGTTTGCTCGAGAAAGTTGATCTTCATGACTTCGGTAGTAATAAATGGCCTCACTTTCATGTGAAAGTGTATGTCCTTGGCAAATTGCACTCAGTAGCCAGCCATAATCTGCAACCGCCGACGAAAAAGATGCATGGAACTTCCACGATTCACGTATCGACAAGCCGTTAGCGACAATTGTTGAATCGGCGCCGTGAGCGCCAATAAACAAAAGAAGTCTTGGGTCAGAACTATTGGGCAGCATCCCAAGAGGAGATACTCGAGTACTATTTTTTGCAATTTTTTTAAATTTTACTAAGCGTCCTGAGACATAATCAACACCATCTATTTGCAACCGATTGATCTGTTTTTTTAAGCGCAAAGGGTCCGTAAGATCATCACTGTCAAGAAAAGCAACGTATGGTGAAGTACTCGTGGTGATGCCTGTGCTAAGTGCGCCAAGATATCCTTTTTGACGATTCATCACTAATGAGTCGCTTTCAGATAACCCAAGACTTTCTCGAGAAATTCCTCCGCCCGTATCATTAACAAGTATCAAATGAGGCCTGACATCAATAGAAGCATGTGCAGAAGCAATCGCCTCGCGTAAAAAATCATCATTTCGATGAAAAGGAATAATGACGTCTACATCTGGAATAACGTAACCACTCACAACCGAAACCTAGCGTATTTATGCTTTTATGGCTACAATAATTCTTGAATTAGGATAAAATCTAAAGTAGAAAGCGTGGATCCGTGCGTTCACAAAAATTAATTGTGGGAATCTCTGGAGGACTTGGGAATCAACTCTTTCAGCTTGCTGCAGCCATTTACTTACAAAATCAAGGACATGACGTTGCAGTTGACTTCCTTTACAATGATCTTGATGGTGTGCGTACTAATGAAGTAAAGTGGCTGGCGAAGGACTTAAAAATTAATTATGTTGAGAGAAGTGCATTATTAATAAAAGTTATGAGAAAACGACCCATTAGAAAAATTTATATTGCGATGCTACGCAAAAAAACAATTTTCGAAAATAAAAGTTTTGGCACTCCTATAATACCCACAAGTGGTAAAAAAAATAGAATATTTGGATACTGGCAAACCATAAGCTTGGCAGGTGAAATTAAAAATAATTTATCTCAGTTAATTAAAGATCAAGGCAGAGATGAAGTTGCTCTTCATGTAAGACGAGGCGATTACTTATCATCTCAACACCAACTCCATGGTGCTTTAAGTGGAGATTATTATCTTAGTGCACTCAAAAAAGTGCGTGAAAAACATGGCTCAAAAAGGATTGTAATTTTTACAGATAGTCCTGAAATAGTGAAAAAAGAGGATTGGTATCGATTACTTGATAAAGATAAAGTGCGTTTTAGCGATTCAATTAGACCCTGGGAAACAATTATAGAAATGGCTCATTTTTCTTCAATTGTTTGCTCTAATAGTACTTTCTCGTGGTGGGCAGCTTTTATTGGTGAAAAAAAGACTATTATTATGCCAAGCAACTGGTTAAGAGGTATACCGTTACCTGATGCCCTGCGATTACCGGACTCTCACATCATCGAAGGTACGTTTATTTAAAAGAGTTATCGTAATCGCCAATTTTGGTCTCGAAGCTCACGCTTAAATTCTCTGTTGAATTCAGCATAAATTCTGAAAAATGACTTAACCCTATTCCCTTCCAGGTAAAAGCACTTCAGCGAAAATTCAGCAATTTTTCCTAAATAAATATTAAATTTGGAAAAATGACCTGGAAACATTGAATACATATGTGCGGTCGTTGCGCCGAGGCAAGAGGCTATGAAATCGAGCTCAGAGCGTGGGCTAGGCGCAAGATGATGCTCAATCACAGTTGAATCTGTCGCCATGAATTTGAATTTCCTGCTAGCCCTAAAAGTGAATTCCATATCTTCCCCAAAGGCATAACTATTGAATCCAGTTTCCATAAATTGATTAAATCTTAACTTATCGAAAACTTTGGGACGAAAAAACATAGAACATCCGGGAATCCAATCGACAACTTGATTGATACCGTCACGATCTGGAACCCAATGATGCTTACAAGCACTATTGACGCGCCCATATTTTCGAACCTTCAAACGAAAATTCTTGAATAGTCGCAAACCCTCACGCAGTGGGCTCCCTCCTGTTTCGCTGCTAGGGAGATAAATTCCTTTAATTCTTGGCCCACCGCCCATTACATCGCTATTAAAATGTAAAAATTCTTCAATTTTCTGAAAATAATTATCGGGAATAGTTACATCGTCATCAAAAAAGTGAATCAAATCATGACTGAGCTTAAGGTCTAATCCTGCATTGCGCGCAGATGGCAACCGACCAAAATGGAAAATATGGGTGATTTTTATTTTAGGATACCTATTTTTAATATTTTCCTGAAAGGTCTCAAATCTTTCCTTAGGCTCAGTGCTGTCGATAAGAATTAACTCATATTCCGACTTATTAAGTACGAGTGAATCAATAAATTTTATTACGTCAGTTTCACGGTTTTTAGTTGCAACATAAACGCCATGCTTCATAAAGTGAATCCAGACTTGATTGCATCAGTCGAAAACATTTTTACTGTATCGAGTGAATATTCAAGTAAATCTTTTCCTACCAAGGAAAGTTTATTTAATAAATCATTTGTTGCAGTAATAATATGACACCCCAAAGCTTCTGCTTGAAAAATATTTAGTAATTCACGTGGTGAAGCCCAAATAAGTTCTGACTCAGTCAGATGCTTAATTTTTTCCAACGAAATGCGTATCGTATCTCTGGGATCTCTGCCCGTATCAGCAATTCTACCTGCGAAGATCGAAACATAGGAAGGAATTGATGGATCTAAAGCCTTAGAAATTTCCTCGACTTGCTCGACTGTCATAATGGCTGTGATATTAATTTTACAACCATGCTTGACTAGCCTTTCAATAACTTTAAAAGTGGAATCACCGTTGGTATTTGTGATAGGAATTTTTACATAAACATTCTCACCCCAGCTAGCAATTTCTAAACCTTGACGCTCCATTTCTTCAAAATCATCACTGAAAACTTCAAAAGATACCGGTTTATCTTTTATATTTACTAGAACTTTTTGAGCAAAAGATCTATAGTCCGAAATTCCAGCCTTTCTCATAAGAGTAGGGTTTGTGGTCAAACCCTTGATATATGGCTTGTTATACATCTCGAGCATTCCATCTAGATCCGCCCCATCTGAAAAAAGTTTTATATTTAAAGTATTTGCATCAAAAGCCATGACTGCTCCTCATTTTATATGCCACCTCTAGAAGCGAAGATATCGCATGAAAAGGTTGAGCCGGTCGAGTTTCGTCATAATTATTATCAATAAAGTAGCAAGCGCAACCTGCTTTCTGCCCGGCCAGAATATCCTTCCATCGATCGCCAACCATTATGCTTCTTTCCAGGTCGATATCAAGGTCAGCGGCGGCAATTAGCAGCAATCCTTCCTTGGGCTTTCTGCAAAGACACTGGTCGTCATCATCGTGCAAACACATATAGATATGTTCAATATTAAGTTCATTGCGAAGGATCTTGTTGAGTTCTTCTATCTCACTTAGGGTTGTTTTACCTCGTGCAAAATCTGGTTGGTTTGTAATTACAACTGGAATATAACTCAGATTTTGAAGTATCTTAATAGCATCTTTAACCCCTGGAAGAATCTCAAACTCTTGGGGGGACGCAGGAGGGTAGGGACGCCCTTTTTTAGTGATCGCTATATTTAACGTCCCATCACGGTCTAAAAAAACTGCCTTGTTACTCATCGGTGATTTTACCAAGTAGTCGGATTAACTTTTAGCATGGGATGTGAAACCATCAAATGCCATATAACTTCTTGAAACGACTCTGCATGAGGTGTAACCGATTCTGCATTTACAGTAGGGATGATAACAACCGCATCGGCTTTGATCGCCGTATAGCCGCCATCTCGTCCAACAATTCCAGAAACTTTTGCGCCAACAGACTTAGCGTAATCAATAGCTTCACAAAGATTTACACTGATTTGTCGCTCCTTGTTACCTCCGCCAACTGAAAGAATAAAAATGGCATCTAATGAAGACAGTCTGCTTGTTTTCAACCAAGGCGCAAAAACACTTTGCCACCCGTCATCGTTTGTTCGTGCGGTTAATTCTGCAACGTTATCGGTCGGAGCGTAGGTCTCAATATCTGCTAGTTTTCTAAAGTCATTTACGGCATGAGCAGCATTTGCTGCGCTTCCACCGACACCAAGAATAAAGAGCCTACCTTGTTTCTCTTTTATTGATTTTAAAAGTTCAATCACTCTTTCAATATCATCTGGAGAAACTGAGTTGGCTATTTGTGCAGTTTCTGCCAAGTGTTTGCTCGTAAAGTTATCCATCATAGGCCCCTCGTGTAGCTCTCAAAATCTCTAATTCCCTGGAATGATCCTACTTCATAATATCTTTGATCGACCTGAAAGCCAGCAAGCTCATTCCTTCCCGCAAGTTCTGATTGGATAGTAGAAAGGTCAATCGATTCATTTAAAGGATAAGCATCAAACACGGCGGATTGAAATAGATTTAGCCCGAAATCTATGAAATCCATTGCCTCATCAGGGGAATGCTTATCATATTTTTGAACGAATCCATTTATGAAAACTACATTACTTGGCTCAGATTGAAGACTATTTTTCATTACTGTCATTAACCCCAATTTATTAGACTTGAGAAAGCAATCTTCTATTTCCGAATAATTTACTGGCAAGTAAGAATCTCCGTATAAAACCATGAAAGCCGTCCCGAGGAAATTTTTTGCGTTAATTAAAGCTCCACCTGTACCAAGTTGCTTTTCACCATCTGATGAAAAGCGGACCTCTAAATTAGATTCTTTACGTTTATGAACAAACTCTTCAATCATTTCAGACTTATGCGATACACAAATTATTACAGATTCACATTTATTTTTTTCAAGCAACTGCAATTGCCACTCTAAAAAAGGCTTTCCATTTATTTCAATCAATGATTTAGGAATAGAATCGGATATGGGCTTGATTCTTGTTGCTAGTCCACCAGCTAAGATTGCTACCGGCAACATCAGGACAAGATCACTTTTGTTCCATCGAAATCAAAACCAAATCGAAGTTCTTCTAGCCCCTCTTCCTTCATGGCTTTTCTGAGTTTTTGTTTATCATGAGTATAAAACATTAAAAATCCACCGCCACCAGCACCTACTATTTTTCCACCAAGTGCTCCATTCTGAATTCCTATTTCATACCATTTGTTAATGTCATCATTAGACATTCCCTGCGATCGAGATTTCTTATGCTCCCAATGTTGGTGCATTAGCGCAGCGAAGTCCTCTAAATCTCCACTTTCTAGTGCAGATTTACTACGCAAACCCAAATCTTTGATGAAATGAAGATTATCAATCATTTTTTGATCGTTAGCAACTGATTTTATTTTTTGGTCACTTAATATTTGACTGGCACTTCGTGACTGTCTTGTATAAAACAAAAGTAAATTATCCTCCAGCTGAAACATAGTTTCTGGAGTTATGGACAAAGGCCGTGCAAGTACTGATCCATCTTTCCTAAAGACAAAGGAAGTTATTCCACCAAATGCCGCAATGTATTGATCTTGCTTTCCAATAGGCTCATTTAATTTATTGATTTCAATATCGCAGGCTAATGCTGCTAATTCATCGGCATGAATTGGTTTGCGCTTATGTGCATAAAGTGCACGGAGTAGGCCCGTGGTGAAACTTCCGCTAGACCCTAGACCGGTTCCAGAAGGAATATCTGCTATGGTAGAAATTTCGATCTGAGGCGTTTTCAGTCCAAATAAATTGAGTGATTCTCTGATAATGGGATGCTGAATCTCATCGACAGTTTTGACATTTTCGATTTTGGAGTATTTAAGCACGATTCCTTCGTTAAAGGGTCGAGTCACATTTACATAAACGTATTTGTTGATTGCTCCACCAACTAGAAATCCCTCGTGTTTTTCATAATACGAGGCTAGATCTGTACCGCCTCCACCAAGAGAGATTCGTAGCGGACTTCTTGTTAGAATCATGGGATAAGTCTGCCATGAATCCGTCAAAAGCGGTATTAGTTCGCCAAGATTCAGAGATACTATAAGTTAATTGATCGAATGGGGTCCAGCTAATGTCTGAGCGATTTGCTGTTATTGGCGGAGCTGGCTTTATTGGGAGTCATTTCACTTCAGAATTATTAAAACGCGGTAATTCTGTATTGATAGTTGACAATTTTTGTTCTGGCACTGAACAGCATATTGCAAATTTTCAAAATAATAAGAATTTTCAATTAGTACGTGCAAATGTAGAAGATACCGATCGGCTTACAGCATCTTTAACTGGAATTGATACTGTAATACATTTAGCTTCTAATCCTGATATCGCAAAGGCAGCAATTGAGCCACGAATCGATTTCTTGCAGGGTACGGCACTAACAGAGTCCGTACTCGAAGCATCACGACGAGCCAAAGTTAAGACAATTTTGTACGCATCAGGCAGCGGTGTTTACGGTGACGCTGGAGCCACTATTTTAACAGAAGCTTCGCCAATAAAACCAATAAGTACCTACGGAGCAAGTAAAATTGCTGGCGAAGCATTGCTTTCTTCTTATTCTTTCATGTTCGGTATGAGGTCAATTTCTTTTCGCTTTGCAAACGTTGTTGGCAATATGCAGACCCATGGTGTTGGGTATGATTTTCTACTCAAACTACAAAGAAGTAAAAAATCTTTAGAAATTCTTGGAGATGGCAAGCAGAGCAAGTCTTATGTTCATGTCACTGATGTTATTTCAGGAGTCTTCAAAGCTCACGAGAGGTCAGATTCGTTAAGTAATGTTTATAATATTTCTACGGATGATTTTTTGAGTGTCAATGAAATCGCCGAATTGGCTGTGGAAATATCAGGACTAAGCCCTCGTTCAGTGGAATTTAAATATACAGGTGGGGATCGTGGATGGAAGGCAGATGTACCAGTTGTACGATTAAGTGCTAGCAAGCTAAATGGGCTGGGCTGGCAAGCACATTATAATAGTCGCACTGCGATGAAAACTGCTCTGACCGACATGTATCATGAACTTCAAGGTTAACTTAGAAAATGAAATTTTTGATATGCGGTATGGGGCTTATTGGGAAACAACGACTGCAAGCAATTCTAGATTCAAAGCTTGCTCAACAAATATATATTTATGATCCTTATCTAGAATCGTTACCTGCAAGTTACGTAGGTCAGGTGAGCGGGCTTAGCGAAATTCCCCCACCCGATGAGATTCAATTTACTCATGTCGTTATTGCTACACCGCATGATCAATCTCTGAAGATACTTGAGAAAGTAGTTATTCATAAACCGAGAATTTTAATGGAAAAGCCAATGGGTAGGAACCTCATCGAATCTGAAAAGATCGCTAACCTGACAAAGGCGTGTGATTTGTCTGTAGGATTTAATTATCGATTTATGGAAGGTATCGAAAAGCTTAAGAAAATTTTGTCTCAGCATGAATTAGGGGAAATCAACTCAGTGCGAATTGATCTGGGGCATGGCGGTTCTCCAGAAGACGCAGCGTCTTGGAAGTTGAATAAAGAATCAGCGGGGGGTGGAAGTTTGTTAGATCCTGGAATTCACCTAATGGATCTAATCATGTTCTTATTCGATAAAAAATCAGATGCAGTTGAGATCGATGGGACCAACTATTGGTCGGGGTTTTGGAATACGGGAATTGAAGAGTCTTCTATGGTCATTGGGAAAGTGGGCAAAATTCCATTTAATGTCATCTCATCAATTGTGGCATGGAGAACCCGATTTGTAATTGAGGTGATCGGATCGAACGGATATGTCACTGTAACTGGGAGAGGGCGAAGCGATGGCCCTCAACGAATAACTATCGGACGGCGGTGGGGTTGGCAGCATGCAAAATCGCAATTAGAAAGTGAAGAAAGTGCAATTGTAATGATTGAGGACACTTCAATTTCCAAAGAGACAATAGCGTGGCTTAATAAAAGTAAACAAGTATGTTCGGTGGCAGAAGCATTTGAGACAATGAAATTTTATGAAAAAATTTTATCAAGGAAGCGCCCAGATGAATTATAGTAAAGTTTTGATTGTAGGCCTTAATTCGTCAATTGCTTCCTTCGTACTGCCAGCATTGAGCTTTAATAAGGAGATTGTTTATGGAATTTCCCGCGGTTCTATTAATAAAGAATTAGGATGGATCAAAAGTGATCATATTTTTATTTCTGATTATCCTTTCACAAAAAAATTTATGGAGAAAGTAGGTAATGACTTAAGTCCCCAAGGAACAGAAAATGTTTTGGTGCTTAATTTTTCAGGGTTTTTTGGTGAACCAGCAACATTGAGAAAATTTGTTATAAATGATGTTGTCGATGTCTTGAATAAAAATCTAATTCAATTTCTTGCGCTATCTGAACTCTTTTTGCATTTTCCGCAGAAGTCTTTTCTAATTGGATTTTCTGGGGGTGGAGTAGGTGGTGAGAACATGGACGGCTCTAGCCTCGGTTACCTGCTATCCAAGATTTCTCTTGCTGGACTCTCCGAAATTTTGGATCGGGATCTAATGGAAGAAAATAAGCGAGTAGCGCTTATAGCTCCCGGACCATTTCCATCTGTCATGCAGTCAGCCGTAGCCAATGCCCCAATGGGAGCGGTCTCAGAAGCATCTAGAAATCAAGCAGCGCAAGCCGATGCTGATGAAGAAAAAATAGCCAAATTAACTCGTGCTATAAAATGGGTTGCTGAGAATCCAAACGAATCTGGGGGTCGTATCTGGAGCGCCCAAAGAGATGACTTTTCGATGCTTCAGAGAAGTAAAAATTTTGGGTTTCTTCGAAGGGTTATCGATTGAATTCTTCAATTATTAATTGTCTGTGGAAAATTCCATGGATCAGAATTCTCATAGACCCAAGATGGCAAAAAAGGGTGGAGCTTAGTTAAATCCCCTTGATCAAATACTAAATCTTTCGGCAGGATAATTTTTTTTGGTGACAAAACTATAGTGAATTCTCCATTACCAGGTATAACTTGTGACTTTGAAGTATCAATACTGCAAAGAACCAAATTGTATATGACTAACCCAGGAGTCCATAGAGTTAAATGCCCACTCCATAAAGTCCTGTGCGGAATTGGAACTGTAATACAAATCAGTCCACCTTCCGAACAAAGCGAGATAAGCTTCTCAAGAAAGTCACCCACATTTTTTTGATGCTCAAGGATATGACTTGCCCAGATTAAATCCCATTGCCTATTAGTTTGAAATTTTGTGAAATTCTCAAGAATTATTTCAATATTTTTTCCGTCATCTGATTTTCTATTTTTGAAATAGATTGAATCACCAAGATCTATTGCTGTTACTTTTTTTTCCTGCTTCACTTAACTTTTTTGAATGTACTAATGAGCCAGCACCAACATCAAGTACTGTTTTAAATTGATAGCGTAATACCTGGTTTAAAGCATTTTCGGATTGTTTACCTGCCACTCTTTTCGCCCTGAAAAAATTAATTCCAAGGATTGTGAATCCTGGAGAAAGTGCGCGCCTCCAGTCCCAACCAAATTTCCATAATGTTTGTTGCAAGGTTTGGAAAATACCAGTGGTAATTTTCTTTTGTACTCTCAAGAAAGTTTGGTTTGGCAAATTCTTAGCCTCCATTTTGTTCAGAATGTGGTGTTGAAGTTCAATACCACTGATTCCTGGCGGAAATTGTGATTATCTTAACCAAGGTTCAAAAGAATTGGGGGGTACATCCTTAATCCTTCCATATGAGCAGAGAGTTATCTGATCAAACTTACGTAGGCCTTTCTATGCATATCAAGCATCTTTTCAAGACTAAATTCCTCAGTTGCACGGTCTCTTCCTGTTTTCCCCATTATGTGCATGAGGTCCTTATCTTCAGCCAACTTCTTAACCGCCTGAATTAGTTCATTTGAGTTTGTAGAGCAAACAATTCCGGTAGAGCCGTCCTTAATCACCTCTGCATTTGAACCCACATCTGTGGCTATTACTGGAACGCCAGCCAACTGTGCCTCGATGAGAGCAACAGGCATGCCTTCGTTATCTGATGTGGAAATAGCGCAATCGACAGCTGACCAAAATGTGGCCGCATCAACCCAACCGATAACGCTTACATTTTTAGGTGCCTTTATTTTGATCTCTTCTAATAAGTTCCCCCCACCAGCCATGACAAAACTGACTTGAGACAACTGACGTGCAATTTCTAGCAGTAAAAATGGGTTCTTAACTTCTGCCATTCTCGCCATCCAGCCGAAAAGAACTCCCTCAGTACTAAGTCCTAAGGATTTCCTGGCTTGAATTTTATCAATAACTGGAAGTGCCTTAACTCCTGGGGCGATAGATAGCCATTCCTTTTCAACACCAATTCCTTCTGCACGAAGCTCTACACCAACTTTTTTACCAACTGAGATGAGCAGATCGGTACGGTTAGCTAAAAACTTTTCTGCATTTGTTATGATGTATTTTTCAAGCGATGTGAAAGATTGATCATCAAAGAGATGTCCATGAAAGGTGTGAACCCGCTTATGTTTGCCCCCGATAAGTCGCCCGATTAACCCTGCTTTAAAAGTGTGCGTATGCACAATCGCAGGCTTGATTTCTTTAATGATTTTCCGAAGTTCTAGCCATGCACGAAAATCATTAAAAGGGGAGATCTTCCTACCCATATGCGGGACACGTAGAACATTTAATTTTTGAACGCACAGATCTTCAATCTCTGAGCCTTGAACATAACCAGTTGCAAGCTGGTTATCAGGAATCTTTTCAACAAGTTCACCAACATAACGAGCCGTACCACCCACATTCATTCTCGCAATGACATGGAGAACTTGAGTAGCCAATTTA
>Ga0114959_10001198_pt1 | contig 23326 bp, 23 predicted proteins | sample C_130625_EF_Meta_FD_87317 | JGI IMG/M metagenome (GOLD analysis project Ga0114959, IMG submission 87317) | Freshwater microbial communities from Lake Croche, Canada to study carbon cycling - C_130625_EF_MetaG | ecosystem: Environmental > Aquatic > Freshwater > Lake | place: Lake Croche, Canada... | reverse complement strand
TTATGCTGTAAAAGTGATCAACAGTTTAGGTCAATCTGTAATGGTAAGAAACATCAATCATACTGTTACAAATGCTCAATATGTTATAACATTGGATCAGAATTTAGCGCATGGAAATTATACTATTGAAATTGTTGATGCTAAAGATCAAAAAACAATTCTGAATTTTCTATTTTAATTGAGAATAAGATATTAATTTTACAACTGAAAAAGACAAAAATGCGTAGTATGAGAAAATTATTGGTTATGGTTTCAATAGCTTTGTTTTTTGCTGTTGTATTACCCTTGAAAACAACTGCACAATTACCAGACCCAGATTGTGATCCATTGGATCCACTTTGTCCGATTGATGGGGGGGTATCTCTTTTAATTGCAGCAGGAATTGGATTAGGTGCAAAACGAGCTTTGAAAAAATCTAACGAAGATTAAAATTATTTTTATAAATTTTAAAAGATGCTTAAGGGCATCTTTTTTTATTTGTATAAATTAATGGTTAATGCTTAATTTATTAATTAATTAAAAGTTGTTTATCTGATTTTTTTTATCGAAATTTACACTCCAGTTTTTTAAAGAAATTACAATTATGCGTAAGCTTCGTGGTGTGTCAGTTCAAAATATAGAATTCAATATTCTGGCATTTTTTTTGGCTATATTTTTTGCTTGTTCATGCAGGACTACAAGAAGTTTCACCTATTTTAAGACGCTTACAAAGGATACTACAATTGAGGCTTACGTTTCTCCTTCATTTGAGTCCAAAATTCAAAAGAAAGATGTTTTAGGTATTTCAGTGAGTAGCCTAAGTAATGAATTAGACCAACAGTTTAATACAATTTCAAAGATAGTCAGTACAAGTGCAAGTTCAGCAACTAACGTTCAAACTGACCTTGGTTTTATGGTTGATTTGACAGGATGTATATATCTTCATTTTTTAGGTAAAATTAAGGTTGAGGGACTAACTAAATCTGAACTCAAAAAGAAACTTGAGAAAGATTTGATTTCATATTTGAAAGAACCTATTGTTACAATTCAATATCTGAATAAAAAAGTCACTGTTCTCGGTAATGTTGAAAAGCCAGGAATACTCTTCCTTAGCGAAGAGCATGAATCATTGCTTGACATCATAGTAAAGAGTGGTGATTTGAAAAATATGGCTTTAGCTAATGATGTTTTGGTAATAAGAGATTCTGCAGCGCACAAAATTATTAAGCACCTTAATTTAGAGGATAATTCGATATTTAATTCACCTTGGTATTATGTACAATCTGATGATATTGTTTATGTAAAGAAAGATGTAAAACAATATGATCAAGAGCAGAGGCGCATTAATTTACAATTAACAGTTTCTTTAACTGCAACAATTGTCTCTCTTGTTTTAGTTATTTACAACACTTTTTTAAAATAATATGTAGTATATGAATGAAGAGCAGGATATACAAGGTGTTAAACAAAATGACAATGTAATTTCTCAGATAATTTACAGGTTCTTGCCTTTTTGGCCTTTATTCGTTTTATTTACAATCGTTTCATTAACTATTTCAGTATTATACCTCAGGTCGCAAACTAAAATATTTGTGGCTAATGCCAAAGTGCTACTTAAAGATCCTCAAAAAAATGGAGGAGATACTAAAGTTTTAGACGCTCTCAATATATTTAGTGAGAAAAAAATAGTTGAAAATGAAATAATAGTACTTCGTTCTTCAATACTGATGCAACAAGTGGTTAAAAATCTTGATTTATACACATCTGTATACAATGAAGGTAAAGTTCAAATAGAACAATTGTATGCCGATAACTCGCCCATTAAATTTATAGCAGAAAAAAAAGACTCTATTACAATTGGGGGTAGATATTTTTTTGAGATCGATTGGAAAAAAAATGTCGTAAAAATTGCAGGCAAAACAGTTGCTTTTGACAGCACAATTAATATCAACAACACAGAATATCGCTTAAAGTTAAATAAATCTTACAATACAAATGCTCTGGGGAAGAACTTTTATGTAGTCTTTAATAGCCTAGAATCAGTAGCAGGGTCCCTTGCTGGTAGTATTCGTGCCGCTCCGATTTCCTTTAATTCTACTGTTATTGATGTTAAAATGGAAACTGATTTGCCGCTTATGGGGGTTGATGTACTAAACGAATTGTTCAAAGAATACAATCGTTTAAGTATTGAAGATAAAAATCAAATGGCAAAAAGGACCCTTGAATTCATTGAAGATAGGTTGAATAATGTCATAGGTCAATTAGATAGTGTTGAAAGAAATATTGAAATTTATAAGTCAAAAAATGATGTTTTAGATTTAAGTAGTCAGGCTTCTATTTATTTTAGTAATATTAAAGATCTTGATAAACAAAATTCTTTGTTGGACATACAATCAAATTTGCTCGATGATCTAACAAAATACATCAATTCCAAAGGAAAAAAACCAGGGACAGTTCCTTCATTAATCTTACTAAATGATCCAACTTTAACTAGTTTATTAAACAATTTATATTCCTCTGAATTTGAATTGGATAAAGTTTCCTCATCTTCTGGTATAAAAAGTGATGTTTACCTTCTAGCATTAGAAAAAGTAGAAAGAATCAAAAATGACATCAGAGAAAATATCAGTAACATCCGAGCCAATTTTTATATACAAAAGAAAAGTATTCAGGACGAAATTGATAAAAATAAAAATCTTTACTCTGAAATACCTTCTAAAGAGAAAGGCTTACTTGAAATTAGCAGACAACAGTCTATTAAAAATAATATCTACACATTTTTACTTCAAAAAAGAGAAGAAACAGCACTTTCTTCAGCGTCTACTAGCCCTGATTTAAGGGTTTTGGAAAACGGGTCTTATTATGGCCCAATTAGGCCTATAAACTCAACTTACTATTTATACGGTTTTCTGATCGGGTTATTGGCATTTATAATTTGTGTACATATTTATGAACACGTTAATAATACGATTATGTTTCGCAACACTATTGAGAAGTATACAACTGTTCCCATTGTTGGTGAAATAGTGCAATCAAAAACCAATCAAAATATTGCTATTACAGAGGGTAATAGAAGTGTTATCGCAGAGCAATTTCGTGCTTTAAGAACAAATTTGGCTTTCTTAGGGTTTAACGAAAAAAACAATACACTTTTGGTAACTTCTAGTATTTCAGGTGAAGGTAAAAGTTTTGTTGCGGTTAATCTAGCAATTAGCTTGACTTTGAATGGAAAAAAAGTCGCTTTAATGGAGTTGGATTTGAGAAAGCCAAAGCTGAGTAAATTGTTGGGGGTTAAGAAAGATCCCGGAATATCTTCTTACTTGGTTGGTAAGGCAGTATTAGATGAAATAATCAAGCCCACTCATATAAATGACTTATACCTAGTGACAGCAGGTCCCATTCCTCCAAATCCTACAGAATTAATATCAACATTAAAATTCCAGGAATTACTAAGTGAATTAAAAGAAAAATTTGATTATGTTATCATTGACACTGCTCCAATAGGCCCAGTAGCAGACGCACAAATATTATCAGAATTTGTTGATAACACCATTTTTATGGTTCGACACAATCACACACCATCAGTATTCTTGAAGATGATTGAGGCTTTACACAAGGAAAAAAAGTTTAAAAATATGTGTATTGTTTTCAATGGAATAAAGCCAAGAGGTATTTCTATGTTCAACTATAGCTTTGGAGGTTATGGCAATGGCTATGGCTATGGCTATGGCTATGGCTATGGTTATGGTTACGGATACGCGTATGGGAAAACTTATAGTAGTTATTACATTCAGGATGCAAGTCAGCCTGGATTTAAAAATATCTGGAATATCAAAGAAACATTGGTAGGATTTTTTAGAAAGAAGAATTAATTGAATCGAAATATTATTTTGTCTTTAGTCTTATGTGACTGAGGGTTAGCGAAGCTCTGTAATTTATCGAATGAATCACTGGTATGTTGTATATACAAAACCCCGATGGGAAAAAAAAATCTCTAAATTTTTAGATGAAAAGGGGATAAAAAACTACTGCCCTCTAAAAAAGGTTTACAGACAATGGAGCGATAGAAAAAAAATAATTTTAGAGCCTTTATTTAAAGGGTATGTTTTTGTAAACATTCCTGAAGAAGATAAATGGGAATTGAAAAAGATAGAAGGGATATTAAATTATGTTTATTGGCTTGGGAAACCTGCAAGGGTAAGACAAGAAGAAATCGAAATAATACAAAAGTTTTTAAACGACTTCGAAGAAGTGGAAGTGGTTGAAAAAAATCTATGTTTAAATGACAATGTCCTTATAAATCAAGGTATATTAATGAACCACAATGGCATCGTAATTGAATTAATGGGGAATAAGGCAAAGGTTATTATTGAAAGCTTGGGATTACAATTAATCGCAGTTTTTGATAAAAAGCACTTGAACTTGGCTTGATTTTTCTTTTTTTTTTGTAAATATCTTTTTACTTTGATTTTTTTTATATAATTTAACTTTCTAAAATTTACATGAAACTTAACGATAAAATATACGTCGCTGGTCACAATGGTTTATTAGGAAGTGCAATACTAAGGCTGCTCAAGAAAAAGGGCTATGCCAATGTGATTACTCGCTCTTCTAAAGAATTAGACTTAAGAGATCAAAAAATGGTAAATGATTTTTTTGAATCTGAACAGCCTGCTTATGTATTTCTTGCCGCTGCAAAAGTTGGAGGTATATTAGCCAATCAAACTTATCCTGCTGATTTTATTTATGATAATATTTTGATTCAAAGCAATATCATTCACTCCTCTTACAAGTGGGGTGTAGAGAAGTTACTTTTTTTAGGAAGTAGTTGTATATATCCTAAAAATGCACCTCAGCCTATTGAAGAGAATTATTTAATGACCGGTTTTTTAGAACCTACCAACGATGCCTATGCAATAGCTAAAATTGCAGGTATAAAAATGTGTCAGGCTTATAATAAACAATTTGGGTGCAGATTTATAAGTGTAATGCCAACCAATTTGTACGGAAAAGGAGATCATTATAACTTGCAAAATTCACATGTCCTTCCTGCTCTTATTAGAAAGTTTCATGAAGCAAAGTTAAAAAATGAAGATAGTGTTCTTGTTTGGGGTACAGGCAAGCCAAGAAGGGAATTTCTTCATGTAGATGATGCTGCTATGGCTTGTTATTTTTTAATGCAACGCTATGAATCTTCAGACATCATCAATGTAGGTTCTGGCATAGATTACACTATCAAGGAAATGGCTACTATTGTAAAAAAAATCACAAGTTTTGAAGGCGATATAGTATTCGATGAAACCAAACCCGACGGCACCCCACGAAAATTACTCAATGTTGACAAAATCACAAAAGTAGGTTGGAAGTCAGTTATAGACTTGGAAGAAGGGCTGATTTCAACATATGCTGATTTTCAGAAAAACTATCATTACTACACCCAACAAACCCCGACTTTCAGTCCTCTGACTATTAATGTGTAGAATCGCCGGATTGGTTGATTTTTTAAATCCCATTGCTGAATCAAAACATCGTGTTGAGCAAATGTGTTATTTGCAAAAGCATGGTGGACCTGATGATGGAGGTATTTTTGTTTCCGAGGATTGTCATCTCGTATTAGGAAACAGAAGACTTTCTTTGTTGGATTTAGGCAAAGAAGGGCATATGCCTATGAGTTACAACAACCAGTATCACATCACTTACAATGGTGAAATATACAATCATCTTGTTCTAAAAAATGAGCTGATTTCACTGGGACATAAATTTTCCAATAAAACTGATACAGAAATAATATTAGCTGCCTTTTCACAGTGGGGTGAATTGTCTTTTCAAAAATTAAAGGGAATGTTTGCCTTTGCCCTTTTTGATTCAATTGAAAAAGAACTATATCTGGTAAGAGATGCAGCAGGTATAAAGCCTCTTTATTATTTAATGAATGATTCGGGATTAGGTTTCGCCTCCGAAGTCAGGGCTTTGCAGTCATCTATTAATGATGATAGTATCGAAAAAAAATGGCCGATATATTTTATGGCTTATGGTCATTTACCTGAACCCATTACAACCTTTTCGGCTATCAAGCCATTACCAAAAGGATTTTTTTTAAAATATAGTTTTGCCTCCAAAAAATATCATTTTCAGTCAATATCTCATTTTAGCTATAGTAGTCAGATTAAAGACGCCTCATTTGCCCATGAAGAAGTTGAAAAAGTTTTAAGTGAAGCTGTTAACAGTCATTTGTTGGCCGATGCACCCATTGGTGTTTTTTTGAGCGGAGGATTGGATTCCGGCATTATTGCCAGTATTGCCTCAGATACAAAAAAGCAGCAATTGAATTCACTGTCAATTTATTTTGAAGAAGAAAAATATTCTGAAAAAAAATATCAGGATATGATGATTCAACAACTGAATTGTAATTATCATCAGCTGTTGCTTAAGGAAAGCGACTTTGAAAATTCCTTTCCGGAAATTCTAAATTCTATGGATTTGCCAAGTTGCGATGGCATAAACACCTGGTTTATTTCAAAACATGCTGCTGAAAAAGGTCTAAAAGCTGTTTTGTCTGGTTTGGGTGGTGATGAATTGTTTGGAGGCTATCCTTCTTTTAATAGATTACACGCATCCTATTATTTGCAAAAATTGCCGAATTTTATCAAAATGGCAGGTAAAAGAAGCGCTCTCAAAAGACTTAGTAGAACTTCTTATTTGAGATTGGATGGCTTAAAAGGTATTTATTTATTTTTAAGAGGACATTTCTCTCCTTATGAAATAGCGCAACAGTTGGGAGCTTATGAAAATGATATATGGAATTGTCTGGATGAACTTCCCAATATTGTTCAAATTGACACTTCAAATGACAAAAATGCTGCCAGTTGGATGGAGTTTAATTTGTACATGCAGAACCAGCTCCTAAGAGACGCCGACATTATGGGAATGAAACATGGTGTCGAAATTAGAGTTCCTTTTCTGGATGACGGAGTTGTCCGCATGGCCAATAAAATTGAAAATAAAATAAAATATAAAGGAAAATATCCTAAACAATTTCTTATTGATACTTTTCATCATCGATTGCCCAAAGAAATATGGGACAGACCGAAAATGGGATTCAGTTTTCCGTTTTCTCAATGGCTGGCGAAAAATAATTATGCGAAACAATTGATGATGGAAGGTAACCAGATGTCTCAAAAAAAATATCAAAGTTTTATGGAAGGTAAGTTGCATTGGTCCCATTTGATGACATTAATGATTATGAACCACCGTAAAGTGATTTAGTTATTTCAACTTGAAAAATAGTAAAACACTTTTATTAACACTAAAGATTTTTTCTGCCACCGGTGGAATTGAAAAAGTTTGCAGGGTGGCCGGAAAAGCTTTATATGAATCAGCACTCTTAAATAACAGACATTTGAGTGTTTATTCGATGTACGACAAAAAATCAGATGCAGATGAAAACATTTATTTCCCCAACGAAATATTCAAAGGTTTTGAAGCACTTAAAATAAAATGTATTGCTTCATGCATAGTCAATTCCCGAAAATTTGATATGATTATTTTGAGTCACATCAATCTTTTGATGGTGGGTTGGCTGATGAAAATGTTCAATCCAAAAATCAAACTCGTTCTCATCGCACATGGTATCGAAATTTGGGGTAAACTTGATTCAAGAAAAACAAGTATGCTGAAGTCTTGCGATATTATTGTGCCCGTTAGTCACTTCACTTCAGATAGAATTCAGCAAAATCACGGTATTAAAAGCTATCGTATCAGGGTTTTAAATAATTGTCTTGATCCATTTTTGTCTTTGGGAAAAAAATATAAAAACAACGAAGTATGGAGAGCGCATCTTGGATTTAACAAATCCGATAAAATCCTCTTTACACTAACAAGACTATCTTCAAAAGAAAGATACAAAGGCTACGATAAAGTAATTGAATCTGTTGCCGAGCTGAGACTACAATACCCCGAAATCATTTATGTGATAGCAGGTAGTTGTGATGTAACCGAGAAATCGTATTTAAACGACCTCATTAAAAGATTTGATGTAGAGAAAAATGTAAGACTTATCGGATTTGTAAAAGATTCAGAGCTGGCTATTTATTTTTCTATCGCAGATTTATATGTTATGCCAAGCCTGAAAGAAGGTTTTGGTATTGTATTCATTGAGGCTATGTTTTACGGGCTCCCTGTAATTGCAGGCAACAGAGACGGTTCTGTAGATGCATTGAGTAATGGACAACTCGGATTGCTGGTTGACCCTTTGGATAAACGTTCAATAACAACGGCAATAGAAAAAATCATCAGAAATAAGGATGCTTACATTCCTGACAGAAATGTATTGCTAGAAAAATTCAGTTATCAGACATATAAAAACAATCTCGACAAGCTGCTTTTTAATTAAAGCATAATTTTATAAACTTGAAAAATAATTTTGACTGGCATATTGAAGGGAAATCCGGTTTACTGGATTTGAAATTAAAAGACGTCTGGGCTTATCGTGACCTTTTATGGTTACTAGTAAGGCGAGATTTCGTTTCATTTTACAAACAAACCATTTTGGGGCCATTATGGTTTTTTATTCAACCATTGCTAACCACAGTGATGTTTACGTTTGTATTTGGCAGACTCGGCGGTTTTAAAACTGACGGATTGCCGCAACCGCTTTTTTATATGGCAGGTGTAACTGCCTGGAATTATTTCGCCGACTGTTTGAATAAAACGTCAACAGTATTCAGAGACAATGCCAATATTTTTGGGAAAGTTTATTTTCCGAGACTCATTATGCCTTTGAGTATTGTGGTAAGTAATCTGGTGAAGTTTGGTGTGCAAATGATTTTGTTTTTGCTGATGATAGCGTATTATATTTTTGTGAAACATGAAACCTGTATTCCTAATAGCTATATTTTATTATTTCCATTGCTTATTTTTTTGATGGCGATTTTGGGTTTAGGTACAGGAATGATCATCAGTGCGATGACAACTAAATATCGTGATTTGTCTTTTCTGGTCACATTCGGAGTTCAATTATTGATGTATGCCACAACAGTAGTATATCCTTTATCAACCGTAAAGCCTTCGATGAGCTGGATAGTGAAATTAAATCCGATGACATCCATTATAGAATCATTCCGATATGGCTTTCTGGGAAATGCAACCTTTAGCTGGAGCAATCTAGCTTATACTACTTCATTTTCTTTTATAGTGTTAATCTTTGGCATCATCATTTTTAATAAAGTTGAAAGAACATTTGTAGATACGGTATAATGAGTAAAATAGCCATCAAAGTAGAAAATTTATCAAAAGCCTATCAATTGGGAAATATAGGCACTGGTACTATAAGCAGAGATATCGAAAGATGGTTTGCCAGAATGAGAGGTAAGGAAGATCCTTTTTTAAGAATAGGAGAGACTAATGACAGGACCACTAAAAGTGAAAGCAACATTGTATGGAGTTTGAAAGATATCAATTTTGAAATAGAACAAGGCGATGCGGTAGGGATTATTGGAAGAAATGGGGCCGGTAAAAGTACGTTGTTAAAAATCTTAAGTAGAGTAACAGCTCCAACAACAGGCAAGATTTCTGGTAACGGCAGAATAGCCAGTTTGCTGGAAGTGGGTACTGGTTTTCATCCTGAATTGACAGGAAGAGAGAATATCTATCTCAATGGTGCGATATTGGGTATGCGTAAGCGTGAGATAGATAGAAAGTTTGATGAGATTGTTGATTTCAGCGGAGTGCAAAAATATATTGATACTCCCGTTAAAAGATACTCTTCTGGAATGTATGTCAGACTTGCTTTTGCTATTGCCGCTCATTTAGAACCTGAAATATTGATAGTGGATGAAGTATTGGCAGTAGGTGATTCAGAGTTTCAGAAAAAATGTCTGGGTAAGATGAAGGATGCCAGCGAAAACGAGGGAAGAACTGTTTTGTTTGTAAGTCATAATATGGCAGCAGTTAAACAGCTTTGTAACAGAGGACTAGTTTTACAACATGGTCAATTAATGTTTACTGGAAATCAGCAGGAAGCAGTAATTTATTATCAAAATGCTCAACAAACTAATATCTCTTTTTTACATAATGGCAACATGGAAGATTCACTAGGCAATGAATTAATTAGGATTTTAAAGTTTGAAGTTTTTCCTCTTAATGGTGAAATAATTAGTATTTCTTCAGGTATTGTTTTTGAACTACAATTTTATAATCAAAAGGAGAGCACTAATATTGGTGTTACATTTGAATTAAAAAATACTGACGAAATTATCGTATTTCATCACGGCACTTACATCAGTGAAGAGAATGCCTCAAAAAAGGGGATTTATAATGTGAAAGGGATTATTCAACCTAATTTTTTAAATGCAGGTATTTTTATTTTCAACTTAATATTCGGAGAAAATCAACGATATCTTCTTTATAAGGTTAATGATTTTATTCAATTTGAATTAACAAATGAGTCAATGGGTTCAAACTCAAATATATTGCCTGGTATTACGAGACCTCAAATAGAATATTCAATAACTTCTTTATCTTAAGTATATGAATAAGCCATATATTATACAATTCAAATCAATAGGAAATACATCTTTAGGATATATTTCAATAGGCGAGGAAGCTTCAGACATTCCGTTTATAATTAAAAGAGTTTATTGGACTTATTATACACCACAAGACATCACAAGAGGCGGTCATGCGAATATTGAGAAAGAACTTGTTTTGATTGCAGTTTCAGGAACCATAAAAGTGAGTACCGAAATGCCTAAAGGGTTTGAGGAAACTTTTGTACTCGATCATCCTTCAAAAGGTTTATTCATTCCAAAATTATGCTGGCATACAATGCAATATTCACATAGTGCCGTACAAATGGTAATTGCCTCCAATCTTTACAGTGAAGATGATTACATAAGAGATTATAAAGTTTTCAAGATATGGCTGTAAAATTAACCGTTTTTGATAATGTTTTTTTAGAGGCTTCGTGGTGTTGGTTGCAGGATGAAGAATTGAGAAGTTTAATTGATTCACAAATTATTTCAAGAGAACAACAATTGTTATGGTTTAATAACTTACCAAACAGAACAGATTATTATATTTGGGGAGTTTTGTATGAAGGGTTACCTGTAGGGGTTAGCGGTATTAAAAAAATTCAAGATAATATTGGAGAATATTGGGGCTATATTGGCGAAAAAAAATATTGGGGAAAAGGTATAGGTTCAGCAATGATAAGATTAATAGAAAAGCAGGCTAGGGTTTTGAAACTTACCGAACTTGTATTATATGTGTTGCCTAATAATTTACGTGCGATTCATTCTTATCAAAAAAATGGATTTGTTAAAACAGAATCTAAAAGTTCATTTGTTCAAATGCAAAAAAAACTGTAATGAATTTTTTGAATCCGCAAGAAGAAAAATGGGAAGAAGTAAAATCTAAAGAATTTGAACAAATAATTAATCAGCCTTTTCATGTTTTTAATAGCGCTGAATTTACTCTTATAAACCAAAGTAAATGTGATAAGGCATTATATCTTCTATATAAAGATACAAAATGTCGACTTGGTATTACTTTTGGTGTTAAAGATGGGATTTTATGCTCGCCTTTTTCTGCACCGTTTGGGGGCATTAGTTTTTTAAAGCAAGATGTGCAAATTGCTGTTATTGAAAAAGCAATTCAAGCACTAGAATTTTTTGCAAAAGAAAAATCAATGAGAGGTATACATTTAATACTTCCGCCTTTTTTTTATAATGAAACATTTCTTGCAAAACAAATTAATGTTTTATACCGCTTGGACTACAAGAATAGCAATATGGATCTTGATTTTTATATTCCTTTGCAAACTGACAAATCGTACGAAGAATCACTTTGGTATAATGCAAAAAAGAACTTAAGAATAAGTAAACAGCAGTGTTTCGAAGTAATCAACTGTAACAATAATGAATCAGAACGAAGAAAGGTTTATGAAATAATTAAAGAGAATCGGAAAAATAAAGGGAAGCCGATGAATATGAGTTGGGAAGACATACAAAATACAGTTTCAGTAATTCCAACTGATTTCTTTTTACTTAAGCAGGGTATTGAAGCAATCGCTGGTAGCATTGTTTATAAAGTGTCTGATGGTATTCAATATGTTCCATTTTGGGGAGATCTTCCGGGTTACACTCAAAAAAAACCTATGAATTTTTTATCAAATTATATTGCAGAATACTATCAGCAAACAGGAGTCCGTTACCTTCATATTGGAATCGCTTCAGAGAATAGTATACCAAATTATGGTTTGTGTGAGTTCAAGGAAAGTATTGGTTGCATAATTACACCCAAATTGAGTTTTAAAAAGTATTTTTAATCTAAATTTTTATGAACATCCCTTTTCTATCATTTGAAACGGTAAATAGTCAAATAAAAACTGAAATGAAACATGCATTTGAAACAGTTTTTGATAATGCTTGTTACATAATGGGAAATCAGTTAAGTTCTTTTGAACAAGAGTATGCTAGTATTAATAAAGTGAAACATGCTGTTGGTATAAGTAATGGGTTAGATGCTTTGCATATTGCTTTAAAAACGCTAAATATTGGATATGGCGATGAAGTTATTTTGCCATCACATACTTACATTGCCACAGTGCTTGCAGTTTCTTTTACAGGTGCCACACCTATTTTTGTTGAACCAGATGAGACAACATACAACATAGATGTAACGAAACTAGAATATGCAATATCACCACTTACTAAAGCTATCATTCCGGTACATCTTTATGGACAGTCTTGCAACATGGAGGCAATTAATGAAATTGCAAATAAACAAAATCTTTATATAGTTGAAGATAATGCACAGGCACATTTAGCTTCATGGAATAGGAAACTAACTGGTAGCTGGGGACATATAAATGCCACGAGTTTCTATCCTGGCAAGAATTTAGGGGCCCTTGGTGATGCAGGTGCAATTACTACAAATGATAGTTCATTAGCACAGCACGCAAGCTCGCTGCGCAACTACGGATCGATACAGAAATATAAACATGATATAATAGGATATAACCAGCGCATGGATGAGATGCAAGCTGCTTTCCTCCGTGTTAAGCTACAATATTTGACTGAATGGACAAAGCAAAGACAATATATTGCAACTATATATGGTAATGCATTGCAAGGTGTAGGAGATATTATTATTCCAGCCGTAGCTCCCGATGCTACACATGTCTTTCATCTATATGTTATTCGTTCACAACATCGAGATAAATTGCAGCAACACCTACAACAGGAGGGCATTGGTACACTAATTCATTATCCCATTCCTGTGCATCTGCAGAAGGCCTATAAGCATCTTGGATATCATGAAGGCGATTTCCCACTTTCAGAAATACTAGCCGGTACTTGCTTGAGCTTACCTATATGGCCAGGCATGACAGAACAAATGGTGCAAAAGGTTGCAACATCCATCAAAAATTTTTTTAGCTGATGAGTAAAGACATTCCTCCTGTAACTATTGTAGCTCTTTGTTATAACCACAGCAAGTATTTAGAGGAAACACTTAGCAGTATTTTGAATCAGACATACCCCCATGTAGAAGTGATTGTGATTGATGACGCTTCAAGGGATGATTCAGTTTCAGTTTTGTTAAATTGGTTATCAACAAATGCCCCGTGCTGGAAAAGTATTCTCCACCAAAAAAATCAGGGGATTTGCAAATCATTGAATGAGTCATTGAGGCATGCAAAGGGGAAGTATTTCAAAGCAATCGCATGCGATGATGTGCTGATGCCTCACTTTATCGACGAGATGGTTGCAAACTTTGAACAATTACCTGACAATTACGCATTGATTTACTCAGATGTGCTTATGATAGACGAGCAATCACAGATTTTTGGTACCACTCCTTTTCAGGAAAGAGGCTGGGATACTCAAGAAAAGATTCCATCTGGTAAAGTGTTTGACCAATTGGCCGGATGTTGCTTTGTACCAGCTCCGGGAACAATGATGAGGACAAATGTTTTGCAAAAAATCAGGTTCGATGAATCTCTTTTATATGAAGATTGGGATATGTGGTTGAGTATTGCCAAAACTTATCAAATCAAAGGTGTAAATCTTAAATTGGTCAAATATCGTATTCACCAAAACTCGATGTATCAGACATTCTCTGCTGGTTTCATAGCTTCCTCTCTCAAAATTGCAAAAAAACATATTGGATATAGTAAAACCGCCGATATAAAGTTGAAGAGGTTTATTATTGAATGGAGTCTTAAATATTATCTCAAAAACGGAAAAAAACAAACATACTGGTTGTGGTGCAGATACAAATATGATAAGAATCTCAGGAATCTCTCTAAAGTGATTTTGTCTGTGGCCGGAATTCGTAATTTCAAATATATTTTATGCAAGAAAAATTAATCTTTGACCTTGGCATGCATTTGGCTCAGGATACGGCTTACTATCTTTCATTAGGTTATCGTGTGGTAGCTGTTGATGCCTCGCCTCAAATGATTAATTCTGCAAGTGAAAAATTTCGATCAGCCTATGACTCAGGCCAATTGTTGCTGTTGAATTATGCTATTTCAGATAATTCTGGCGAAGTTGTCGATTTTCATCTAAGTGAAAAATCAGAGTGGAATTCACTTTACAAGAACATATCCATTAGACAAGGCCATGAGGCATCAATCATCAAAGTGGAGACGATAGCTTTGTCCGACTTGATCAAAAAATATGGTGTTCCATATTATTGCAAAATTGACATTGAAGGTTTTGATCATCTCTGTATCAAGTCTTTGAAAAAAGTTTCAGCTATTCCCAAATATATTTCATGCGAAACAGAATGCCTGTCCGAAAACGAGCAGGCGAGTGAAGAAAAAATATTGGAGACATTACACCGGCTTAAAGAAGTAGGATACAAAAAATTCAAACTTATTGACCAGCAAACATTATGTCCATTACGTCCCTACAAGCCTTTTTATTTGAATCAAAAAAAGAGCAGTGTACCAATCAGAACGATCAATAAGTTTTTGAGACAAATTCATATTAGAATGATTCAAATTCCCTGGAGAGAACGGCTATCTGTGGCTAACGGGTTTGATTTCACATTTGGCAGTACAGGTCCATTTGGTGAGCAAGCACCTGGAGTATGGATGGATTTTGAATCATCTAAAAATTGTTTATTGTATCATAGGGAAGCCTTCTTCAAGTTGAAAACAGATTATCCGCTTTACACCATTTGGTGTGATTGGCATGCTACCTATTGATCATTTGCACATCATCAGAAAATAACTTTATAATTCATACATCAGCTTTCAATGATGAAATTAGATTGTTGTTTGGATGCCTATTAACCATGATTATTCAAATGAAATGATTGATATTCTGATTCTATTTTATAATAAGGTCGATCAAACGGTAAGATGTATTGATAGTTTTCTCAAGTCGGGACAGCATATCTATGTGCTCAATAATGGTTCGGAACAAACGCAAAAGAAAAAACTATATGAATTATATGGTCATCATGAGAGGGTGAATCTCATGGATGCCGGTAAAAATTTAGGGGTATCGGGTGGCAGGAATTATTTAATTGTTCATTCAACTGCACAGTGGTTGTTATTTGTCGATAATGACATCACTGTAAGGCAAGAAGATACATGGGTAAATTTATTTTCTGATTATTTGAAAATATATCCTGATGCGCTTGTGGTGTCACCACGTTTGTTCAATGTGCATGAAAATGCCTATGCCAAGCATTTGAATGTCATCATTGAAGAAAAATCCTTGAAAATAGATACAGGACAATTTCAGTTGTCCAACTGTTTTCCCGGCGGAGCATCTATCGTGCACCGTAGTATTTTCGAAAAGTACGGAATGTATGATGAGGATATGTTCGTAGGTTTTGAAGATTACGAATATGCCATTCGGGCTTTGTTGTCGGAACATGGTAGGTTATTTGTGCATCAACATGAAGCTATTGACCTGATTCATGATCATCAATTTCAGAAAAAAAACAAAGACAAAGAGGCAGTTCGACAACGTTACAATAATGAAAGAATGAAAGCCAGTTTTGACCGTCTAGTTGATAAATATGGAATTCAATTTGATCATGACTGGCAATGGTGGACCAGCAATCAATTGAGTATTATGACAGAGAGTCCATTCATGCGTAAATTAAAAATCTTGATCGCTAGAATAAGGAAATCCTGATTATGCATGTATTACTGGTTACATACGAGTTTCCTCCTTCAATGGCAACCGGTGGTATTGCATCATATATGTATCATGTTGCCGAATCACTTCATTATGCAGGACATCAGGTATCTGTAATTTCAGCAAATGATGCAAATGAATATTCCATATCGAAATCTGCTAACTGCACCAACTATTTGGTACCGGCATCAGATCATGAACAGTTTCGGATAAAAGCGCTGGATATTTTCAAGCGTTATTTGAATCCTAAAATGATAGATGTTATAGAGAGTCCAGAAGTGGGGGCTTGTGCTTTAGCCATCAAAGAAGCATTTCCTTCGATCCCACTTGTTGTAAAATTACACACCCCCGGAGTTGTCATCACTAAAATTTCAAATACTTATCAATCTGTTCTTGAAAAATTACGATTTGTGGCAGGATCACTACTCAGAGGCAAGTTGAACCTTGGTTATTGGTCACGAGTAGACAAAAATCGTTTTAGAGATCCTGAATACTGCATTTGTATTGTTGCTGATAAATTGGTTTCCCCTTCTCTTGCTCTAAGTAATTATGTCAATCGATGTTGGAAATTAACAAAGGAAATAAAAATTGTTCCCAACCCTTTTTTTGCTGACCATGATCTTTATAAGTTTCCTATCAAGGAAAGAGAAAAGGTTATTTGTTTTGTTGGAAAGCTCACGGTGTTAAAAGGAATGTTCGCTCTTACAAAAGCTGTCAGAAAAATTTTAAATCAGCATCCTGATTATCGCTTCATTTTTGCAGGAAGAGATGAGTTCATTTCGAAGGAAATTCCTTCAATGAGAATTTGGATGGAAAATGAGTTGAACAATATATCCGAAAAAGTTGAATTCACCGGAGCACTTACAAAAAGCGAGGTAATAAACTTACTCGGAAGAAGTAGCGTTTGTGTGGTTCCCAGCCTTTGGGAGAACTATCCAACTATTGTTCTTGAAGCAATGGCCGGAGGGGCAGTGGTAGCTGCAGCCAATAGGGGAGGGATACCTGAGATTATAGCGCATAAAGTGACAGGTATCTTGTTTGACCCGCTTAAACCGAAATCGATTTCCAATGCAGTACACAAATTGCTGAGTAATGAAAAAAAAAGAACAGATATGGCGTTTGCAGCCAGAGATAAAATAAAACAGAATCAGTCTGATATATCAGTATCTATCACTGATATTTATGAATCAATGATAAAGAATAAATCAAAAGACTTCTCCAATGTCAATAAAGATTCTTCATTTTCATAATAGCAGTGGAGGAGGTGTACTGTCTGTAATTAGAAACCTATTTATACATCGTCAAAATAATGAATTGGAAAATCATGTGATTTATACTATATGTCGAGAAACAAAATCAGCTTACAAAAGTCCTTTATTGAAAGGAGCTTCAAGTGAAACTATATTTACTTATAGCACCAAATGGAACTTTTACCACACTTGCAGAACACTTTCAAAATTATTGCCTGATTCCAACGTTGTCTTGGTAGCTCATGACTCCTTGGAACTAGGTATGGTCAGTAATTTGGGATTAAACTATCCTGTTGTTCAGTTTGTACATGGTGATTATGACTATTATTATCAATTAGCAGAACGATACGAAAAATGGATTGATTGCTTTATTTGTGTAAGTGCTTCAATCGCTGAAACACTCAGGAAAAGAATGCCCCATCGCAATTCAGCCATACATTATCTGAGATTTCCTGTGCCTACCATACAAGGCTTGAGAGACGACGGTCAAAAGCTTCAGTTGATTTTTATCGGTAGATGTGAGCCAGCTAAGGGCTATAATTTACTTCCTCTGATTGATGCGGCATTACAAAAGAAGAATATTAATGCGCATTGGCATATTGTGGGTCCTGGTTCTGAATTGCCAGAATTGCAAGACCAATGGCAAAATGCCCAAGTGACATTTCATGGTGAGCTCGCCCAAGAAGAAATCAAGCAATTATTACTGCAATCAACAGCTATTGTATTGCCTTCTTATGCTGAAGGTATGCCAGTATCCATTGTGGAAGCTATGAAAGCAGGTGTGATTCCAGTTGTTAATGATTTGATAGGAGGGTTGCAGGAATTGATAATTAATGATAAAACAGGATATCTCATAGCAGACAATGACCCCGCTATTTTTGCTGAACGTTTATCTGAAATTGCTGCTGTTGCTGAAAAAAGAAATACAATGTCATCAGCTGCGATGGATTTTGTCAATTTTAATTTTGATCCTTTAATAAATACAAGTTTGATAGAAGAGCTAATCGTCAATACATTCAATCATTCAAATAGCAAAAAAGCTATTAAAACAACAGGAAGTCGGTTGGACCAACCTTGGATTCCTAATATTTTTACAACAACCATCAGATTTTTTATTCAATGAATAATACTCCTTTGGTCAGCATTCTTATGACAGCCTACAATAGGGAAAGTTATTTGGCGGAGGCTATTGAAAGTGTCTTAAAATCTACCTACTATAATTTTGAGTTAATCATTGTGGATGATTGTTCTAAAGACAATACTTCGAATATCGCCAAAAGCTTTGCCATGAAAGACGACCGTGTACTATTTATCCAAAATGAAAAAAATCTTGGAGATTATCCCAATCGCAACAATGCTGCCAGCTATGCCCGTGGAGAATACATGACTTATGTGGACTCGGACGATATGCTTTATCCAGATACTATTGAAAAAATTATCCGTATTGTGTCGAAGGATGAGGATTTCAATTTTGCGATGTATTGGCCTCATTCCGATGAACATTTTGTGCTGAAAGGAGAAGAGGCATTGAAGATTCATTTTTTTGAAAAACAATTTCTTTATATCGGGCCTGGCGGAACTTTTATGAGAAGGACTTTTTTTGAGAAAGTTGGAAAATATCCAGAGTTGTATGGGCCTGCGAATGATATGTATTTCAACCTGAAAATATGCTGTCACTCCAGTATTCATCTGATGCCTTTTGAATTCTTTTACTACAGAAGACATGAAGGGCAAGAAATTAATAATCACTTTGGATACTTGTATCAGAATTTCAACTATATGCGGGATGCTTTGAAAGAACTTCCGCTCCCATTTACTCTGCAACAAAAAAAATGGCTGATCAAAAAAAATAAAAGAAGGTTCACTTATAATCTTTTCAATTATTTTTGGAATTCAAAAAATTTCAGAAAGACAAAAGAGGCCTATTTAAAAGCAAATTTTAATTTTATATACCTAATACAAAGTATTTTTCAGTTTTGAAATTATAATATAAATCTAATTCATTTTTCTAATTAAATTTTGAATGCTATGTTTAGTGAACAACTTTTAAAAAAGATTTTTGACTAAACAATTGTATATGATGAGAAAGAGAATAGTCATCATTTACAATTTAATATCACCCAAAAAGAAGGACTTTTTTGCAGTCACTAATTAAAGAATACCAGCCGGAAAAATCAATTGAAATAGGCTGTGCTTAAGGCATTTCATCTTTATTCATATGTTCTGAATAGGGGAAGCTGCAAAATGTGCATCACACCATCATTGACGCCTTTCAAAGTACTTATTTCAACAATATAGGCGTAGGAAATCTCAAAAAAGCAAATTTGAACATTTATGATCTAATTGAAGCTTATACAGAGATAGCCCTTCCTCAATTGTTATCAGATGTAAAAAAATATGACTTTTGTTTCATAGACGGGAATCACACATTTGATCGTGTACTTGTTGATTTTTTTATATTAACAGGATAACAAATGTTGGTGGACTTATTGTTTTTCATGATGTTGGGATGCCTTCGATTAATCGATTGCTTCGTTATTTATCAAAATATCCTGCATACAAACTATTAAATAAATTATCTCATTCAGAATCAACCAAGGTTAAATTATTTAACTTAATATTTCTAAAGCCATTTAGTTTTTTTCAAAATTAATACCAAAGAAAATTAGAAAATTAATTTTCACTAATACAATTATTTTAGGTGATCGGGTGATAGGTCGAAATACAAATATTGTTGCTTTATTAAAAACCAAGGAAGATGAAAAGAATTGGTTTTGATACATGTACTTTTAATTTGAATTATTCTAATTCAACATTTCCACTGCCAATTAATCAAAATAGTTTATTAATGGCCTCATTTATTTGGAACAGTCAAGAAATTGTACTGATTTGGGTTAGGCAAGTTTTTTCATTTCTTTTACTAAATTATTTTCTTATAATTCTTAATGTTCATATAAAGGGTAATAAAAAAACATTAAGAGAAAATGAAATAGGTTGGATTTGAGACAAACGAATCTATTCTAAGAAAATGGTTTATGTGAATATTTATTCCATTGTAAAAACGTGTATAAAAACAACTGATTTTTATTAATAAATTTAACAGATTAAAAAGGTAAAAAATTCAAATGAGAATTGCAGTATTTTATGGAACAAGGCCTGAATTGATTAAGCTTTATCCATTGATTAAAGAGTTGAAAACACAAAAGTTAAATCCAATAATCGTTAATGTTGGCCAGCATAAAGAAATTTTGGAAGAACTGGAGTCAGAGTTTTCGATTCACCCTGATCATAAATTGGAAATTATGAAAACTAACCAGACTTTGAAAGATATTTTAGTAAATGTAGCAAATGCAGTTGAACCGTTATTAAAAACAATTAAACCTGATTTAGTATTAGTGCAAGGCGATACATCAACTGTATCCACTGTCGCAATGCTTTGCTTCTATAATAACATAAAGATCGGACACATAGAAGCTGGTTTACGAAGTTTTGATTTGAGACATCCTTTTCCTGAAGAATTTAATAGAAAATTGGTTTCATTAATATCTTCATACAACTTTGTTCCTACAGAAAATTCAAAAGAAAATCTAATTAAGGAAGGTGTCGATTCCGAAACTATATATATCACAGGGAATACTATTGTAGATACAGTGAATCTGATGAAAAGTAATAACAATCAGAAACCAGTAGATAGGAAAAATAAAATATTAATTACTGCTCACAGAAGAGAAAATCATGGGTTGGGCATAACTGAGATTTGCAACGCAGTAATTACGATTTCAGAAGAATTTCCAGCCATCGAATTTATATGGCCATTGCATCCTAATCCGAATGTAAGAAAATCAGTAAATGAAAAAATCAGCAGTTTAAAAAATGTGAGGTTGTGTGAGCCACTAAATTATAGTCAAATATCCAGAGAACTATCTGAATGTATATTGGTTTGGACAGATTCAGGTGGAATTCAGGAAGAATGTCCAGCTTATAAAAAACCTGTTCTGATTCTAAGAAATGTAACAGAAAGACCAGAGGTAATCACTAGTGGGTTTGGCATATTAACAGGTACTGATGTGAATAATATATGCAGAGAGACGAGAAAACTTTTGAAAGATGCTAGCATTTATAACAATATGATAAGCGGCGTTAATCCTTTTGGAGATGGAATGGCTTCACATAGAATCGTTGAAATAATAAAAACCAATTATGAGAATATTGATAATAAGCAATAATGAAATATGTTACAATCCAAGATTGTTAAAAGCTGCAGAATATTTAATTGAAAATAAATGTGAAGTAGATATATTTAATCCAATTATTGGATCAGCTCCCTTCAATATATATTATGATATTAAAACAAGTTTGAATTGTAATTTTATTGAAAACGATATAAGTAAAAAAAAATGGGACTCTTATTTCAGATGGTTGATGATAAGCCTACTTCATAAGTTATTTGTGCTTTTTTGGGATAATTTCAAATTGGATTTCAGTTTCCCTTATTATTTTAACAAAGGTCTGTTGCTAAATAAGATTATTTTAGAAAAAAAGTATGATTTTGTTTTGATTAATCTTGTTGATAATTTGCCCTACGCTATTAAAATCAAAAATAAAACTGGAGCTAAAATTATTTATGATAGCCAAGAGTATTTTGTCGGTCAATACCAAAAATATGGAAAACAAAAACTTGATTGGGTGGTTCAGGCTGAAGCTAATAACATGAAAGATGTTGATATTCTGATAACAACTACGAATGTGATGAAAGAAAGGCTTAGAAATGACTATTCTTTGAAAATACCAATTATAAGAGTTAGAAACACGCCTTCTAAAAAAATGCAACTTAATAATGATTCAACCATAGATGTAAACACACCAATAAGTTTGGTTTGGCATGGGATGACTATATATATTGAAAATACTAGAGGTGTACATATTCTCATTGAAGCTGTTGCACTTTGTAAAACAAATGTTCTATTAACACTTCAAGGAAGTATTACAAATCAACAAAATAAATTATTAAACCAAATGTTGAAGCGACTTGGTATTAAAAATAAAGTCAAAATTGTAAATGCAGTAAACCCATATTCAATTGTGAAATCAATTCAAAAACATGATATTGGATTAATTGGAGAAATGCCACAAGAAGATAATCAAAGATTAACGTCTTCAAATAAACTATTTGATTACATTAACGCTGGTTTGGCGGTTATTGCAAGCGACTTGCCAGGTCTAAATGAAACGGTTGTAGAATTGAATACTGGAATCTCATACCACTCTGGCGATATTAAAGATCTGTCTAAAAAAATTGATTTTTTATCTAATAATATTAATGAACTTAAAAAATTAAAAGAACATAACCTGCGATTGGCATCATCAGAATTGTATTGGGAATATGAATTTGATGATGTTTGGAATACAATGCTCATTTTAAACTGATTTGAAAAAAATTCTAATAATATATCCCCATTTTCCACCTTCCAACCTTACAGGTGTTCACAGGCCAAGGCTTTTTGCAAATCATTTACAATCATTGGGATGGGAGCCGGTTGTGCTAACTGTGAACGAAAAACATTACGAAGAAGCACTGGATTGGAATTTGGTCTCATTATTGCCTAAAGGATTGAGAATTGAAAAAGTTAGTGCTTATAAAATCACCCAACCAAGATTGATTGGAGATATCGGTCTAAGGGCATTTTTTCAATTGCGAAGACGAGCACTACAATTGCTTCAGTCAGAACATTTTGATTTTGTATACATTCCTATACCGTCCTTTTATTTAGGACTTCTTGGTCCTTATTTACACAAAAAGACAGGTGTTAAGTATGGTATTGATTATATAGATCCCTGGGTGCATCGATTTCCCGGTTCTGGAAAAATATTTTCTAGACATTGGTTCAGTACAAAAATTGCTGGGTGGCTTGAGCCAAAGGCCGTGAAGTATGCGTC
>Ga0114959_10001197_pt1 | contig 23334 bp, 21 predicted proteins | sample C_130625_EF_Meta_FD_87317 | JGI IMG/M metagenome (GOLD analysis project Ga0114959, IMG submission 87317) | Freshwater microbial communities from Lake Croche, Canada to study carbon cycling - C_130625_EF_MetaG | ecosystem: Environmental > Aquatic > Freshwater > Lake | place: Lake Croche, Canada... | reverse complement strand
GGATCCGCAGACCTACTGGTCAAACTTGCCAGATGCTGTTCGCCCGTACCGGGAGATGAGATCACTGGTTTCGTGACCAAAGGTAGCGGGGTGAGTGTTCACCGAGTTGGTTGTCTCAATATGAATGATTTGCAAGAGAACCAGGCAGATCGAGTTGTTACTGTCAGGTGGAATGCCGGAGCTCGCTCATCCTTTCTGGTTAACATACAAGTAGAAGCTTTGGATAGATCTGGTCTTCTCTCAGATATAACACGGACGCTGGCCGAAGAGCATGTCAATATTCTCAATGCAGCAGTCAGCACCTCTAAAGATCGAATTGCGATTTCTCGCTTCACTTTCGAAATGGCAGATGCGCTCCACCTTGATTCGGTCTTATCCGCAGTCAGGGGAGTAGCTGGCGTTTATGACGTCTACAGAGTCACCAACAATTAGTACTAAAGGGATTAGGCTTCAGCCTTCAGGTTTGAGGTTTAAAGGTCGAATTCTTTTAGTTAGCTTTGAACTCCGTTAACCCTTTTTGGGCTTCGACCAACCATAGACGGCGAGCTTCGGCGGCCTCGCGCGCGACCTTTGCCTTATCGGCAGAACCCGCTGCTTCCGCTTTATCGGCCTGCTTTTCATAGGAATCAATAGCTTCCATCAGACTCTGGACAACCTTGTTAGCATGGGCAATCGCAGTTGGGTCACTTCTTCTCGCAACCTCTTCGTGGAGTGAATCAATTTCCCTTTGCACAACCGACAAGCGTTCATCTAGATTCGCGCGCTTGCTGCGTTCAGTCATTCCAATGCGATCCCATTTTTCTAATAGATCAAGGAAAGCACGACGAGCGGCAGCAATATCTTTGATGGGTAAAAGCGCTTCGATCTGAACTATGAGCTCTTCTCGCTTCGCCAAATTCGCGGCCATCGTATCTTGACGCTTATCCAAGTCGGCCTTCTTTGCAACAAAAAATGCGTCTTGTGCAGCCTTGAACTCTTCCCAAAGTTTGGTATCTACATTTCTCTTACCTCGACCAGCGGCCTTCCAAGACTCCATTAACTCTTTAAAACGATTAGCGGTAGCTAGCCATTCTCTGGAGTTGGCCAAGCTCTTTGCTTCTTCCACAATCGCGCTCTTAGACGCTGCTACTACAGCGCTCTTAGCCTCTAGTTCCGCGAAATGCGTTCGGCGTCGTTTATCGAACGAGTTACGTGCGTGAGAGAATCTCTGCCAGAGCGCAGCATCGCTCTGTTTATCTAAGCGAGCAGCAGCCTTCCACTCGTCTAATAGTGTTTTTAATCTGTCACCCGTACTTTTCCAGCTATCGGAGAGCTCGAGAGATTCCGCCTCTATAACGATTTTCTCCTTGAGTTCAAAAGCTTCTTTTCGCTTCTCGACCCGGATCGCCTCTTCCGTAGCTTTACGTACTTCGTACTCTTCTCGATGCTCTTCGATGAGGTGCGGGATCTGCTCAACGGATTTCGCTAGGGTTACTAGATCGCCCACGCCATTCAAATTCGCAATCTGATGTTTCAATTTGGCAACTGCGGTTGCAGCATCTTCTGGAACAAGCGCTCCGTTTTTAATTCGATCTGCCAACAACGCAACCTCGGAGGCCAGGGATTCGAATTTTCGCACAAAGTAGGCGAGCGCTTCTTCAGGAGATTTTCCTGGATACGAGCCAACCGCCTTCTCGCCCTCAGGTGTCATGACATAGACAGTGCCATCGTCTGCAACTCGTCCAAATTTGGCAGGGTCGCCAACGAGGGCCGAAGCTGCGCTTACATTTACTTGCGGATCTGTCTGCTCATCCATGACTATCTCCTTCATGTCTTTCGTTGCGCGTGGATCACAATCCCGATGGTTCGGGCCGATCTTCCGTTATGGTGATGTATTACCTTTGATCAAACAACAGATCGGCATCAACCCATAAATCCGTTGAAACCGAAGGGCTAACGGTACCCTTAAACCCCATCTCGGGGGAAGTCATCCCGAGATTTAACGAAGTAACCCCGGTTGGAGCCTACTTATGATCCTCGAGCTGGTTGTCTCACAATATTTTGCGACAAATTGCTGGATTTTTGCCCCTAGCTCTGGTTCGGAGTGCTTCATCGTAGATCCCGGTGTAACTATTCCCACGATGGTCGACTCGATAAGCGCGGTGCTTGAACGACATAATCTGAAGCCGATCGCGACTCTCCTTACTCACGGTCACATCGACCATACATTCTCTGCAAACGCCTTTGATAAGCGCTATCAGGTCCAAACCTTCATCCATCCCAAGGACAGGCCTTTCCTCGTGGATCCGATGGCGATAGTTTCCACGGGGACAGTCACTATGCCGATTTTTTCTCAATTGCAGAGTGATCCGTTTGAAGAACCAACCGAAGTTATCGATGTAAACGACGGTGAGACTATTTCACTCGCCGGCTTTTCAATCAAAGCCCTCCATGCCCCTGGCCACACTCCAGGTTCAACAATATTCATCGTGAATAATGAATTCGTCATCTCCGGGGATGTCCTTTTCAATAACTCAATTGGCAGAACAGATCTGCCCCTTGGCTCGACTTCGCTCATGCGAAAAACACTCAATAAAGTCATTTTGGCGCTAAACGATGATCTCATCGTGCTTCCCGGACATGGGAAGGAAACTACAATTGGAAAAGAGCGCAAACACAATGAGTATTTGCAAGAGCGATTCCTGAAGGGAAAATAGGTCGTGACTACTTTTCAAGCGCCCAAAGGGGTTAGTGAATATTTCCCGACTAGATCAAATCGTTTTGAGGTTATTCGCGAAACCATCATTGAAGCAACCAAGCGATCTGGCTATCAACTGATTGAGCTACCGGTTTTTGAAGATACCGAACTTTTCGCTAGAGGAGTTGGAGCTTCTACAGATGTGGTCCGCAAAGAGATGTACACCTTTGAAGATCGTGGCGGTAGGTCAATTACTCTCCGCCCCGAGGGGACTGCCGGCGTTATGAGAGCGGTTATCGAACACCACCTAGACCGTGGTCAATTACCCGTCAAGGTTTACTATTCAGGAGCATTTTTTCGTGCAGAACGACCACAAGCTGGGAGATATCGTCAGTTTTACCAGGTAGGAATTGAAGCAATCGGTATGAAGGATGTTCGTGTAGATGTCGAAGTAATTGCGACCGCGGATCGAGCACTCAAGGCCTGTGGTTTGAGGAATTATCAATTGGAGATCACGTCGCTGGGCGACGCCGCGACGAGGGTTCGCTATCTGGCCGAACTACGTTCCTATATTTCCGGTATTGAACTTGATGACGATACTCGCAGTCGGGTGGAACTCAACCCTTTAAGAATATTTGATGATAAGCGTCCAGAGATTCGAGAGTTGATGTCCAATGCGCCATTTCTCTTAGATTACCTCTCAGAAGAGAGCAAAGAGGACTTCTCTCAGGTTCAAAATCTCTTGTCTGCATTGAATATTGAGTTTGTTATCAACAAACGCATGGTTCGCGGATTGGATTACTACACGGACATCGCCTTTGAGTTTGTTCATCCGCAGCTCGGTGCTCAATCTGGTATTGGCGGAGGAGGTAGGTACGACGGTTTAATGGCCCAACTGGGCGGAGCAGAGCTCTCGGGGATTGGCTTTGGAATGGGAATCGATCGAGTACTCCTCGCTTGCGAAGCAGAGGAGATCGAGATGCCAGATCATCCGCAATTAGATCTCTTTATCGTGCCTTTGGGCAACGGAGATCAAGCGCTGATTTTAGCTGAGTCCTTGCGCTCCAAGGGGGTACGAGTTGCCATGACATATGGCGACAAAAACCTCAAAGGTGGAATGAAATCAGCGGACAAAAGTGGCGCCAGATTCTCACTCGTTTTGGGCGACGACGAATTAGCGCAAGGGATTGTTCCGCTCAAAGACATGGTTTCGGGTGAGGTTGAATCGGTTACTCTTAGCGCTATTGCGAAGAAAGTTCTCGCACCGGACCGAGTGCACTAGGTAACATGCATTAATTAACATTGAGCAAGAAGTATTGAATAAGAAGAAATAATTTGATCGCAGGGGAGTTATCTTCACATGTTACGTACACACGACGCCGGAACTATCAGCGAAAATGATATTGGGAGTTCAGTTGTTCTAGCTGGATGGGTGGCGAGGCGTCGCGATCACGGCGGGGTAGCATTTATAGATCTGCGAGATTCAACCGGAGCGGTTCAAGTAGTCATTAAGGATGAAATCGCCGGTGCACTTCGCGCGGAATGGTGTGTATTAATCACAGGTATTGTTACTAAACGCCCCGATGGAAATGAAAATTTGAATATTGCAACAGGTGCTATCGAAATTGATTGCCACAATCTCGAAGTTTTAAGCGAGGCCGCCCCGCTGCCATTCCCCGTAGATAGCGGTGAAACCTCGACGATATCTGAAGAAGTTCGATTGAAATATCGTTACTTGGACCTACGTCGAGAAGGGCCCGCCAAGAATCTACGGCTCCGCTCTCGAATCACATCGATTATCCGTAGCGTCATGGATGACCTCAACTTTCTCGAAATAGAAACTCCGTATCTCACTCGTTCCACACCTGAAGGAGCGCGCGATTTTTTAGTTCCAGTCAGACTTCAACCAGGCAGTTGGTATGCCCTGCCACAATCACCTCAGCTTTTTAAGCAACTATTAATGGTGGCTGGCATGGAGCGCTATTACCAAATTGCTCGCTGTTTCCGAGACGAAGATTTTCGTGCTGATCGACAACCTGAGTTCACTCAACTGGATATCGAAATGTCATTCGTGGACCAAGAGGACGTATTGAACGTTGCTGAAAATATTCTGTCGGAAGTTTTCAAAAAGACGATCGACTATCAAATCCCTCGACCAATTCCTCGAATGACGTACGCGGAAGCCATGCGTAGGTATGGATCTGATAAACCAGATTTGCGATTTGGCCAAGAAATCTCAGAGATGAAGGAGTTTTTCGCAGAGACGACTTTCAGAGTATTTCAAGCGGAGTATGTAGGTGCTGTTGTCATGCCCGGTGGAGCTAGTTCGCCACGTCGCGAGCTAGACGCCTGGCAGGATTGGGCTAAAGCACGCGGCGCTAAAGGACTTGCCTATATTCTCGTGGAGCCAGATGGCTCTCTCGGCGGTCCTGTTGCAAAAAACCTCTCGGAAGCTGAGAGCGCCGGTGTGGCGACGGCAGTTGGCGCAGCTCCCGGCGATGCAATTTTTTTCGCGGCTGGATCAACCCGCGCATGCCAAGCCTTGCTTGGCGCAGTGCGGCTTGAAATCGGCGAGAGGTGTGGCTTGATTGATCAGAATCAATGGGAATTCTTATGGGTCGTTGATGCCCCCATGTTTGAACCGGTGGAGGCAGAAAATATCGAGGCTGGGTGGACGGCCGTTCATCATCCATTCACTGGGCCTAAACCGGAATTCGCAGACGAGTTCCACCTCAATCCCGCTGAAGCTCTTGCCTATGCCTACGATATCGTTCTGAATGGCAATGAAATCGGAGGCGGTTCTATTCGAATTCACCGAAGTGAAATGCAACAGCGAGTATTTGATGTTATTGGACTCAGTAAGGAAGAGGCGACGAGCAAATTTGGGTTTCTCCTGGAAGCTTTTTCCTATGGTCCGCCCCCTCACGGTGGCATTGCCCTGGGAATGGATCGCCTATGCGCTCTAATATCTCATTCGGATTCGATTCGAGAAGTCATAGCTTTCCCTAAAACCGCGAGCGGCGGAGATCCATTAACTGGTGCGCCAACTCCCATAACTGCACCACAACGCAGAGAGTCGGGAGTCGACTTCGTCCCCGAGACGCAACCGGAGCAATAAGTCGCACCTCTTTTCGGGTAGACTTACTCCATGGGTCCCGGAGGAATCGCAACAATCATCTGTGCGGTCTCCCTGCTTGTCATTGCCTTTGCTCTTGGCTACCTGATCGTGAGAGTTGGTCGCCTCTTTAGCGAGATAGAAGAGACGATAAAAAGCGTGAACAAGATCGTCCACACCACCGAGAATTTCACCGAAAAGATGACCGATTCGATCACGACGATCATCGAAAAGAATGCAGGAGTTTTGAAAGTATTGGGCACTTTGGCTACCGCCTTCGTGGGGAAAAAATTCTCCAACGCTGACCGGGAGCGCGATTAATCGGTGGAATCTGCAGAAATCAGAGCGCGGTGGCTGCGCTTTTTTGAATCCGGAAACTCGCAGGGGCTAACCCATGCAGTAGTTCCATCGGCCTCTCTCATTGCGAAAGACCCTAACCTACTTCTCGTCAATGCGGGCATGGTTCCGTTCAAGCCATATTTTCTCGGCGAAGAGAGACCGCCATATACCCGGGCAACATCGGTGCAAAAATGTGTACGAACTCTCGATATCGATGAGGTAGGCAAGACTACGAGACATGCCTCGTTCTTTCAGATGTGTGGAAATTTCTCCTTTGGAGATTATTTCAAAGAAGGCGCAATCGCTATGGCGTGGGAACTTTTAACAAGCCCTGTCTCTGCGGGTGGCTATGGTTTTCCCGAAGAAAAGTTGTGGGTGACGGTTTACCTTAACGATGATGAGGCCGCCGATATTTGGCATCGAGTTATGGGAGTTCCCAAAGAGCGTATCCAGCGCCGCGGTATGGCCGATAATTTTTGGTCCATGGGCGTAGCGGGTCCATGCGGGCCTTGCTCAGAGATTTATTACGATCGTGGACCAGATTACGGTGTCGATGGTGGCCCGATAGCAGACGAAAATCGCTACATGGAAGTCTGGAACTTAGTCTTCATGCAAAATATCCGAGCAGATGGCGGCAGTAAAGATGATTACCCCATCATCGGTGAACTTCCTGCAAAAAATATTGATACTGGACTAGGCCTCGAACGAATGGCTGCGCTACTTCAAGGCGTCGAAAATATCTACGAAATAGATACCACCATGCAGATTCTCACCAAAGCGTGTGAGCTCTCAGGGGTCTCCTATGGAGCTAACGAGAAGGATGACATCGCGCTTCGTGTAGTTGCGGACCATGCCAGAACAGCAATGATGCTGATTGGAGATGGGGTTACTCCAAGTAATGAAGGACGAGGTTACGTTCTTCGCCGAATGATGCGACGAACCATTCGCAATATGCGCATTCTTGGGGCTCCCGATCAGAACTCTCATGAATTAATCATCAGCGCCCTCAGCGCTATGTCGCCACAATACCCAGAACTAGAAGTTGAACGATCCCGAATTCTCGAGGTCGCAGATGCTGAAGAAGAATCTTTCTTGACCACACTCAAAAGCGGTACCCAGATATTTGATATGGCTAGCTCTGATGTTAAGACCACCGGCAATTCGACTCTGGCTGGAGAGACTGTCTTCAAATTACACGATACCTACGGTTTTCCCTTTGACCTGACTTTGGAGATGGCGGCCGAAGCAGGGCTTCATGTCGATGAAGATGGATTCCGCAAGCTCATGAAGGAACAGAAGGAACGCGCAAAAGCTGATTCCAGAGCCAAGAAATCAGGGCACACCGACGTTAGTGAATATAAGAAGGTGGTGGATTCGAGCGGACATACAGATTTCATCGGCTATAGCCATTTTGAGGGCGAAGCAACCATTCGCGCGATCCTGGTTGATGGTGTTTTGACCAATGAAGCGACCTCGGGAGAGGTGGAAATTGTTCTAAATCGGACCCCGTTCTATGCCGAAGGTGGCGGTCAATTGGCGGACGGAGGAATTCTCACGCTTGCCGACGGCACGGAGATTGCCATCGACGATGTCCAATGCCCTGTACCCGGATTGTATGTCCATCGAGGCACATTGCTCTCTGGATCTGCACAACTAGATTCAACACTTTTTGCACGAATTGATCACGATCGACGTAAGGCCATTTCTAGGGCCCACACGGCGACTCATATGGTCCATAAAGCTTTCCGGGAGGCGTTAGGCGAAAGCGCAACTCAAGCAGGTTCGGAGAATGCACCAGGCCGATTCCGATTCGATTTTCCAGCACATGGCGCTGTTCCTGCTTCAGTGCTCAATGATGTAGAGGCTCGGGTCAATCAGCTCCTCATCGAAAATCTGACTGTCCGCGCCGAGACCATGAGTCAAAAGGATGCCCTTGAGTTAGGGGCTATGGCGCTCTTTGGGGAGAAATATGGCGACGTAGTCAGGGTGGTGAGTGTGGGGGACTGGGCTCGGGAACTCTGCGGGGGCACCCATGTGCAATCATCGGCTGAGCTTGGAATTGTAAAACTGCTCAACGAATCTTCAATTGGGGCTGGTGTCCGTAGAGTCGAAGCGCTCGTCGGCACCGACGCTTATTCTTTTCTTGCGAAAGAACACCTGTTACTTAATTCGTTGACCTCAATAGTTAAGGGAGCACGAGTTGAAGAGTTACCAGAGCGAATTTCTGATCTCATTAATTCCCTTAAAGCGATAGAAAAAGAGTTGGGGGAGTTCAAGAGCGCCCAAGCCTTGGCTTCGGTTAACACACTCGGTGATAGTTTCCGAGAACTCGGCTCATTAAAAGTTCTCCTGGCTTTAGTCGCAGATGGTATCGCCGTGGATGACTTACGATCGATGGCTCTTAACTTACGTAGTCGCCATGAGAATTCGGTAGTTGCGCTGCTATCTCGAGTGGATGAGCGAGTATCCCTTGTTGTTGGGGTCTCCTCAGAGGCTCAAAAATCAGGAGTAAAGGCAGGCGAGTTAGTGAAGATTGGTTCAAAGGTTCTCGGCGGTGGCGGTGGTGGCAAAGATGACTTTGCTCAAGGTGGTGGAAGCGAACTCGTCAAGATTGACGAAGCGATCGAGGCTATACGAACTGCACTCGAAGCTAGGTAAAGCAATGGAAATGCGCTTGGGGCGAAGAATTGCTTTTGATTATGGCCAAGTCCGCATCGGCGTAGCGGTGAGCGATCAGACCGGACTTATAGCGACTCCGATCGCGACGTTAAAAAACGGCGACGAGGGCCTCAAAGCGGCGCTGGAAGATCTATTTCAAGAGTACGAGCCAATTTACATCGTCGTTGGCGAACCTCGGCATTTGTCCGGGGCCCAAAGCCAGACTATGTCGAAGATGAGTGAATTTCTCGAACTATTGAGTTCGCTAACGCAAGCACCGCTCCATTTAGTCGATGAGCGAATGTCTACTCTCTCTGCGGCTCGCACTCTGCGCGACACGGGCCATAACGCCAAATCCAGTAAAGATAAGATCGACGCTATGGCAGCAGTTGCGATTTTGGAGAGCGCACTTCACAGAGAACGAGTAGTCGGCTCTCTTGATTAGGAACACATTTCACGAGGGTAAATTGCGTGAGCTCATTGCCTTCAGGTATCGCCGACTCGCTCTGACGCTTACTTTCATACTTCTTTTGATCGCAATTTCAGTAGCGTTGATTTTTCGTCCGACTCATGACTTTCCCGTAAATAGCCCTGGGGTGGAAGTTTTACTCTCCATAGGTGACGGTGCTACTGGAACCGAGATTGCTCAGCAAATGCAGAGAATGAAGATTATTAAAAATGCAAAAGTTCTGATTGAACTTATGGGTCAAAATACGGCGTCACGAGGAATCGCGCCAGGAGTGCATCGTCTAGATACCCACATCCCTAGCTCGGTCTCACTTCAAGAACTACTCGACCCAAGGCGGTTAGAAGGAGTAATCAAAGTTATTCCGGGAAATACGCAATCTGATGTTCTCTCACTCGTTCATAGTTCACATCAGATAGTCAATGCGGATAACCTCAATACTCTGCGGCCTCCCATCTCCAATCCTCTCAATTCACTAGAAGGACAATTGTTTCCTAGTAATTATTCTTTTGCAGCAGGGACTTCTTCACATCAGGCTTTTGCAAAGATGTTGAACCATTTTGGAGAGGTCATCGCTCGCACCAAACTACGTAAAGCTTTGCCGGGATACACTCCATATCAGGTTTTGACGATCGCCTCATTGATACAAATTGAAGCCGATCAGCAGGACTATGCGAAAGCCGCGGCTGTTATCTACAACAGGTTGAGGATTGGAATGGCATTGCAGTTGAACTCAACTGTCCAATATGCGCTAAATCAGCGTGGTTCTATAGCCCTGAGCATCAAGGCTACGACTTTCCCATCTGCGTACAACACCTACCTACATACTGGATTGCCTCCTACGCCAATCTCAAACCCAGGTCTTGAAGCCATCGACGGTGCGCTACATCCAGCTCATGGGAATTGGTTATATTTCATTACGGTTAAACCTCACGACACGCGGTTTACCAATAGTTTTAGGACCTTTCAATCATGGGTCAAGATCTATGAAGAGAATCTGAAGAAGGGCCTATTCAAATGATAAAGGCGGCGGTACTCGGCTCTCCGATTTCACACAGCCTCTCTCCGCTTCTTCATCGCACGGCATATAGTGAATTAGGCGTCAAGGCAGAATATGAAGCAATCTCAATTGAACTAGTTGAGTCGAAGAGGTTCTTTGTTGAAGCACTTTCTCGGGACTGGACTGGATTTTCTCTCACTATGCCACTCAAGGAATCGATTTTTGACGACGATCTTACCCATGCGCTTAATTCATCTGGGGAGCCACTTTTCGACATTGATCCGATCGCCCGCCAAATGAAGTCAGTTAATACCTTGCTCCGACAGGATGACGCTTATTACGCGACATCGACAGATAGGACTGGATTTCTACGCCTCTTTAAGGGAATAAGAATGGATCGCGCTCTCATAATCGGTGGCGGAGGAACAGCTAGAGCAGCGCTTGGAGCGCTTGACGGACTCTGTCCTGAGATTCACTTTATGTTGCGAAGTCATGCACGATCTGAATCACTCACCCCGATTGCTCTCAAAAGTAAGTTGGAGTTTTTTGGAATGGATCATTCGGTTGCAGATTATGACCTCATTATTTCGACAACACCTGCCGGTGCGAGCGATTCTTTGCTCGCGCCGAATAGTTCAGAGAAGAGCTTTTTGAGTTCTGATCAAGTCGTTTTCGAAGTCCTTTACAAGCCCTATCCAACAAGATTCCTTCAATCTGCCAGGACGGCAGGTTTACAGACCTTTGATGGTATCGATCTACTCGTTGAGCAAGCTCTTGACCAGATTACCCTCTTCTCTGGGGTCCTCTTCGACTACACCGAGATGCGAAAAAAATTGTTAACGGTCGCGCGTGAATCGCTCTCGTGAGAAATGATTGTGGATAACTTTTATTGATATTTGTTCCGTGCCTTAGCCTTAATGTGTGTGGAAATTCGTCCTCCTTCTTCTCTGTGGAATTCCGATCGCGGTATCTGACATTCGTTCGCGTCGGATTCCCAACGCGTTATTGATCGTCTTGTTTGCGATGACAGAGATAGAGCTTCTTTTTCACTCCAGAAATTTAGAGCAGCGCTTTCAATGGCTGGGGATTCTCAAACCAAACGCTCTCTTCCTCATTTTCCTTATTCTCGCCATCATTTTTGTCAGCGCTCTCCCTGGAGTGGTTGGAATGGGGGATCTAAAGCTGCTAGCTATTTTGATCCTCGTCTTTAATGATTCAGGAGAGTGGGTATCCATGTTTTTCACAGCAACCTGCATCGGATTAGCCTGGGGAGTGATAACAAGGAAGAAGTCCATTCCATTCGCTCCTTCAATCGTTATAGCCGCACTGATATTCGCTTTCTGACCCCCTTCGAACACGTTTACACTCAACATCTGACAGAATACGTATATGGTGAGATGGTTAACTGCTGGTGAATCACATGGTCCCGCCCTTTCCGCAATCATCGAAGGGCTGCCCGCTCAGTTCGCAGTAGCTACCGCAGATATTGATCGAGACCTAGAACGTCGCAGACTTGGCTATGGCCGAGGCGCCAGGCAGAAATTTGAGGCGGACGTGGTCACCATCCTTGGGGGCATACGTCATGGTTACACCCAAGGCGGACCAATTTCGATACAGATAGCGAATTCCGAGTGGCCTAAATGGGAGAAGATTATGTCGGCTGATCCAGTCGATCAAGAGGAGGTGCGCGCGTTGGCGCGGAATGCTCCGCTCAATCGCCCGAGGCCCGGACATGCTGATTTAACAGGCATGCAAAAGTATGGCTTTAACGATGCGCGGCCAATTCTTGAGAGAGCAAGCGCTAGAGAAACCGCCGCAAGAGTAGCTCTGGGTGCGGTAGCTAGGGCTTTTCTAGAACAAGCAATTGGCATCACGATTACAAGTCATGTGCTGAGTATTGGCTCGGCCGGGTCATCAGAAGATTATGAACTCCCAACCTATGCAGACCGCTTTGCCATCGATCAAGATCCCGTTCGATCTTTCAATAAAGAGGCGAGCGAGGCAATGGTCGCCGAGATAGATGCCGCTCACGCAGAGGGGGATACCTTGGGCGGTGTGGTTGAAATTTTGGCTTTCAATTTGCCGCCTGGTTTGGGATCTCATGTCCATTGGGATCGAAGGCTAGATTCTCGTCTGGCTGGCGCCATGATGGGAATTCAGGCAATCAAAGGTGTGGAACTAGGTGATGGGTTTACAACTGCGCGTAGGCGTGGCTCCGTTGCACATGATGAAATCGAACGAAATTCTGAGGGCGCGATTACTCGCCGAACCGATCGAGCAGGCGGCGTTGAGGGCGGAATGAGCAATGGCGAGATTTTGCGAGTCAGGGCTGCGATGAAACCAATTTCGACAGTACCAAGAGCACTGGACACCATCGACGTCAGCACCGGAGAGGCAGCCAAGGCGATAAATCAGCGCTCTGATGTCTGTGCCGTTCCAGCCGCCGCCATCGTGGCCGAGGCGATGTGCGCGTTAGTCCTCGCCGATGCGGTTCTAGAAAAGTTTGGTGGAGATAGTTTGGCCGAGGTGCAACGAAATCATGGAAGCTACATCTCAACCTTAGAAATTCATTAAATGAATTCCATCGTTCTCATAGGTGCCCCGGGTAGCGGAAAGAGTTCTGTTGGAAAAGCGCTTGCTTCAACTCTCGATATGCCTTTCACTGACACCGACGCCGAGATTTCACGCGAGCGTAACCAATCAATTCCTGAGATCTTTGCAACAGAAGGGGAACCTGGATTTAGAGCAATCGAGCGATTGGTGGTTTTACAAGCGGTTCGGGAAAATTCTGGTGTCATCTCTCTCGGGGGTGGATCAATTCTTGATTCGGAGGTCCGGAGCGTATTGAAGAGACCGGATCATGTCGTAATTTTTTTAGAGGTCTCACTTTCCAACGCAGCACATCGAATTTCACGCACATCGGATCGACCATTGCTCGCAGAGGACCCAATTCAAAAATGGAAAGAATTGGTGGAATTCCGAACTCCCATTTATCGGGAGCTGGCAGATTTCACGTTTTCTACAGATAACAAGAAGCCCATACAGATTGCAAACATGATTATTGAAAAAATTCCTTCACTGACAAATGTGGTGATCTGAACATGACTTCACAGGTCGAGAAAATTCAGGTTTGCGCAGATATTGACTACGAGGTCAGTATTGGCGTTCACTGGGAAGAGGTTCTGAGGATTATTTCGGCTCGTCATGAAAAAGTTGTTCTCATCGCTCCGCCGACCATCGATCAACTTTTCTTGCTATCAGCAATCTGTAAAGAATCCTCGATAGCACTTTTTCTTACACCAGAAGGGGAATCGCAGAAGGATATCGATATCGTCCATAAGATCTGGGAATTTTTGGGAGATATTCAGGCCGATCGCACCTCTGCAATCGTTGGTATGGGCGGTGGCGCCACGACCGACTTGGCAGGTTTTGTCGCAGCCACGTGGCTACGCGGAATAGCTTGGTATGCACTACCAACAACTTTGGCTGGAATGGTGGATGCCGCAGTCGGAGGGAAGACTGGTATCAATACAGCTTCTGGTAAAAATCTTGTTGGTTCTTTTTATTCTCCACGGTCAGTTGAGATTGATTTGAAATTTTTGGAGACGTTGTCCGATAGAGATTTTTCCGCAGGATTAGCAGAAGTTATTAAATGTGGATTTATCCGTGACGCAACAATCATCGATGATCTTGAAAAAAGTCCTACTATCAAAAGCGCCAGATCGATAGCGCTAGAGCTGGTGACAAAATCGGTACAGGTCAAAGCGGATGTTGTCTCAGTAGACTTTACCGAAAGTCGATTGCGAGAGATCCTCAATTTTGGTCATACCTTTGGACATGCGGTGGAAAAGCATTCGCAATACAAACTCCGTCATGGTGAAGCCGTCGCAATCGGACTCCATTTTGCCTTCGTGCTAAGTGAGAAATTGTTGGACCTTGACGCTGGTCTGACTACACGTTTGTGCTCGCTGTTGAAGTCTTTTCAACTTCCAACAACGATTATAGGTAAAGATTATCCTTGGCCATCAATCGTTGATCTCATGCTTTCGGACAAAAAGACACGAAATGGAACTATTCGATTTATTGGAATTAATGGCATTGAATCGACCGAATGGCTAGAAAATGTAGATAAAGAAATTCTTCATGAGGTGTATGAAAGGATCTCCACATGAAAGTACTCGTTCTGAACGGCCCTAATTTGGGTAGGTTGGATCTGCGCGATTCATCAATTTACGGGAATTTGAATTATGAGCAACTCTCTCAATTTATTCTGGAGCAGGCTGAGTTAATTGAACTTCAAGTAGAGATCCGACAGAGCGATAGCGAGGTCGAAATAATCCACTGGCTTCACGAAGCAGCGGATCTGAGGCTTCCTATTATTTTCAATCCTGCAGCTTTCACCCATTATTCCTACGCCATTAGAGATGCGGTAGCAATGCTGACTGCTCCGTTGATCGAAGTTCATTTGAGCAATCCGCTAGCCCGAGAGGAATTCCGACATACCTCGGTGATCTCGGGGGTAGCAACCGGCACCATCGGTGGCTTTGGACCAGACTCTTATCGCTTGGCTTTGTTGGCTGTGAAAAAGTTAATCTAGGGTTCAGGTATTCTTCTCTAATGGCTACTACAAATGACCTTAAAAATGGAATGACGCTCGATATCGAGGGCAAGCTCTGGACCGTTGTCGAATTTCAACACGTGAAGCCAGGCAAGGGTGCTGCATTTGTCCGAACAAAGTTAAAGCAGGTGCCAGGCGGAAAAGTAGTAGAACGCACTTTTAATGCCGGCTTAAAGATTGATGTTGCTCAATTGGAGAAGCGAGACATGCAGTACTTGTATCGCGATGGCGACGGCTTCATCTTCATGGACAAACTCGATTTTGATCAAATGTCTATATCGCCCGAGGTGGTCGGGGAGTCGGCTGATTACTTGTTGGAGAATATGGACGCTGTCGTGGCTATTCACGAAGGTAATCCCCTCCTAGTTGAGCTTCCAGCTTCGGTCGAGTTACTCATTACCTACACCGAACCCGGCATTCAGGGAGATCGCTCCTCTGGTGGCACCAAGCCAGCTACAGTCGAGACTGGCATCACGGTTCAAGTCCCGCTTTTCATTAAAAACGATGAGAAGATTTTGGTGGATACCCGAACCGGTGCCTATCTGGGTAGAGCTAATTCCTAATCTCTCGGACGCTCTCACTCTCTCACGTAGTAGCTGGAGAAGAAATTAGTGAGCGCACGTCGTAAAGCACGAAAAAAGGCCCTTGATCTGCTTTATGAGGCAGATATTCGTTCGGCAGAGATTCTAGAGACGCTGAGATTGCGTCCCTCGGAAGAACTTTCCGAATCAGAATATGTCACGACTTTGGTCACTGGTGTCTGGGAACATAAGGCAAAAATTGACGAACTGATCCATACATATTCCGAAGGTTGGGATATTGATCGAATGCCCGCGATAGACCGAAACCTTTTGCGTCTCGCTCTCTTCGAAATATTGTGGATGCCGGAATTGGACGACCGGATCGCAATTACCGAAGCCATCGAAATAGCCCAAGATTTATCAACTGCGGATTCGTCGACTTTTATTCACGGTGTCTTAGGTCGAATTGTCACGCTCAAAGAGGTGCTCTCTCTATAGATTCGCATTTTGCAGCTAGCGCGATGCTAGAATCATGCGGTAATCCTTTAACGAACGTCCAGAGAGACGGCGAAGGAGTTGGAATGGGCTTGGAATGGGCATAGTTCTGGAACAGAGCGACATCGATCGTTCGCTCAAACGCATTTCGCATGAGATTATTGAGCGCAATCATGGTGTGAATAATGTCGTCCTCTTGGGAATCCCCACCCGCGGTGTCACTCTGGCTCATCGAATTGGACGCATTCTCGGTGAAATCGATAGATCGATCTCTGTTGGCTCGTTAGACATCACCCTTTATCGGGACGATTTGCGCCTCAAGGCACCGAGACCTCTCGTGGGCACACAAATACCAAGTGGGGGAGTAAACGGCAAAGATGTCGTCCTCGTCGATGATGTACTTTTTTCAGGTCGCACAATCAGGGCCGCGCTAGATGCGCTCAGCGAGTTAGGCAGACCTCAAACCGTACAGCTAGCGGTGCTCGTCGATCGAGGCCATCGACAACTTCCGATTCGAGCGGATTATGTCGGTAAAAACTTGCCGACCAGCTCAGTTGAATCGGTCAAGGTACAACTGGTTGAAGTTGATGGGATCGATAAAGTAGAAATCACTTCGTCGTGAGCGCCATGCAAGAAAAAGGCATGAACCGTCATTTACTCTCGACAAAGGATCTGACGCCGGCCACCATAATTGAGATCCTAGACACCGCTCGAGAGTTGGGGCGGATAACGGATGGCGGCATGAAAAAACTACCGACGCTTCGAGGTAGAACCGTCGTCAATCTCTTCTTTGAAGACAGCACTCGAACTCGATTGAGTTTCGAAGCTGCGGCCAAGCGCTTATCCGCGGATGTCATCAATTTTTCGGCGAAGGGGTCCAGCGTAAGTAAAGGTGAAGGCTTAAAAGATACAGCCCAAACCCTCGAGGCGATGGGTGCGGATTTAATCGTCCTGCGACATGGTGCATCTGGTGCAGCACAACGTTTAGCCGACTCTGGTTGGGTAGATGCCGCGATCGTTAACGCGGGCGATGGCACTCATGAACATCCCACCCAAGCTCTGCTAGATGCTTACACGATTCGATCCCATTTTCCCGAGTGCGCTAATGACTTTTCCGCGCTGAATATCGGAATCGTCGGGGACATCCTTCACTCCAGAGTTGCTCGAAGCAACGTCTTTCTTCTCAAAGCACTCGGTGCAAAGGTCACACTGATAGCACCACCAACCCTCTTACCAATTGGTTTTGAATCTTGGCCCGTGAATGTTTCCTATCATCTCGATAGCGTGCTGGGTTCCCTCGATGCGATCATGATGTTGCGCATCCAAAGCGAAAGGATGAGCGAGCTCTTCTTCCCTTCCGAGAGAGAATATGCACGTGATTTCGGGTTGGGAAATCTGCGTTTGAAAGAGTTGAAAGCGAGAGCGATCATCATGCACCCAGGTCCCATGAATCGAGGTATGGAGATCTCTGCTGCCAGCGCTGATAGCCCACGATCGGTGATTCTCGATCAAGTATCTAACGGAATATTGATTCGAATGGCTGTCCTCTATCTGCTTCTGGGCGGAAATCCAGTTCCCGTCGAAGGGGTACTCGTATGAATCAGAGCCGTTCATTTTTGATCAAATCCGCCACGCTAGCCGATGGAACCGGCGTAGATCTCTCCATTATCAATGGCAAAGTTGATCAGATCTCTGATCGTCTTGAAAGCAATGAGAGTTTTGATGAAGTGTTAGACGCTTCGGAGTTTCTACTTTTACCAGGATTTGTCGATCTGCATACCCACTTACGAGAGCCGGGAAGAGAGAGCACTGAAACCGTTCTCACTGGTAGCCAAGCCGCGGCGCGCGGTGGCTTCACGGCCATTACCGCTATGGCGAACACCAACCCGGTTGCTGACACAGCCGGCGTTGTGGAGCAAGTAGCTCGATTAGGGCGAGAAGCCGGCATCTGTGATGTCTTTTCAATCGGTGCAGTAAGCGTTGGTTTACGTGGAGAAACACTTGCCGAAATGTCTGCCATGGCACATTCGGCTGCCCAGGTTCGTATTTTTAGTGATGATGGAAATTGCGTGAGCGATCCGTTGCTCATGAGAAGGGCGTTGGAATATGTAAAGAGCTTTGACGGAATCATTGCGCAGCACGCCCAAGAACCTGCGCTCACCCAAGGTGCACAAATGAATGAAGGAAGTGTTTCCTCTCTTCTAGGATTGAAAGGCTGGCCGGCCATAGCGGAAGAATCGATTATCGCTCGAGATATTCTGATGGCAAATTACCTCGGTAGCCGACTCCACATTTGTCACCTTTCAACCGCTGGAGGAGTTGAATTAGTTCGCTGGGCGAAAGCTAATGGTATGAAGGTAACGGCAGAGGTCACTCCACATCATTTACTTCTCACCGATGAATTAGCAAAGAGCTTTGATCCGATTTACAAAGTTAATCCACCGCTTCGTCAAATGAGTGATGTGCTCGCACTCCGGGGAGGGTTGGCCGATGGAACCATTGATATCGTTGCAACGGATCACGCACCACATTCGATGGAGGATAAAGAGTGCGAATGGAACGCCGCTTCTTTTGGAATGCTGGGACTAGAGACAGCTTTTGGCGTGGTGGTGGAATCCATGATTAACACATCTCACATGGACTGGAATCGCCTAGTCGAAGTTATGTCTAAGAAACCTGCACAGATTGCTGGCTATACAAATCATGGCGAAATTGCTGTTGGTCAGAGCGCAAATTTAGTTTTAGTAGACCCAAAAGCTCGATGGCGTGTAAATCGCTTTGCTAGCGCCTCTCGAAGCATCAACACTCCTTTTCATGGAATGGAACTAACCGGCCAAGTCCGTCACACATTTTTTAATGGTATTCACGTTGTCAGTAATGGAGAACTCACAGGGCATAGTTACGAGGAATCGTTATGAAGGCATTTTTGGTTCTGGCTGATGGAACTATTTTCGAAGGTAACTCCTGGGCTTGTATCGGGGAGACTTTCGGCGAAGCGGTTTTTTCAACCGGTATGACTGGATACCAAGAGACGCTAACCGATCCGTCCTACTACAAACAAATTGTCATTATGACATCTGTGCACATTGGAAATACCGGCATAAACGATAACGATATGGAATCGGAACAGATCTGGGTCTCTGGTTTTGTGGTTCGCAATCCAAGCCCCATCGTCAGTAATTGGCGATCTCAAAGAAGTTTGGAAGAGGAATTGATCAGATGGGGTGTTGTAGGGATTCAAGGCGTTGATACCCGTGCGATTACTCGACACTTGAGAGAATATGGCTCGATGCGTATGGGTATCTTTTCAGACACCTCACTTTCTCGCTTGGAAATGGTAACCAAAGTACGGGCCACGGACTCAATGGCGGGTTCATACCTAGCCCAGGATGTCAGCACTAAAGAGATCTACACGGTCTCACCTCCTGCAAACATTCCAACCAGATTCAATGTCGCAGCTCTTGATCTGGGAATCAAGAGCGCGACGCCTCGAGCAATGTCTGAGCGAGGGATTTCGGTTACGGTATTTCCACTGAACTCTAGCTTTGAAGAGATCATGCACTCTCAACCCGATGGACTTTTTATCTCTAATGGTCCAGGAGATCCAGCGACGATGACCGCAACCGTAGAGCTGGTTCGACAATTTCTCACAGCGGGAATACCTGTCTTTGGAATTTGTTTTGGACATCAAATTCTAGGACGAGCCCTTGGTTTCGATACCTACAAATTACCTTTCGGCCATCGAGGCATCAACCAGCCAGTAAAGAATATAAAGTCTGGGCGAATCGAAATCACCGCACACAATCATGGTTTTGCAGTGCAAGCTCCTACTGAAGGTAATTTCACAACTGCGTTTGGAGCAGGGCATGTTAGCCACATCTGTCTAAACGATGGGGTTGTCGAAGGCTTAGAGCTCATTGATAGCCCTGCTTTTAGCGTTCAATACCATCCGGAGTCCGCGGCCGGACCACATGATGCCGCGTACCTCTTCGATCATTTTGTCGACCTCATCTCCCAATGGAAGAAGAGAACCCATGCCTAAAGATTCAACCATCGAGAGCGTCCTCGTTATTGGCTCCGGTCCTATTGTTATTGGCCAGGCATGCGAATTTGATTATTCTGGAGTACAAGCTTGCCGAGTGCTGAAGGCGGAGGGGATAAGAGTGATCCTGGTCAACTCTAATCCGGCAACGATTATGACCGACCCAGAGTTTGCTGATGCCACATACATCGAACCGATCACACCAGAGATAATTGAGAAGATTATCGAGATTGAAAAACCATCCGCGATCTTGGCGACGCTCGGTGGACAGACAGCCCTCAATGCGGCAATGGCTCTACACGAACGTGGTTCTTTCGAGAAATATGGTGTGAAATTAATTGGCGCCAGTATTGATGCTATCAAGCGTGGAGAAGATCGGGAGATTTTCAAAACTATTGTCGCTGATATCGGAGGTAATTCAGCCAGGTCCGTCATCTGTCATTCAATGTCAGAATGCTTGGCAGCTGCGCAACAGTTGAATTATCCGGTTGTGGTTCGCCCCTCCTTCACAATGGGGGGGTTGGGATCAGGAATTGCCTACGATCAGAGTGAATTAGAGTTGATAGCCGGTGCTGGTTTGCGCCATAGCCCTAGCAACGAGGTCCTGTTAGAAGAATCAATACTCGGTTGGAAAGAGTTTGAACTTGAAGTTATGCGGGATAGATCAGATAACGTAGTCATCGTATGTAGCATTGAAAATGTCGATCCGATGGGCGTGCATACTGGAGATTCAATTACGGTTGCTCCGGCCATGACCTTGACGGATGTCGAATATCAACACCTGAGAGACCTCTCAATCAGAATCATACGTGCGGTAGGCGTTGATACCGGGGGTTGCAATATTCAATTTGCGGTGAATCCAGTAGATGGACGCGTCATCGTTATTGAAATGAATCCGCGGGTATCCCGCTCATCAGCTTTAGCTTCGAAGGCAACAGGTTTCCCCATTGCAAAAATTGCAGCAAAGCTGGCTATTGGTTACAACCTAGACGAGATTGAAAATGACATCACTAAAAGCACTCCTGCTTCTTTTGAACCTACTCTCGACTATGTCGTGGTGAAAGTACCTCGCTTTGCATTTGAGAAATTTGCCGAAGCCGATCCGAGATTAACAACCACCATGAAGTCCGTCGGTGAAGCAATGGCAATCGCTCGATCATTCCCTGAAGCGCTACAGAAGGCTTTGCGTTCACTCGAGAAGAAGGGTTCTTCTTTCTCCTGGAATCAAGAAGGTGATTCTTTGGAGTCGCTACTCGACAAAATCTCTATCCCCACGGAATGGCGATTACAGCAGGTGCAGCGCGCTTTATGGTTGGGAGCTTCACTCGATGAGGTACATAGGATCACAAAGATTGATTCATGGTTTCTCGCCAATATTGTGCTCATCAATGATTTAGCTAATCAGGTTTTACAAGGGAAGGTTTTAGAGAATGAATTTCTCTATCGTCTCAAAAGTTCAGGATTTTCCGATCAACAGATTGCGCAACTTAAAGGTGTCGATGAGATCTCTATTCGACACGATAGACATCGTCTGGGAGTTAAACCAATATACAAAATGGTTGATACCTGTGCAGCAGAGTTCAGTTCTCAGACTCCTTATTTCTATTCGTCATATGATCGAGAGAGCGAGGTCATTGCTCGAATCAAGCCAGCTGTCATTATTTTAGGGAGCGGCCCCAACCGCATCGGTCAAGGTTTAGAGTTTGATTATTCCTGCGTTCACGCCGCATTTGCGCTACGTGATGCCGGTTATGAAACAATCATGATTAATTGCAACCCAGAGACAGTTTCAACTGATTACGACACCTCTGACCGTCTCTATTTTGAACCGCTTACGCTAGAAGATGTTCTGGAAGTCATAGCCGCCGAGACTCAGGCAGGGCCAGTACTAGGGGTCATCGCCCAACTAGGGGGACAGACTCCACTCTCGTTGGCCAGGGGATTGCTGGAAGCAGGCGTCAAAATTCTTGGCACAAGCCCTGATGCGATCGATCTTGCCGAGGACAGAGGAGAGTTCGGGCGAATTCTGCAAGAGAACGAACTCAATGCTCCGAAGTTTGGCCTAGCCAATTCGTATGAAGAAGCGGTCCAGATAGCAGGGGAGATCTCATATCCTGTGCTTGTCCGCCCATCCTTTGTTCTGGGAGGGCGCGGTATGGAAATCGTCTATGACGATGAATCGTTGAAAGGCTTTATTGAGAAGGCAACGGAGATTACTCCGAATCAGCCGGTCTTAATTGATCGTTTCTTGGATGATGCAATTGAAATTGATGTTGATGCACTTTTTGATGGCGAAGAATTGTATTTAGCCGGAACGATGGAACATATTGAAGAGGCGGGTATACATTCCGGTGACTCTGCCTGTGTCTTACCGAGCATATCGATCACGGCCGAAAAATTAGCAGAGATTCGGATAGCAACCGAGAAAATAGCAAGAGGTGTAGGAGTTCGTGGTTTAATAAATATTCAATTTGCGATATCAAGAGATGAAGCATCTGGTCAGATCCTTTATGTACTGGAGGCGAATCCCCGAGCATCTCGAACAGTTCCATTTGTGAGTAAGGCAACCGGCATTCCTCTTGCAAAGGCCGCTGCGTTGATTTCAGTCGGTGAAACTATTTCTTCATTGAGGGTTAAGAAGCTTCTTCCGGCTCAAGGAGATGGAGTTACCTCAGGCGTCTGTGTAAAAGAAGCGGTCATGCCCTGGAATAGATTCAGGCGGAGCGACGGCACGGGCGTGGATTCCATCCTTGGCCCTGAAATGCGTTCAACCGGAGAAGTAATGGGAATCGCAGAATCGTTTGGTGAAGCATATGCAAAGAGCCAAATAGCATCCTTCGGTCCGCTTCCGATGAGAGGCAAAGTTTTCTTGTCACTATCGGAGCGAGATAAAGTAGGAAGTATTGAACCAGCTGCAAGCCTGATCGATCTAGGTTTTACTCTGTACACCACTAAGGGCACGCATGATTTTTTGAAGGCGCACCACATTCCTTCAACCGTTGTACGCAAAAATTCGGAGGGCGGAACTGGCTTATCGGCAGTTGATATCATCAACACCTCGCTGGTAAATCTCGTAATAAACACGCCGCTCGGACGTGGAACTCGCCAGGATGGTTGGCTAATTCGAACCGCAGCAGTTCAAAAAGGAATCCCTATCATCACCACGATTGCCGGCTTCAAAGCAGCCGTAGCTGGTATTACCGATCTTTTGCAGAAGGATCTATCCGTACTTTCGCTTCAAAAATGGCATGAACGGATACGTTGATGATTAATCAAAAAGCCAAGCAAGTAATTGCCGAGGTGGTCTCCAATAAAAAGGTTGGTAGCTACAGCCATATCGTTCTCGCGGTTAACGAAATTTCAGGCCTTGTTAGGCCAGGTAATTTTGTCTCGATTGCAGTGG
>Ga0114959_10001196_pt1 | contig 23341 bp, 10 predicted proteins | sample C_130625_EF_Meta_FD_87317 | JGI IMG/M metagenome (GOLD analysis project Ga0114959, IMG submission 87317) | Freshwater microbial communities from Lake Croche, Canada to study carbon cycling - C_130625_EF_MetaG | ecosystem: Environmental > Aquatic > Freshwater > Lake | place: Lake Croche, Canada... | reverse complement strand
TTTTTTGCAGGAATTTGATAATAAACTATTTGATGAGGTTGACCTCCAGCTAAAGTCATACCTCCTCGAGTAGGTATTACATTCACTGCATATGTCGGTAATGTATTTATGTTTAAATATATAGGAGATAAAGCAAATGCGTCGGTAACACTAAATCCGGCAACTCCAGTTTTTGCATTTTTATACATTCCATCACCAGTTCCGCTCCATTTAGCAGCTATTATAGGACTAACGGTATCACTTACTGTAGTTGCTCCAGTAAAAAGGCTTCTATCTGCAAATAATGCACCAGTTCCTTGTTCTCCAGGAAATCTACCCATACCAGTTTTAGCATCTGGTAAAATGAAATCCGGATACATAGGACTAGAATGACCTTTAGATAAAAATCTTTTAGCCATTACGATTTTTTCAGATGCAAAACCTACTTGTAATTTATAATTGTAATCGTCTAAATTAGATGAGAAATTTCGAGAATTCGCAGGATATGGCTCACCAGTTTTCCAAGAACCTGTATCAGATTTCCATTTTAAAGTTCCAAGACCTTGATTTATTATGTCTCCTTGAGCAATTAATCCACCTACTAAAGCTCCATATATTGGTGGACGAGCAAAAAAGCTATGATAACCACCATATGTAGGACCAACCGTGATAGATCCGTTAATCGACATTTTAGATCTAGCAAAAGATATATTTCGTATACTAATACCTTTTGACCCAACATATCCAGTAGTACCTGGCACAAATCCTATTCCTACATTACCAGTATTTAATTCTGAACCGGGTTGTAAATATATATGAGCATTATATTTACCATTAATTTGACCATATCCATAATCGTCGATACCTCCACCATCTTCTCCATCTTGACCATATGCTGGACCATATGAGAAATCAGTTCCAACATCTCCTCTATTATAAGTTCTAATTACTGGATTTATATATGCTCTAGGAACAGATTTCCATGTACCAGTTCCTTTACCGAAAACTCCGCTTGAACTATAAACGTATAAATCATCTCGCCATTCGGTCATACCAAAGCCAATACCCGGATTAAACGTTGCATTATAGTCTCGAGTATCAAAACCGGCAAACCAATATTTAGTATTTTTATTGTATGGAGATCCGGAAAGTAAATCACCATCCCATGATGCAAATCTAGTAGTAGCATCTGGAATTATAGATACATGTAAAGGAAATTGAGGTTTGTTTATTGTTATTGCGTTATTAGATAAACCAAGTCTACCTCCATTGAAACCGTAAACATCGTCTTGATTTTGTGTATTGTTATCTATGTTATAAACACCAGCAGTAATCATTAATGAATCTAATACCGCAGTAGAACCATATATTGTAGGTACTTCTATTGGTTCATCGAAAGTTCTTACCGGGGTTATCGAACCTGCTAAATTAAGTTTGTTATTAGTCCAACCAATCAATTGAGAATCTGGTTGAAAAAATCTTATAGCAGCATCAGCACCATCAAACTTAGTTATCTTTCTAACGATTGCTAATCCTTGAAAACTATTAGTTGCTAGAGGTACAGAAGTATTTTTATTATAGGTAGGACCAATTATAACATTACCATAATGATGCTCAGCAAATCCTTCACTATCTATTCCACTACCACCTCCTTGTGCATTTTGTAATCCAATATATCCATAAATATTTGCGATATTAGCTTCTGTCGTTACACCAGGAACAGTATTAGTATCAGATATTGCATTTAATAAAATCTCTCTATTAATGTCTGGGTTATCATTTCCATATATTGAAGAATAGTAATCCTTTACTATGTTAATGTTTTTAACCTGAAAATAATCTTGAATTTTAATATTATCGGCTACCATTTCTAACATAGCTGATCCATATGCAGGTGCTCCAGTACCTGCACCACCTATACCTCCAGCTTGTATTTTGATATTAGATCTATATGAATGAACTTTAAATTTAGTAATATATCCACTTCCTATTTCTTGTTCTTCGGTAGCAAATGCAGCATTAACAAAATTATATGCACTATAAGTTTTACCACCGCCTGTTACTCCGGAATTACCGTATGAAGGATAGATAGATCCTAAAGCCGAATCTTCAAACAAAGGTCCACCAAAAGAAACTCCATTCTGTCCAAATGGATTAATATTATTTTGTATTACCGTAAACTTAGGAATCGTCGATGTATCTAATGCTCCATACAGATTAGTACCAAAATTCTTAAGATTATAAAAAGCCCAATCTCCATCTCCAATGAATATCGAGTTTTTATATGTCATATTAGGAATTAAGAAATCTGCCCATAACGGATCTGGTCCAGTAGCAGGAACATTTGTTGGAGAATATGCACTACCGTCAATAGCATTACCTGCAGTAGCTGCAAGATAAATTTTCCATTCCAATGAACCACCTGCAGCTCCTTGAGGTCCTTCAGGACCTCTAAGATTTATACCAGATGCAGTCCAACCAGTTGAACCAGATATGCTATAATACTGATACACTTCACCAGTTGAATCAATGAAATGGTCTTGTACTCTTAATTCAGATAAGCCATCATGATCGGCAGTTTGTCCATACGCAGATGGACCGGCAAACCAATGGTCACCTCGAAAACCTTGTGGACCAATAGGTCCATCAATTCCTTGAAGGCCTTGTATTCCAGGAGGTCCACCACCAGCTAGTATTAGCTGATCGAAGTTAAAATTTATCTTTTCTATCACTCCTGACATTGAGTCAGACGATATAAGTTCTTTGATTGTAATTGGCATTCAGGAATGTTTATTTTTTCTCGAGCACTATAGAAAATGCTATAGAATAGTTCTTGTCTTTTGGTATATTATATATCAACTGGAAATCTAAGTCTTCCGGTGAATTGAACACTGTCTGGAAGTTTTTAGATTTAATATATCCATTTGCAATTTTTTGTGCATCTGTTAAATTATATTCAATATTAGGTAGAGGACTACCTTTCTTCCAAAATTTCTCCCAGAATATAATGTCTTTAATGACATAACGCTCTAAGATATTCTCTGCGATGTAAGTCTTTATGTCATCATCTTGATTTGGATTTCCATATGAATATGCAGAATTCATATATGTATAAAAATCTTGTCCAAAACCATCTCTAATCAACTGATCTTGTAAAGCTAATGATGTAAATACTTTTACGTTTAACGTTTTGCTTTTTGCAAACGAGATTTCCTCTTCGACGATATTTTGTGGAATTCTAGTTATTTTAGATAGTTGTACTATTGCTGATTTTTTTATTACACCAGAAGGAAAAGTTTCTAGATTGATATTATTAGGTATTGCAATAACTTTAGATCCAAAGAATGATTTAATTTCTTTAGGTTCTCTAGTACCAATTACACCTGATTGAATATTAGATTTTATAAATTTATTATAGAAATTAGTGTCCCAATTACTTTTGAATAAGAACATATCTTTATTATAAATTGCAGTTTCGTCTATAAGAGGATATATCGATGAATTTTTAGTTAATGTTGATCGTAATATAACATTAGGACTTTCAGTGTTTACTTTATTAAAATGTAAATTCTTTAAGATAAACAAATTGCTGTCGTTAAATAAACCTTGATCGGTCATTAATTGTATATTGTTATATGTCAGCGAATTTCCATTTAATGCGGTCATTCCTTTTATATCATCAGTATCAATAAACTTAACTACATCTTTCCATTTTGGATTATATGGACCACGATATCTAGATAATTGATGTAACTCAAGTCTAGGTTCGCTAGCAAGTTCATATCCTATTATTCTAGAAGAACTAACTAAGTCTCTTGGTTTTTCCTTTATAACCTCATATTTTAAATATGAAGATTTGACTGGATAATCCGGTCTAGTTATTTCTACTAAATATTGATTTTCTGAAACTACTCCATTTTCATCTACATTAATATATCTAACGATAGGATTTCCACTGTTTATTTGATCTGATATAGAAGCAAATGATATGGATTCTATGATAGGGGCATATATGTTATATCCTCCTCCAATATATCTAGGTATTTCAGTTATTATTGGTGGATACGAATATTTAGGTACTGAAGGATTATTCCATGCTTTAGGGACACCGTTAATTAGAGCATAATCATAATATCCTCCAATTGGATCTATAGGTAGAAGTTCTAAATCATTTCTAAAATTATCAGGTTGAGCAGTTTGACTTATTGGTGTAAGTATTGATGGACCAGAAATAAGACCAACATTATTTAATTTAATGTCCTTACATCTAAAAGTGTTTGCCGTAGGTCTAGTAATATTATGAAAAGTAATTGTAGTTGCTCCTACACCTAAAGTAACATCATTATATCCACCATTTTCATTTAAGCTTAATTCGTTAGCATAATTAGGTGCCGAACCAGAAGGATCGTTTCTACCATATACTGTCCAATTATAACTTGTATCAAGACTAGAAGCACCTATAGTATTCCATTTATATATTTGACCAGATAGATTTATATCTTTATAATCTAAATATCCGGCAGTAGGTCCATTAGGTGGAATAGGTAATGCAGGTGGAATATACTTAAGTTTGTGATTTATTGTATATAAAGAAGAACGATCAATAAAATTATGAGCAGTTGAACCTTGAATATATTTCAACAACACCGGATCTATAAGATCTGATTGAATGACTAATGTGAGTGCTTTATATTTATCATTTTTTATAAATGTCAATAGAGTACCGTAATTACTATATGTCAATACTGCAGAAAATTTATATCCATTGTAAATTGGATTCGGTAAACATTTTAAAGACTCTATGTTATAATTGATATTTGAGTATTCAGATCTATCTTTTATAATTACCTTAGCTCCTCTAAATAAAGTTTCTGAGAAATTTCCGTCAGTGCCATATTCAAATATCGAATATTTGAAATCTCTAGGAATATCGATTCCATCTATAGTTTCTCTAGTAAAATAAGATAAAAAATAATCCTCTTTGATTGATAGAAGATTTGATGTTGCTCCAGTAGCACCAGTTAATCCTAGATAGATTTGAGTACTTCCACTTGAGCCTATAGGTGGCAATGTAGGAAAATACAAATCTTCATCGAAATATGAAAATGAATTTTTCTTCTCGTCAAAACTCATATATGGAGGGTATTTTTGTAAATAATACCATTCATGAGTATAAAATTTAGGATTTCTGTTCATCTCATCAAATGAAGGTGAGAAATTGCTATACCCAAATGATTGATCTGAATTTAATCTATAGCCATTCTCTCTAACATCTACTGATTCGTTATCATATACCCATTTATTAATAAATGGAACGACTCTAGAAGACAAAGCGATATCAGAAAGAACATTTTCTTTAAGTCTATCATATTCATTTATAACTTCAGTATTTTGATCTAAGAAGTCATTAGATATACCATTTAAGTTACTGAATCCATCCGATATGCTAAATGGTGAAGTTGGACCAACTATAGAATCGATAAATCCTCTAGAAGTAGATCCAGTAATACCTATACCAAATGCAGTATAACCAAATGCTGGTATTGCTCCATTAGGTCCAGTAGTTCCTTTATACCAATTATATAATGAAGAATATGATGAATCTGCAAGTTTTGCATAGTCAGTACTTAAAAAATCAAAGTCAAAATCTCTAATAGGAAATATTGACAAATATCCATTACTATTTTTAGATGATTGATATATTGGTATTTGTTTAGATGAAGTAAACTCAATATTTTCGTCGGTTTCTAGTATATGATAGCTTATGTATTTGTCCCAGTTAAGGAAATCTAAGATTTCTCCTAATTCATTATATACTGGCTCTTCTAGGTATATTGAGTAATCTCCGATCAAACCAAAGCCTTTATTAGTTTTAGTATATATTGGATCTGCGTCATCATATAATTCTTTGAAATCATCAGCATCTATTATGAATCTTGCGTTAGGGTTGTCGCATCCATTTACAAAATGATACTCATAGTATTTACCATAAATTAAATTAGGTATTGATACCGGAGAAGGTTGATATAATTGTTCTACGTAATTAACAAAAATATTAGGTTTAGAAAAAGGAAACTTCGTAGAAGTACTAAAAAACGAAAATTTAGAACGATTCCAACTTTCTGAGGCTACTCGACTATATACAATAATAGTATCATTACGAACCATAGATTCGAAAGTTATATGTTCACTATTATATGTGTTGATGTGATTTATTGCTTTTGATATAGCCGTAGCAATTTCATATGAGTTACCGTTTAGACTAAAAAGATTTTCATTATTCTGTCCGGCAATTAATGAATTATCAGCAATTATAGTAAAATAATCAATTTTGTCTATGTCTGATGGATTAGTCCAATCAACTTTGCTAATTCTAATTTGGTCTCCAATACTAATTTCATCAATTACCCTAAAAGAAAAATTTGGTCTACCTTTAAATTGAGTAGGTGTTGCTTTTATGTATTTTTGTGGGTCTCCAAAACCGGCAAAAGTTTTCCAATCGATTGATGTATCTTTTATTCGCAAGAATTTGTTGTCGGTATATGAAGTACTACCAGTAGACCAATATGTCGACGTCCATCCAGTTGAAGAATTTATCGAATAGAAATTATTTTGCATATCTTTAACATAAGGAAATCTAGGATTTTGAGTTTCTTCCCATTTGATTAACCTACCTTCATATATACCAGTTCCACCAGCATTCAATTTAGGATATATCTTAATTCCGTTAATGTTGGTTTGTATTTGAGTTTCTGTATTATCAGAATATCCAATATTGTCGTAGAACGGAGTCGGTAATTGAGTAATTTCAAAATTTCGATCTTTGAACAATCGACTACCGTCAATTTCAAATCTACCTAATTCTGCTTCGGAAACATACATACCAAAATATCGACTGAATCTAAAATCTTCTTGTTTTACATCATCAAATAAAAATTCTAAATTTAAAATATTAGGATGCACAACACCGTGATTCTGGAATCCAAAAGTTAAAAAATCATCACTCTCAGTTACGGTTTTATCAACTAAAACATAATCAACATAAATATCTTGTGCAATTTTACAAAATCCTCCATAATCATATGAAATTCCCTGCCAATAAGACATATCATGTTTTTCTATCGATGCATAGATAGAAGATTCCGGAAATAATGGATCTTCTACGTGGCTTCTAATATATTTACCGATATTAGTTTTATTGGTTAAATCAAAAGTTTTGATAATTTTAGACTTTTTGATGTAATTATCAAAGAAATATGTAGGATTTTTAACTAAGTCATCTAAGTATTTTGAATTATCAAGATTAATAGAAGTCTGAGTTTGTAATATTGAGTTGTAATCAATAGTAACTGGACCATCTAATTTAAAAATTACAAAATAATCTGGTACATTATCCTTCTCAATCCATAAAGGCGAGAATATAGAAAATTCTTCACTATACAATCGAGAAACTTTAGGTTGCATACCCATACAATAAGTAAAATCGTATTGGTCTTTGTATCGATCTTTCATGTTTAACGATACATCCTTTTCATATACCGTATAAGCTACCGATTTAGGTAATGGTGAAGATCCTTGATCGTAGAATCTTTTAATATCTTGCGAATAAGATCCACCAGTTACTTCAAAACCTTTATATATAGATTTTGACAATAATGGATCTGCATCAATAGACTCTAAAAACACTTGGTTTTTAGAGTCTGCAATGATTTTTATATTTGTAGTTAATTTAGGATTTGTTCTAATTAATCCAAACGAGGTTCTTTTAAGTATTTCTGACATATTAAGTTATTTATTCAATCCATTCTCGTAATACTCATCCTTCGTAGGATATTTGTATTATTATTTAGAAGTAGATGAACCGCTTCTAATAGTCTGGTCTCTTGAAGTTGTTGGTGTTACCACCTTGATAGTTTTTGTAAGGTCATCTAAAGCAGTTTCAAAAGTTCTTGAAGGTATATCTTTAGTAATTACGGATTTAGAGTAATATCTAGCGGTAACTTCAATATCAAAAGAAAATCTTTCTTTATCTAATGGGTTAGGGTATAAATCAATCCCAATAGTTTTTGTATATTCTAAATTAGTTCCACTATTAGAAGTTGGATCTCCTTTTACATTTCCTAAACCTAAATCACCAACACCAAAATAATCAGTCATTCTATATTGGAATGTTACAGGTATCGATATTGCATTAGTGTTTCCAAATTTAATGTCTTTATAAGAGATAGCATCAGACCCATTAACTCTCAAATCGACATGGGAATTAGGATTAACGAATAGATATGCACCAACTGATTTAGGTCCTAATAAGAATTGATCGTGTGCATCAAAACCAATTTTAGAGCTATCTACTATAGTAGGATCTTTATAATAAGCCGTTTGAGTGTTTGAACCGGTACTACCTTTAATTATATTTCCTAGTACGGACATACGTGCAAATCTTTTTGCAATATAATTATTAACTCCATCAGTAGGATTTATACCATAAGTAGCGCCAGCGGTTATCCAGGTTTTTATGTCTGGATGATTTACGTGAACTTGTATATTATTAATCAATGCAGATTGTACTATTGGATTAGAATAAGGTACAACTGATGCAGAGTTTGTTCCGCCTGCCCATATAAAATCAGTAGTAAGATTACCAGCAGTTAATCCTGTTAAAGTAGGTAAATCTGTTGTCCATTCAACCTGTGTCCATGAATTAACCAGTGCACCTGATAAATCCAATATTTGATATACTGAAGTAGATCCATCAATAGAACTATATAATGCTCGAGTTCCATCAACTGAAGTATATCTTGAGTTAATGAATTGACCCATTACTTGAGTAGATTGATATGGTGTATTTGTTATAAATCCATAAGTTGCAATATCATTGATATCTGGATTTGATAATCCTAATGGAACATAATCATATCTTCTTAATTTATTGTAGTCAATGTCATTGTTACTATAAGTAAGATTAGTAGGTTCTAGTGTATTACTTGAATTTACAATCGAAAATCTTGACCCATACATTCTTGAATATAATTCAAGTACTGATGCGGCTTCATTAGATATTTTAATGAAGTAATTTTTAGATATGATAACTCCTTTTTTAATTGGTAAAGAAGCAACTTGGTCTCTATAGTTACCTGCAAATAATCTAATTGTTGAATTTTTTGATACTGAGTATTCTTGTCCGGCATCATCAACAATAACAACCGAAATAGCTCCTTTTGCATTTGCAATAAGTCCTCTAAGATTTTGAATTTCTAAATCCATCGAGTTTAATTTATCAAATAGAGTTATGATGTTATTTTCAGGAGTTAAAAATCCTGATGCAACGTGAGTAGAATCAGTAGTAAAGAATTTTCCATTTTGTACTAATGTTTGCGCAGAAACTTTATCTAAGTTCATATTAGTTAAATCAGATTTAACTTGAACTTTTATCTGATCCATTTTAGCTTGTTCAATAATGTCTTTAGTTTTTGGTATTGATTCAAATTCTGCAGGAAAATCGATTCTAACTATTTCTGACCAATCTGATTCAATATTTGTAACTGGCCAACCAGCTTCAGATATAGATTTTACTCTAAATTCTATACTTTCACCTGATTGTATAGGGAAATCTATTTGATTGATATTTATTGTATCAGCACTTTCTACATCTTCGACTGCCCAATAAGCCTTTTTAGACTTACTGTTAATTTCTCTCTTTCTTACTGGTGATTTGTATTCTGACCAAGTTGAAAATGTTCCTCTTCTAACTCCTCCATTATTATCAACAAATTGGATTTGCTGAGGTTGATTAGCCGATCCATCTTTTTTAACATATCGATATTGAGTGATGAATTGAATAACTTCTTGAGGAGCTGTTCTGTCTGATTTTTTTGCAACCGGCATTGGAAAGAATCCTCTAACTCTGTATTTAGGAGTAGTATCAATCGAACTCGTCGTAGATAGCTTTGTTATGTCTTCAATAATAGATGCATGCAAAGAAGATTGAGTACCTCTATCGTCAACTAATTTAGATAGTTTACTATTATCTGTATCTTGTAATTTCTGAGATGAATATCTAGTAGTTTGTACTTTAGTTTTTGCTTCGGTTATGGATTTATCTAATGCAGTTAATTGAGATTGAATCCTCAATTTATCTGATTGTAAAGTTTTAATTTTTACAACATTACCAGTAGAAGTAATATGTTCATTTATTGGAAGTACCTGAAAATTACCGGTAGATACTACTGGTGGTGTAGGTTTAACTGCGAATGTTGATGGTGGAGTTTTATCTTTAACTGTTGAATATAAATATGCTCCAAAATCTACAACCTCATTTTGATAATAAGTAGACAACGGTATAGAATTGCCAGTAATAGGATCTACGATTTTAAGGCTGTTTGTATATAACCCAACACCAGGAGACCAGTTAACTGATTGTATTCTTGAATCAGGATCGATAGGTTTAACAAAAATTACACAATACTCATTGAAACCTATAGATACGTTTGCAAATACTTCGGCTTTATCTTCTCCATAGAAAGAAAGAACGTCTTTACCAATAGTTATGTGATCGAATCCTTCGATTAATTTAACAGCAACAGTTCTCTTAGAAGCATCAACTTGTATAATTTCGTATCTTGTGTTTTGTCTTCCAGAATTAATTACAAGAGAATCTCCTATTTTTAAAGATTGAGTTCCTAGATATTTAGATTGATTATCATTGTATGTTAATTTATCTAATTGTACTCTAAGTACACGATTCTGTACACTTGCTCCATTGATGATACTCGTTAATGTATCATCAAATACGTTTGTGACTGTGTATTTTCCGGAATATCTTAATGTTCTAGGTGGCATATCAACTACATCTTTATCTAAAAAGAAAGTAATTCCATTGTCGATTAAAATCTTAGAAAAATCTGCAAATTTGATATTTGACTTGCCAGAGAATCTAGTGTTAAACAATTTAAGTTTAGTAGGATTGTCAAGATTTAGGATATATCTAGCAACTTCTATTTTCTCGGTCTCATATTTTACTTGTCCAGTAAGATTAAAAGAAACATATAACAGAGGATTTAAGAATGATTCAAAAAACCAATTTTCCTTTTTATTGAAATTAGTAGGTACAGGCATCGTTTGTATATCTTCAGCTTCTTTTAATAACGAAGAAACTAAGATTTTTCTAAATGAACCGTCTGATAATTGAACTGAAGTAGATGTATCACCTACTGCACTTAAACTCTTAATGTTTTGCTCCATTTGAATCATTTGATTCTTAAGAGCTCCATATGAAGGGATGTATACTTTTTGTATAGTTCCTGTACTATCCATTACATCTACTTCAACGGTATCAGCATTAGAAGAAACCACATCGGATAGCTTCGTAATAATTTGATATCCGTTGTTTTGTAACTTTAAAAGATTGTTTAGAAGTGTTGTTAATGAGTATTTCGTATCCATTTTTATCTTATTATGTCTATATTAAAGGTGTATCGATTTTCATCAGTACACGTAATTTCTATTATTGGTTTGTTTGTTATTTGCATGGATGCATCCATTGTACCTATTATCGTTCCATAATTTCCAAATCCCATTCGATTTCGAGAATCAGTTCTAATGTATATGGTTTTACCTGAAAAATCAATCGGATCGGCAAAAACTATTTTAAAAGTCTGACCGTTTTTCCATGTTATAGGAGAATCTTGTATGTTAATTATTACATTGTCTTGAAAAACTTCTATTCCATTTACTACATTCGGATGAGATGTGCTTCGATGACGATAATAATTTGAAAATTCGCCTAGAACTAATACATTGTTTAGATATGTGTCAGTTGGATCTATTCCATTTGCATAATCAGTACGTAATGTACCTAATGTGTTTATAGTATTTATCGTGTTTCTACATTGAGAAAACGCATTAACTCCTTGTAATTTGTTACTTATAGTTACTTGATTAGGGACTGATCTATCTAAAAATACACCTGAACCTTGTTTGAGAACGTTAGTATTGTATGTTAAATTAACTGATAATTTACCAGAAAGTAAATTTTCAATGTTATCGGCATTTACATTAATCAAATCTAATAAAGTTGTACTAGAAGAAAATGAAAGTTTAGCATTATTAAGACTTTTTTCTAAATCAGATAATCTCTGAGATAAAGTAGTAAGTTCTTCTTGAGTAAAATAGAAATTTTCTAAATTTTTCAATCTATTTTTGATTGTAATAATTTCTAATTCCGAATCGATAAACATTGCAGCAGCTTCTTGTAAACGAGTAGATGCATCAATGAATAAATCCATCGAAAATGTATTGTAATCATTAATAAGTGTTTCTACTCCAGCGTTTATAACTGTTGAATCAAACTTAATGTCTATTTTTAAACTGTAACTATTACCATTAAGTTTAGTAATATTATTAGGCTTGTATTTATCAAATCTTTTGATATAGCTATTACCAACTGCGGAATTAATATAATCGTCTAAAATTAAAATTCCATATAAGTTAGTAGCTTTTTGTCCTGAATTAGAAGCAGAATACGAATCATAATAAACTAAAGCTGCATTAAAAGAAAAATCAGGAGCAGCAGTCGTAGCATTAAATTCGTCGATTGTTGATATAGTACCATCATTTACAATAGGAGAATAGCTATTAGCATCAAAATCTAAAATAATACCATCCATATGAGAAAGTAAAACAGGTTTAGATGATCCGCCACCAGGTAAAGCAACAAATCCAGACCAGTTTCCGGTTACTCCAAATGCAGAATAAGTGTTATATGATAAACTTTGATCGTCATCATAATATGCTCTTAAATCTAATCCACTAGGATGTACTGATGATATAGTTCTACCTGAAATAAAAGTATTGCCATTATTCCAAGTTCTATTAGGTCCATAATTAGGATCCTCATAGGTCTTCCACATAACTAAAGGTGTACCACCGTGATTAGTTGGAATATTGATATAAATTTCAGAATAAGCATTACCTCCTCTAGAAACATTATTAACAACATCAATATCTCCGATATATCTAACTACTTTATTATAGTATTGAGTTGGATCTTCTTCGACATATCTAAAATTAGTAGTAGATTCTGCAACTGATGCGTCTCTAAAACGAATTGTGTTTAATTGAGCCATCCATCTCCAAAATATTCTTTCTGATACTGTATGAGTTTGTGAAGGGTCGTAAGCTTGTACCGTGGTGTTAGTTCCTTGAAGAATTTCCTCTTCAAAATTAAGAACATAGTTTTGAAAAGATTGAGCTATATTTATGTTATTGTCTCCTGACAATGAAGGTACTGATGAAGTTCCTCCAGTTAATTCACCACCTAACCCTTCCCATACCACGTAATTTTCGTGGTTAGAAGTTGGAGTAGCTACATCTGGAATATTAAGAAGAGCAAATTTAGAGAAAACGAATCTTGCATCGTCATCAGTAAAAGTCTTTTGTATGTCAGCTACTGCAGATGAAAATGTATAGAATGTCCCTCCAGATATTCTAAGAGGATTAATTAATGGTGTTGCCATTTAAAAGTTTTGTTTTATTAAAGAGCAGTTGCTCCAGTCGCAGAAATCTTTTTCCAAGTACCAGTTGCTCCAGGAGTGGTAGTAGTTCCAACACAATAAGCTAAACAATTTTGAGTTGTGTCATAAGCTAGAGAACCTAATTCAGGATTTTGTATGGTTTTAATGAATGTAGTAGTTTGTCTAGGTAAAATTATTCCAGTGATGTTACCACCTGCAGTCGGTCCTATTGCAGAAGAAAAATCCATAAAATATGTAGTAGCACCGCCACCTAATTGTTTTAAGCTTCTTTTTATTGTACACCCAGAACTTGGTCCAAATTCTAAATATGCATTAGTTCCTACTTTTACGTTACCTCCATATAAAACAATATCACCACTGGTTACAGTAATTCCATTACCGGCAATTATTGACCCTGTTTTGATTTGTGGATTAGATCCGAATGTTGTATTATCAAACGCTCCAGTAGATATATTAACCATTTGTAATACGGAATTCAACGAATCACTTAGAGTAGCAAAGTTATCATTGATTGTAATTCTGGTAGCTGCGATTGAATCAGTACCGTTGATTGTTGTTAATTGTATTGCCATTTTTTAGACGATTTTTATTATTTCTTGTTTTTTAATTGTTTTCTTATTACCATTAGAATCTTCAATAGTTAACGATAAAGAATAGCTTCCTCTTAAAGTAAACATATATGAGAAATATGGATTATTGTAATATATATCCTCAAACGAAGTATCGTCGTCTTTTTGTAGCAGCCAAGTGAATTTAGTTTTACCTACCATCTTAGATGAATCATATGTAAAGTTAACTGAGGTTAATATTGGTAATTCCTGTTGATATTTTAAAATTCTAATATCATTCCATGATGGATTTTTAATAAGTGATCGACCCATCCAAGTACCATTTACTCCAGTACCAAATGTCGTAGTAATCGATTGTGGTTCAGTAAATCTTTTAGCAACTCCTTGTAACTTAACTTCAGTAAAAGAGCTAGGACCTCCACCACCAATCCAACCAGGAGAACCATAAACCATATTATAAACAAAATCGCCGATTACAGGTAAAGCTTGAGCCGTTACCCCATTTAATTCCTTAACTAAGTCTTTTAATGAAGTTGAACCTATTATATATTCGTAAGAAGCAGTAGTACCTTCATTATATTGTACGGTAAAAGTTGCACCAGTAGATCCTGAAGGAATTTGATAAATTTCAAAGTGAGTAGGAATGTCTCCTAAATATCCAAAATATGTAGTATCATAAGAATTAGTTTCACCAGAAAAGTTATCGTAATCCATTCGATGTCTACCGTATTTATCAAATCCAACTGAAACCGCTTTAACATACGAAATTAAAGCATTACTTGCATCATATTCTTCGTTATAGTAATATATAAAGTCTTTGAATATTTTACTAGTAGGAGAATATTCATTTAAAGCTTTAGCAGTTGCTAATACGTTGTCCTTTTCAGTTCCACCCGAAATAAAATCTACATTTACAACTTCCAATTCATCAATTACATAATTCCAAAGAGTTCCATCATGAGTGAAAGTTTTCTTTAAGGATTCAATATAAGCAATATCTCCAGTAGTTCCAGAAGGTATCAATGTACTAGTAGGACCAGTCCATCCAGTAGGACCTATTTCGTAATATTTATTTTTACTTAAGTTTAACATCGAGTTAGCTCGAGTCAGCCATATCGTACCACTGGTTGAACCTATTCCGGTTGTACCTGTTATCTTCCATTCTGTTATTCTAGTTCCTGTATTGTCCCACCATAAATGATATGCATCATTCCACGTAGGTATATTTCCAATCAAGTTAAATCTATAAGGATATCGATCGACTAGAGGATTATCTATAGGATTAGTCATCGTTTGATAGAATTCTATTGAATCTAATGAATTTCCAGTAATCTCAGCCATTTCTATGGCTTCGTTAGGTTGAAATGGCAAATCCCATGTAGATGCATATTCGTCCCATGTAATATATTGATTAGGAGCAGGAGTAAGCCATTGACTAGAAGAACCTACACGATTGTAAGTTTCATCGCTTTGAACTTCTCTTCTAACGTCATCTAATGTATATTCTAATTCTCTTTTTGTGTACCAACCAATAAAATCCGCTTCACTTGCTTCTACTTCTATCTGTTGTTTATTAGTGGTATAGGCTTGATTATTGAACATGTCCCATAATCTAAGTTCTACATCATATTTACCAACATATGGTAAATTTATACCAAATTCATTTAATTCATATACCGTCTTTTGTCCGGTATCAAATAAGTATGCAGGAGTTTCGTCTTCAGCTTTTGATATTATCCATTGCATTTCATGATAGCCCATATAACCAATGTTCTCCCATGAATATGTTAATTGATGAGGAAATCCATTAGGAAATCCAGTTACTCCGATAGTTATAGGAGTTACTATACCGGTCGAACCAGTCCAACCAATAATATCAAACGAGTTATTGAATTGAGAATACAAAGTAGAAAAGGTAGAACCTATCGAATCAACTTGATTAAAATTAGCAATTGCATTTTCCCAAGTAATATCGAAAGTTTTATTTTTTAATATGATTGGATATCCGATAGAAATATTTGGTGCATCAGAAAGACTACTAACTGGTAAATTCATATCATTAAAATATCCTACATATGCTGCAGTGTATAATGATATAGGCGAACCAGTAGCTCCATAAGTACCAGTTGCACTCGATATTATCGCAGTAGTGTATTGACTGTTTGGATACGTTAGAGGAGTTCCAGTTAAAACTGAACAATCAAAAATTATAGTAGGTGTGGTAATTGAACTTGCTCCAGGAACAGGTCCTCTAGAAACTATACGAACCCAACCCGGATTATCTAATTCTGGATATGCATAAACATTAGCCTTTATATAATCTAAATCAGATTGAGTATTTAATGGATTGTATGTAGGATTATTTATGGATTCTGCTAATCTAGCACAAATCTCTGTTATAGAATAATTGTTTGTGCTTCGTCTAACGTCATTAAAATACACATCATAACCTCCGTTGTAAGTATATGGTATCGTAGGATCTGTATACTTTATTTGAGTCGATATTTTTTCATTACCAACAGTTATTATATTTGAATCTACGTAAAATCTCCATACTAAATAATTTGAATATCCTTCAGCCGAAACATCAGGCCCTATTGGTGCTCCTAAAAATTCAAGTGCACGTAAGTCTTGAATATAACCTCTTTCGCTAGGATATATTTCGTATTTTGGATGAATTCCCATCGATATTGAATCGATTCGATTTCTAGATATAACGTTGTTAATTTTATATTGAGCAAAGTATATTGCTTCTCCAGTTATATCTACAATATGAGTATTTATTGGTAAGAAATATTGAACTAATTTCTTTTTTAGAGCGAATATTTTAGTAAGAACTTCTTCGGGAGTAAATTCATATACTTCTACTGCTATAGGAAGACCATCATCATCATATTCACCAGATTCTACTGTTATGTCATAAAATAAACCAAACTTACCAGTTTTACGATATATTTTACTTGGCAGCAAACGAGATATTTGAGGATCTGGTGTAGTAGAAAAAATATCGGTAATATCAGTCTGACGATATTTTCCAAAATTTGGTGCAGTTGCATCTACGTTTTTCCAATATTCTTTAAGCCTAACATTCTGATATCCATAAAATTTAAGGATATTGATAATGGCCTTATATGAACCCATATAAGGAAATATGTTATGATACTCAAGTAGAAGTTCTTTTCGTTTTCTATTTATTAATTGCCAATCAGTTCCTTCTTCGTTTACATCGGAAGCATCAAATATAATAGAATCTGAAGGGAGTATATCGTTACCTAATGACATTAATAAAGATTTTAATCTTTCATCTTCTTCCTCTCCTTCTCCATATATTTCTATTTCTGCAAATATTAATCCGGTTTCATCCCATAAATATAAAATTGAACTAAATTTATTTTCATGACTTGGTTGAAAAGCAATGTTAATTTGTAAAGCTTTCGAATTTATGACTGAACTAGATTTAACACCGGTAGGTAAATTTATTTGACTTGGATCGTAATCTAATTTTCCTAAATTCTTCTGTTCAAAATGAACAAATTCAGTATCCGTTACTTCGTATAAGAAAATTTCTGGTACTGGTAATTTAGGATTGAATCCTGCATTAATACCTTCGTCCCTAACTGATTGAGGATTTGCAACATAATTAGTATGTGGATAAACTAGTTGAGGATATCCGGTAGCCGAATCAACAACTTCCTCTAATATGTACAGTTGTTCATTTTCTATCAACCCTTCCGATATTGTGTGCAGATCTATTCGACCAGTCCATTTATCGTTAATTTGATCGTAATCAAAATTGCAATATTCTCCTTTTTTATTAAAAAATTTTAAGTTTTGATACATTATATGTTATATCTTCTATCGTTTTTGTCGATTGTGTAATTAAAAAAGAATTGAACCTTTTTCACTGAATCTGTTAGTTCTATTAGTAATAAATCAATTCGGTTTAGGAAATTAGCAATTCTTGGATTTCCGTATAATGAAGGGGAAACGAATTTATTTATCAACCCATTTTTTGAGTAATCATATCCATTATCTACTCTTTTTTCCGAGTCTTGAATTATTTTATTATATATCGAATCTTTGTACATTACTTTAAATTTGTTTTCGTGTTATTCATCATTCTGATCGATAATGATTCTCTGATAACTTCTTTGACCACTAGATTAACGGATGAATATTGATTATGAGATATACCATCATCATAATAATTTCCAAATCGATCATACCAGCCACCTCTAATTATAGGTTGTTCGTTTAATCCTATTTTAATATCTCCAAAATCGTCTAATCCTAAATTTGGATCTTCATCCGTTTTTAACATTATTTGATTATCGGTTACTATGGTGATTCCTCTTACTTTGTCAATTGAGGTAACTTTCTGTACATAATATCCGTCGATTATTGCTCTTTCATTAGCTTCAGATACGAAAGACATATTAACCGAATCTACTCCTTTAACGTTTTCTATCAAAGCAATTATATCTGACTTAGGTATTTTATCTCTTCGTTTTACCTTAAGTAAATAATCTGTTAATTTTGAAAGAATGTCTCCTTTTAAAGTATTCTGATCTACTGAATCATATATTCGTAAATAAATATTTGCTACGTATTTTGTAATAATAGGATCTACTATCTGTAATTCTGTACCCATAACCTGTCTACCGCTCATATCAATAAAATCAATAAGAGCTTGCTTTTCATCCGAATCTAAGTAAAAATTTTGAAGTTTTGTAGTAAAATAATCAGAATTAGTTGTTAGTCTTTTAGCAATATCCGGAATCAAAAATAAGTACACTACATTATCGTCGGCAATATAATCATCATCGAATGTATTGTATGCATCGACATAAGCATAATTAAATCGAGAAAGATAATTAATATAATTGTCAGAATTAGCTAATATAAAAGACCTACTCATTTTAGGTGCTATTAATTTCGTCAATTCAGGATTTTCGGAATCAGAACCTAATATTAAAGGTTTTTCAATAGATACATTTAATACTTTATTCAAATCTACTTCTTCTCCAGTGTTAGTATATCCCATATCTTCGAATTTGAATTGTATAGAAGATGATTTAGAATACACATTACCAGAAAATCCATCAGTCTTAACATATTGTACATTTATCGTAGATCCTAAAGGTGGTATAGTTCCAAAATCTTCATTACCAAAATAAATGTCTATTCCTCCAGAGATACCAGTTTTAACTATGCATTTTTTATCTCCTTTGTTCATGTCATATAACGAATCTATGATGTCATAAGTTTCACCGTTTACCGTAATATAAATTAAATCATTTTCAATTGTGTTTTTAGAAAGAACTGTAAATGATTGTAAAGCTAATCCAGTACCAGTTAATGTTTGGCTTTCTAATTCCCCTTGAATAACTTTTAACGGTGTTATTTCTGTGGAATTTAGAGGAATTCTTAAATTTCCATTAATGTTTCCTAGTTGTACAAAATATTTCTTATTATTGTTTATGCACGTAATTTTAGTTTTATCTAATATTAAGATATAACTAGCATTGATTGGTGCATCTGCTCCAGGTTTTATTTTTATGTTAATTGTTCCTTGAGCCGAAATGGATCTAGTAGGATTATGTCCAGTCAATCTAGCCATTCCATATATCGATCTTTGTTTTGTTGCCGTATATATGTTTGATTCAACTATCGCATCTTCAATATAGTAAAATATCAATTGTCCAAATTCTTGTATTACTGCAAGTATTTGTCCAAATGGCGAAGACTTAGAAAAAACTGCTTCAGCTTGGCTATATGTTTCGATTAACCAGTTTCTAATAGAAACTTGTATTTCCTCGAATGATAATTTATTTGGATTTAAAAATTTCATTTTATATTTTTATTTATGGTTCAACCGCGTAACCAGCAACCTTTGTACCGTCTATTAATATATCAAGATATATAGTGTCCCAAATCTCGCCTTTAACGAAATTAACATCCATATCTAAATCTATGTCTTTTAATGTGTCGTTAGATATGTACGTATTAATTTGATAATCTACATCTTGTTTTATGTGTGAAGATCCTTTTGACGTCGTCCATATGTATGAATCAAGAGAAACTCCAAAATCAGGATCGCCTAATACACTCCCTTTAGGAGTAGTTAAAATCATTTCTAGTTCTTGTAGAAGTAATTCAACTCTATCATTAATCTCTATTTCGTCAGCATCGTAATATGGATATGTGTCCATTTTGAAATATAAATCTATTGCCATATTAGTAGTTTATTTATTACGAACCTCCAGAAGTAAAGAAAAAATCCATTCCTTCTTCTTCTTTTACTTCAGTTTCTATTTTTTCTATTTCCTCTTTACCTTCGTCTCTTATTAGGTCGTAGTTAATTTTTATTCCACCAGGTAGATTAAAATCAAAAGTACCAAGAATACGAGAAAGTTGAACTTTACATTTAGCCACTACATATCTATAGAATATCTCATCATTCATCAAATGCTCTAATGGTATTTTTGCATAACACATGGCAACACAATCTCTTTCTGGAGTTGCTCCACCAATAAATAATCTATGAGAATTTCGGTTGTAGTTGAAACTAATCGTGTGATTAATAATATGAGATGCAACATCCATCCAATACATATTTAATGTATAGTACATTAAGTTTTCCGTACCTTGTCCTAATGATACAGAATCCGAAAGAAACAATCTCTCAATACCAAAATCGGCAGTACCATCAAATGACATTGCTCTACCGAAATCTTCTTTTAGCTTTTTTAATTGCCAAACAGAAAATACACAGTCAGGCATAGTAACAGTTCGATCAGTTTTGAATTGAGTTTGTTTAAACAACGCTGTCGTAATAAAATAATATCTCTCTTCTACTGCATCTTCATATTTCTTATAGAACCAATCAGCCGAATATTTAATGATTCGGTTTATTTCAGGAATAGGAACAGTAAAAGGTAATGCGCAAGCAACAGAAAGTTCCTGTTGTACGTTTGCTATGAATTCGTCATTCGTCACAGTTGGTCAAATTTTTTTGTAGGTATAATGATTTGGTCACCAGCAACAACGTAACCTGATTTTAGCGACTGGTATTGTATTACCGTTGTGTCTTTTGATACATCAGCAAATAGGCCTATTTTTCCTTTCTTGAATATACCTCTGGTCATTTTACCATTTAGTACTCCATTCATTCCATTGAACTCACAATCAATCAACTCAGTAGTTCGATTCGAAAATGAATTCATCAAATTACATTTTGTAACAATTGAATCTAAGTAAATGTTAGATTGTACAAGTGTTGCATCGTCTATTTTGCAATCGTAGAAATCTGATCTATGAAAAATTCCATTTTTGATTTCGCAACTGATAAATTCTAAACCTTCTATTTCTTTGCATTTAATTTTAGCATCTCGGATTTGTATAACCGATAATGTTGAATCGTAATTAATTTCAAATTCAGAATTAGAAAATTCACAATTAGTAAATATTGTATAAAATCTATCTCGAAGAATATTGTAATATGATTCTAATACCTTTTGGTCAGAAATCAAATCTGCAGTAAATTTAACTTTTGGGAAATTTTTCTTAAATAATGCGTAATCTAAATATGATTGTCTAATCTTTTCTTTTACTGCAATAGCCTTTTCAAAAGCTTTAAGATTTTCTTTTGTAAATGATTTGTTCAACACACAATCCCATGAAGTAACGATAAATTGATTTATTGTATCTAGAACTAAGCCAACTTTTGATTGGTACCCTAAACCACCAATATATTGCATTCTCAAGAATCCTTGATTAAGTGTTTCGAAGTTGATACCACAATTTTGAGTAGATGGAATATCATAAACTCTTGGATCTACGGATTCTGCCTCTTTGGGTATAAACTTTTGTGTAGGTTCGAATCTTATTATTGATTGCGAATTAAATGAGTCCTTTCTTGAAGGAAAGGCTTTATAGACTTTGTCTTCATCAAACTCTAAAATAAATTTAAGTTTGTCAATATTGTCTATTTTTGTAGCAGTTGAAAATAGAGTTCCTTTAAAAGGTCCTTTCTCTTCATCTAAAAATTTCAGATCTACGAAGAAATTGTCATTTCTTCCGGTAGAGCCATTTCGCTCAATCCATTTTAATAAGTCGATAGTAATTAATCTAGCGTCTCTACACAACATGAAGCTAGTAGAAAAATGATATACACCATCTTCAGTCCTATTCAATTGGAAATTATACGAAGAAGCTTCATTTGGAGAAATCTTTGTCTTAAGTAATTTAGACAATTCGGAAACTGCTGATTTAGGCTCCTTGGTAGATTCAAAATCAGCAGTTATGCGAATTAAAGATTTTTCAAATAAAGCAGTTAAATTGTAAGAGTTAAAATTCATCTATAGCTTTCTTTTATTATATATTCCAGAAGGCTACATAGCAAAATCAACTTTTTTAGATTCTTTATCGATTCTAGTTATTTTAACGTCAATTTCTTGACCTACTTCTAATTCTATGTCTTCACTTAAATAAGTTTTGTGAAGTAGACCAACTATTTTAGGTTCAATCTCTACGAAAGCACCATATCTAACGATCTTTTTTACTCTGCCTGTAACTGTTGATGGAACTTTATATCTATCTTCGATATCATCCCATGCAGATGGTTGAACTTCGATAACTTTCTGAGAAAGTACAATTTTATCGTTGTCAATAACTTCTTTGATATAGAATTCAATCTCATCACCTGGTTTGATTTTTTGTGCATCAAAATTATCAACATTTTCAGGAAGAATATCATTTCTACCAATAAGTCCAGTTAAACAACCATTGAATTCAGCAAATATACCGTGACGTGAACATCCAGTTACAAATCCTTTGTATAAGATACCCATTTGTAATTCTGCTATAGTTTGTGGTACTAAAGCTTTAAGATATTCTCTATGAGATACAACGATATAATCTTTCTCTTTTGAGTAATTTATAGCGGTAACATAAAGTGATTTGCCTATAAGAGCATCAAAGTCGATCAATTTGTTCATTCCACCAAGCGAACCTGGCATGAAACATTGAACTCCTGCAATATTTACAAAGTAACCTCCATGGATTAATTCAGTAACAGTTCCAAGGTAAGCCATTGGTTTTCCAATTGCATCAAGTAACTCATCTCGTTTCTTAGCGATAATATTCTTAGAATAAGAAGCTTGGATGTTATATACTGAATTTGTGTGGGTTGTACCAACTCGATCAATAATTACTTCAATAGGGAATCCTACTTGAATGTATTTAAGGTATTCTGGATTT
>Ga0114959_10001195_pt1 | contig 23366 bp, 35 predicted proteins | sample C_130625_EF_Meta_FD_87317 | JGI IMG/M metagenome (GOLD analysis project Ga0114959, IMG submission 87317) | Freshwater microbial communities from Lake Croche, Canada to study carbon cycling - C_130625_EF_MetaG | ecosystem: Environmental > Aquatic > Freshwater > Lake | place: Lake Croche, Canada... | reverse complement strand
TGGTATTTCAATTTCAATGTTGGAAGTGCCGTGTTGAGTGCCCACACTTACTGTGCGATTTCCACCCCGGGCTACATCTTGTAATGTAATCCATAAACTCATGCGAGTTTGCGTTTGTCTAGGCTGCTGTCCGGGGCGAGGAGCTCCTTGCCCACCAAACATATTGAAAATGGTGTTGAAGTCAAATCCACCTGGTCCAAAGCTAAACTCTACGTTCTGAGCTGGATTATCATATTGTGCCCGTTTTTGCTCATCACTCAATATAGCATATGCCGATTGGATATCTTGAAACTTTTTAGTATCACCGCCCTTATCCGGATGTGTTGCGCTAGCAAGTTTCCTGTATGCTTTTTTAATTTCGTCTTGGGTGGCGTTCCTAGGAACACCTAGTGTTTCGTAAGGATCACTCATATGTAATAGTATATAAGGTAGTCATGGGTCTATTGTATAGTATAACGATATTTATGTCAAGCTTTTGGCATCAAAAATAGATAAATATGTTTATATTCAAGGATATAGTATGTCAGAGGTATTGCAATCTGCGAGTGAAACAAAAAAAGAAGATTGGATAAATTCAAAATGGCGTCCTATGATGGGATGGATGTATATGTTTGTATGTACATGTGATTTTGTTTTATTTCCAATCTTATGGAGTGTAATGCAAGCATTAACTCACGGCAATGTATCATCACAATGGCAACCCATCACGCTACAAGGAGCTGGTCTATTTCACATCTCAATGGGTGCCATAATGGGAGTTACCGCATTTGGACGTACTCAAGAAAAATTAGCAGGTATTAATAATGGAATTAAGGAATAACAATGAAAACTTTATTTGCAATAATTATATTAGGTATAACAACTTCTGTCAATGCTGCTGAAACTAAACAAGTATGTACTTCAATTAAAGATCAAGCTGGTCATGTTGTATTAAATAAAGACGGAACAACTAAGCAGACTTGTCGCACTATTAAAGTACACAAGAAATATGATGGCACAACAGTACCTACCCTGGCTCCTGCTAAACCTGCCGCTAAACCATATGGATTTGATCCAGCTGTTCAAAAACGACAACAAGAGCTAATTGCGGCAGGAGCTAAGATCACAGCAGACGGTATTACTGGGCCAGCTACCCGTCGTGCCGAAGCCGAGTTCGGTAATTTAGTATCTAAAAAATAAAGGAAATTAAATGAGTCAAGGATTTGCATTCAACTTCACACCAGCTCAACTGGCACAGATTATACCTAATAATCCATACGTAACAGAGTGGTATAATGCTTTATCACGCATATTGCCTGATTATGAAATCAACACAATACCTAGAGTGGCTGCTTTTCTAGCACAATGTGCTCATGAAAGTGCTAATTTCACAGCATTAAAAGAAAACTTAAATTACACAGCAGCATCATTGACCAGAGTATGGCCTAGTCGTTTTCCGCCTGATATAGCAGAACAATACGCACATAATCCGGAACGCATAGCCAATCGTGCGTATTGTGATCGTATGGGTAACGGCCCAGAATCTAGCGGTGATGGATGGCGTTACGCAGGTAAGGGTCTTATTCAATTAACAGGTAAAGACAATTATACACGATTTGCTGAAAGTATAGAAACTCCTGTTGAACAATTGCCAGAATACCTAGGAACATTTGAAGGGGCGGTACAAAGTGCTTGTTGGTTTTGGGAAACAAACAACCTCAATCAGTACGCGGATTCTGGTGACATATTGAACATGACAAAACGAATTAATGGTGGTACTCTTGGATTAGAAGAGCGTACCAAGAATTATCAACATGCAATTCAAGTATTAGGAGCATAATCATGATGTGGTTACTTTCATTTATTCCTGACTTTGTATATCACTTGCTGCTATTAGCCAGCATAGTTGCCTTTGGTTCTTGTTATATTCTTAAAATGGTACCGTTTATTTCAGCAAATGTAGAAATTATTCGTGTGATTAGTGTAGTGGTGATGATATTTTCAGTTTGGATGGAAGGTGGAATTGCCAACGAATCTAAATGGAAAGCTTGTGTCGCTGAGCTTGAAATAAAAGTTGCCAAAGCAGAAAAAGTTGCTGCTGAAGCTAATAGTAAGATTGAAACCGTATATGTAGATCGTGTAAAAGTCGTGAAAGAAGTTCAGTATGTAGTTCAAAATAGCATTACCAAAAATGCTGATAAACTTGACTTAACTTGTAAAGTTGATCCACTTACTATTGATATATTAAATCAAGCAGCATTAATGGGAACTAAGAAATGAAATCAGTTATAATTTTATCTTTATTATTTTTGACAGGATGTGTCGCAACACCTGTAGCAAGAAATTTTCCAGATGCGCCTGCGTCATTAACAACAGCATGTGAACAGCTTACTGCAGCGCCTATAACTGATAAACTAAGTGTTATAATATCCAATGTAACTACAAACTATGGAAAGTACCACGAATGTAGTTACAAAGTAGATGCGTGGAATAACTGGTATACAGAACAAAAGAAAATATTTGATTCAGTAAAGTAAATTACAATATACCGGCGGCCGATTGGATAGACTTGATATCGTCATCTTTCTGGTAAAAACCTTTTACTGGCAAACCTGCTGCAATACGGACTTCATTCAAATCTTTATCGTGAGCTTCACGATATGCTTTAGGTGATAATGGAACAATTCTCTCAAAATCTTCTTGTGTAAATGGCACATCTTCGCCTTCATAGACTATTGTCCAATCTTTTGGTTCATATTCAGTTAGGGTAGACAAATCATCTAGTAATTGATTTACATGTGCACCTGCAGTACTACGACGACGAATTTCAACAAACACTAGATAGCGGTTTGTTTTAATTTCACCTGGACTACGATCAGCATCAATGACAAAATCATATCCACGCTCAAACCAGTTCATTAAGTCTTTAGCAGCATCAGGATTACGAACAAAGAATGATAGAACAATTATGTCATCATCATCGCCCATTTTGGATGTGAATTCATCAATGTGAATAGTAGGCTTTAATAAACCTTCCATGTCTTTATAACCTAAAGTTTCAAATATAAGATTAGAGTTGAGGTTGTGCTTGTACATTTTCTATGCCACTTGGTTGGTCAGTTGGGGGTGTTTCCGCGCTTTGATCAGCGCCGGATTGAATTTCAGACTCATCTTGGTCTTGATAATATTCTTTGTCTAATTCATCTAATTCAAGTTCTTGTTCTTCTAGCTCAACACTGCCTGTGCGAATATCACTCATCAATGCTTTGGGCATGGTAATTTCCACTAGCCAAATCTTTTTCTCAATGATTCTAGCTATCTTGGTGCCGGGACGATAATCTTTAGGATCCTCAATTTTAAGAGGAATTTTCATGTTAGTACGTTTGTACTTTACTTCGCAGTCAAATGGCAGTAATCTACGACCACCCCGTGGGTCTGGCATTAAGTTTTCCGGCCATAAGAATATACAAGAAACCTTATATTTGGTAACGGTAGGACCCTGAACAAGTTCACCTAATTCCCAGTTTTTAAATGCGTATATATCCATGGAATCCAAAACACGCTCAAAATCAAGCAATGTTAGTAAAGTTCCTTCGGACATATAGATGTCCTTGATGTTTTTAGCAACCTGGTAATAATCCTGGTGATCTTTGAACAAGTCTGAGTCGAATGCTTTATTTGCCATAGTAATGTATTTAGTACAAATCTTAATATGACATAAAATTGAAAAATTGAAAAATATGAGGCCTAGAGAAATATTTATGATTTCTGACAAATATTATAGTACTCACACAATAAACAATTTGTATATTGTAAATATTATAGACAGCAAGGCGCTGTTAGTAGTAATCTAACTTCTACAAGAGGCTTTATGAGTAGACACAGAGCAGTAAAATCACAACGCCGTGATACGGTATTTCAAGAAAACACAATAAACTTCACTCAAACAAAACCAGTAAAACAACGTTCCATTGATATAGTGCCTAGAACACGAAATCAAGAGCGATTGGTATTGGCATTGCAAGATGAAGCACAACATATTGTAATCACAGCAGGTCCAGCAGGCACAGGTAAAACTTATCTGGCTATGCTAGCAGCTGTCAAGGCATTTCGTGAAGGAGAGGTTGATCGCATTATATTAACACGACCAGCAGTTGGCGTGGAGGACGAAAAGCATGGATTTCTTCCTGGAGATTTAAACCAAAAGATGGATCCATGGGTAAGACCCTTAACTGATATTCTTCGTGAATATTATAGACAGCAAGATATTGCTGGTATGTTAGAGGATCAAAAAATAGAAATAGCACCGCTTGCGTTTATGAGAGGTAGAACCTTTAAAAATGCATACATTATAGCTGACGAGATGCAGAACGCTACTCCGTCTCAATGTAAGATGCTAATGACACGTATAGGCGAAGGTAGTAAAATCGTCATAACGGGAGATGTAGAACAAGCTGACCGCACTAAAGGTAACAACGGCCTCGCAGATTTATGCAAAAGAATGTTGAAAGGAGGTGTAAATGGAATAGCTGTGTGCGAGCTAGATGCTCGTGACATACAGCGGCACAAAATCATTGATTCTGTGCTTCGCCTTTATTCCGACTGATCGGTAATATGGTCAAATATTGTTTTCCAGTTTTTTAAGATAGTAATTTCTGGATGATACTCGTACATATTATGACCATGTTCTAACACGATACACCTGAGGCCGGCTTTATAGCCGGCTTCAGCATTGGCCCACTTGTCTTCAATCCAGTAATAACCAGAATCTTTATATTCTGCCAACGCTTCGTCTTTATCAGCACCGGTATCTAAGCATACAATACGCTCAAATGCGGTAGGACCAAACAATTTATGTAAATTCATTTCTCTTAGCTTCTGAGCATTAGGATCTAAGCTTAATGAAGTAATAGCATGAAACTTATATCCAAACTCCTCATGCAATCTTTTTATGTAATACATGGCATCACGCATAGGAGGTAGAAATCCAATAGCGGCACTTTCATTGAATATGCGTATTAGTTTAACTACCTGATCGCGTGGAATACCGTAGCGAGCAGACATGTCATAGTTTAGTTTGGCACCAGGAATTTCTTCAAATCCATGTTGTTGCATCCAAACATTGAATGCCCACTCCCAATCTAAACATACTCCATCACAATCAGTTAGGATTATTTTCTGTTTCGGTAGATACTTCATTTTGAATCTCTTCTATAGTTTGATAGGCTGCTTCTAGCAGGTCAATGTACTTTGGGTAAAACTCGTAATAAAAATCTCTAATTCTATCCCAGTTCTTTTCGGCTAAAGTGCCACTGAAGCTGGCTTTAACAATTTTCTTTTCTTTAAAGTCAAGAATTACACTGGCAGTAGCCAGATCTTTTCGTTTAAGTGATGTTGTAAGAGTTGTTGCTTCATCAACCTGACCATCAGGTTTCTTAATATATGTAATTAACAGGTATCTCATAGTTGTCTTAATTCTGCAAACGCAGCACTTAAATTAATTTCTTGATCTGCGACTAGCGCAGAATTTACAATAGCATTGCGGATAATTATAATTGCTTTGTCTTGACCTTCTGGAGTATCACTCCATAAATCTAAATTATTATACATCCACGAAAACATGCTTTGTATATCGTCAGGAGTCACTTGACTACACATTAGTGTTCGTGCGTCATTAAAATTACCTTTTTTAAATAATGCTTCTGCGTCTAACATCCAATCTTTGCTGTCTTGTATGTTATCACTAGGAGCTACTAGCTTGCCAGTATTTGAATTTGCCTGAACCATATGGATACATTTTCGTAGATCTGGATATTTTGCATTAACAAAAATATCTAGTGTATCTAGATCAAATTCTATATTCTCAGTCACTAATATTGTTGCGGCTCTAGCCATGAATTCATTCTTGTCTAGTTTTTCAATATGTAATCGTCCCTGTTCACAACGACTATGAATAGCAGGCATGATTTTGTTAGGATAATTACATGTTAAAATAAATCTAACAGTACTGCCATAATCTTCCATGAGATTACGAAGTGCAGGCTGCACAGAATGAATATTCATATAGTCAGCTTCATCAATCAGTACAATTTTAAAATCACCAAATGGCATTGTACTACAAAAATTGATTAATGTGTCAACCCATTCAACTTTACGTGCTTCTTTTGAGCCGTTAGCTATGAGTATATCGTACTCATCTACTTTTAATTCTTTGATTAACAGTTTAGCTAACGTTGTTTTGCCAGTGCCAGAACTACCACTGAATAGACAATGTGGAATACTGCCTTGTTTAATCCAATGAGTTATTAGCTCACGCTGTTTATCATTGGTAAAAACATATTCGTCAAATGTGTCTGATCGATATTCATCTGCCCATGCTTGTTGCATCTATCTTTCCTTATGTAATACTAATATTATACACTAATGATTAGTATTATACAAGAATAATGGTCAATCTTACATTTCTTTTTTATCTATATGTACCGCGGAACTAATACCTTCCACAGCAGGACATTCTTCGTCATCTGACACTAATAGAATATCTTTTGGATCAATCTTACGAATAGTTAATTTGCCTGTTTCGTCTTCAATATCTAGACCTCTAGTCCAACGACCATGTGCTACTAATACCCAATCTCCCACATTAACATCTTTTTGTTCTGAACCAATCGCATATACACGACCCCATCGTGGGCGAATACCGTTGCCCTTGCCATTATCGTTTAACAGTACAATACCTCCTGTACTAATACGTTCATCAAATACCATGTCTGATACTAATACTGTATTTTGTAGTGCTTTAAGTTGCTGTTTTTCTACTTTATGTGGTGCGTACTGTGCTTTCATTAAATCTTTCTCACGGGTTGTACTTGCTGTTTTTCACTGTCTGTCTTTTCTAATTCTTGTTTAGATGCTTTTGAGCGAGTAATTGCTGCTGCCAACTCATTTTCTGTTTCTTCAGTAGTAACTTTCTTATCTGTCTGGGTGTTAATCATAGCAGCTATAGGATCAACTGCAACAGGAGCTGGTGCGGCTGTAGCCATCGCAGCTTTTTCAGCTTGTTGCGCTCTTGTGCTTGAATGCACTACGCCATCAGATACATTTGATTGTCGCTGTATACGTCTTTGTAGTTGTTCATTAGCAGAATCAATTACATTGCCATTAACGTCAATTCTATCACCTCTGGTATTGACTCCCATATTTCCAACTGCACGTACATGTTCATTCTGTAAGCGCAGTGAACCAAAATCAACTGATTTTCCTTTGGCTGTTCTATAAATTTTTTGTGTCATAATATTCTCCTGAATTTATTATATTTAACGTAAAAATTCGGTGATGGATAAATTATAGAATAGAGAATCAATTTTATGAACTTCCATTTTAAATAATATATATGACGCGGTTGAACTACCTCGCCCAACACCCCAGATTACGTGGTTCTCTTTCATTATATCCACTAGATATTTCAAATATCTCAGTAGATTGAATAAATCGTGCTGTTGATATAACAGCAATTCTTCACCACATCGCTGTAGCTCAGCATCGTTAGAACATAAGCCTAGTATATACTCTGCTATATCTATATCTTTATAAGATTGCGGCATGTGCCAATTTTGCTGCTTTTCATAGTCCCAGTTTGGAATAGAGGTAGAATCTGGAAGGCATCTATATGGTATAAAGGTATTTGGAAAATGTTCAACAAATCTGATTATTTTTTCAATGTTAACTGTATCATCCACCAGCATTCCTTTCAACGAATCTAACTCACGACCTTGCATAAGCAAGTTCGTGACATCATCTTGATTGAATATCATTTCATCGTACTTAGTTGTGATCATCTAATTTAAACACCACCGTGTTTTCAGATCCTGATTCTTCTTCTGTTGGCCAGTCTAAATTTAGATCACGCCAAACAGTTAGATCAGCAAGAGTAACGATTTCATCAGTATCAATCAATTCAGCATCACAATGAACTAAATCAACCGTCTTCCACCATGCAGGTACAGCCAGGTCATCAACATTTTCATGTTCGCCATGCACATAAATTAATCCTTCGCCTATGCTAGAACTTATTTCTATTTCTTCAATTAGAAGTTTTTCTTCTGTAATTGCCGACAATTTATAGTGTAACATTATACCAATTAACTGGTCAACTGGAGTATCAGGAATTGTTGTGATTTTAATTCCGGCATCAATAAATTTCTTACATCTGTCAACATCAGCAGAGTCAATAAAAACACTGCTTTCTATTTCGGAATAGATAAAGTACTTTATTCTATCAAGCGCGATATTATTAGTAGCACCATCATTACTATTGGTTAACATAGACAAATTAACCATATAGTTATTCATCTGTAATTCATTATTGTAAAAAATACCAGCTGTAAAAGTAATTGGAAATTTTATTCTAACGTTCATGATATATCAATTATTCCATCAGTATCAGTGCCAGTTTGACTAGCACGAAGTTTTTCTATATACTTGTTTTGATAGGTCTTAATAGCCATTCTTAGCTGATTGCACAAGTGATGATTGCCTAGCCGCCAGGCTATGCTAAGTTTTTTGTTTAGTTCAGAAACCTTAGCATTGAGTTCATCAGTGCTAAGGTTATCTATATTGGGAATAAGTGGATGTTCCATGTCTATATTATATAGAAATAAAGACAAGAATTCAAAGATTTTGGTTAGGCAAAGGTACAACCATTATTGCCAATACAATACCATAAAGAATTTGTATACTGTAATGTACAACCTGCGCCTCTGCTGGCTAAAGTAATAGTGCCAGAAGTGCCAGGAGTAGATGCTTTCCAGCCGGCATCAGCAACAGTAACAACCATAGAAACTGCTGTGGCAGTTTGCGTAAGTACTTTAATTTGCCCTTCTACTCCATCAGCTAATGTTGCAGTACCAGCTGTTGTAAAATAACTTGTGGTAGTTATTACACCCACAGCTGCAGCCGATGCTACGCTATTACTGCTAGCATTAAATGGTTGTAGTATTTGGTTTACCTGAGATAATACAATAGTTGTGCCGCCATTGTTAGTAGTAAATGTAAATCCATAAACTCCAGTTGCAGAAAACTCCATTATATTCGTATTAGGGTCTAATCCTTGCACACCAGTTGTATTCACACTAACAGAAGTGGGAAGTGTTAATGTATATGCTGTATTAGACACTGTTACTTGTAAATTTACAATACCAAGCTGCCCTGAAATAGGAAAGTTAGTAAATCCTAAACTTGAACTTGCCCCTAGGGTAACAGTTTGATAATGCCCGGCAGTGTAGTTAACTGTAAACGCTCCGCTAACTGTGCCTATTCCAGCCGTTGTATAAGCAAAATTAGATACTAGCGCATTAGTTAATGGTGAATTCAACATGTTATTCTGAGTTGTTAGCGCAGCACCACCAGTTAGCTGTGAGCTTACAATAACTTTACTTTGAAGATCTGTAATTTCCTGTGCAGCGTAGTCAAAGTTAGTTGAAGTATTGGTAAAATTTATACGGAATCCTTCACTGTTGTTATCCTGCCCGGCCACAGGATAAGCACCATTGATGTTATTTGGATTTATTGATGAAGTCATGTTATGTCGTTCCTAGTTGATGTTATTTAGCTTACTTAATAGTTATACCAATATATTTCTTTTGGGATACATTAGGTATCTATCATAAGAATTACTATTTGTATTCATGTCAGCCGGACTATTAAATGTAACACTTCCACCGTCAAAAACAGTCTGAACACCTGGAACTACTGTAATATCCCAGTTAGCACCAGTGCCTGTGCCGATTACATTTACTCCTGCTAAGTTATCATATGAATTATCAGCTGCTAATATGCTTGCTGTGCCGTAGTAGAATATACCAAGTATCGCTCCAGTTTCATCTACTGTATTAACTGTAATTAGTAAGTCATTCACAGGAGTTACCCCGCCTAATGATGTACCCAGAATCTTAATCTGATCACCAACTTCATATCCGGTTCCAGCTAATCCTATAGCAACATCATAGTGATGATTAATGTCAAATGTAGCGGATTCTGGAGGACTTGGAATCCAGCTTTGTGTAACCCCGTCCCAGTTAACAGTAAGTGCGCTATCTATCTCATAACGATCAGCAGTAAAGTCAACCTGATTTAGCTGTATACCAAATTGTGTTTTTATATTATATTGAATTTGTCCAGATGCGTTGGGAATGGTATAAGCAATAACCCATGCAGGAGTAAATCCCAGTACGTTTCCATCAGACTGTGTAGATAACATCCATAAGGGTAACATATTACTTTCTTGTCCTACTACATCAATAACTTGATCTCGCATATTATCAAGTGAATTTGGATAAACAACATCTATAGTCTGATTTTCTATTGCATATGGCAAAACTACTTCTTTGCCAACGCTAGTTCCGCTATTATTAACCAGAGTATCTATTATATTTGAATACACAACTTCATATACTACTTTACCAGTAATAGGATCTATTGCTTGTGCCGTTTTAATACTGCCTAATAACAAGTTTTTCCAATAATGATTAAGTTGTAGTGCTTCAACATAGGTATCTATGCTGGCTGCGTTTAATCCATAAGCATGATAATATATTACATTTCTACTTAATCCGAAGTTTGGATCGTCAGCACGATATAGCAATGACGGAGTAAAAATATTTACATTTTGTAGGAAGTTAGTAATTAATTGTCTATCATTCACGGGAGGCATACATTCAATGTATAAATTCTCGTATGGTTTATCGTATACTTTTAATACTTTAATAGTAAATGTTTTATTAACACTAATATAACCATTTCTACTGTAAGCATTTACAGTAAATGTATAATCTAAATCAAATGTTGTAGTACCAAGATCAAATGTTGTTGTACCATTATCTAACGCAAATGTGTTAAAGCTCACACGACCAACAATAAGACCAGTTGATAATAACGTCAATCCTTGTGGCAATCTTGAATCACTTCCAGATACCAAGCGATATTGTAATGGCAATCCAAGAGTATTAGATGCCTCAACGTAAAACATGCTGGTAGAACCATTAATAATACTGCCAAGATCAGACGAAGTAAGCCAGGTGATGTCAGTTGTTAACGGACCAGTTACATTTAAGCTATAATTATAAGCCGTACTAATAACTGATGGCGTATTTGTTATAAATGCAGTTACGCTAAAATTATAAGTTACTTCTGTTAATCCTACTGAAGGAAGATATCCTGTTAACCAACCAGTGATAGAATCAAGTGTAAGCCCAGCTGGTATTCCAGTACCAGTGAATCCAATTGTATCTCCTGCAATATTTTTTGCTAAAAATTGATATGCAAAGAATGTGTTATTGGGTTCAGTTCCAATACTGCCTTGTTGGTTTGTTATTACAGGCACGTTAGCAGTGGATATACTGGCAGTTAAGTAAGTATCATCTGCAGTAATTAAGGTAGTTGAAGCATTGAATGTCTGTGTGCTCCATACATAAAGACTAAATGTTCGCAGGGCAGAAGTACGACCATCAGTAACTCGTAATGTAAACTCGTAATTAGCATTTTGTGTTTCAACATCAAAATCAAATGGATAAGAACTAAATCCCTGCCCATTAACACTAAATCCGGGAGTAGCTGAGATTACTGGATTTAATTCAACATATCCTGATATTAATCCAGTATCACTAACAGTTAATCCAGGTGGTAGCTGTCCGGAATATAAACTAATAGCAGGTGGTATTCCACTTGTATTATCATTTGTATACTCAAGTTGTATTCCAGGCTGTAGCAATTCACCAACTGACAGTTGTTCTATTTCACCGGGTGGAGTAATCCAGCTAGGTAAATTTTGTCCTGCAACAGTTATTGTAAATGTTCTGTCGGCTAGTCTGTTAATAACTGTTGCAGATCCAACAGTTTTTGTTGTATATGCACGAATAGCAAATTTACTGGTTACGTTAACACCTGCCACTATTGCTTCATCTGCGACTGTAACTACATTATCTGGCACACCTTGAATAACTCCGTTTGCTGTACATTCTATGCCCGATGGCAGTGATCCGGCAACAGCAGTAAAGTATACAGAAGATGGAATTGTAGAAATAGTACCATCGCCATTCCATGTACCAGTAGCAGAGCTAGTATAGGTAACTTGAGTTTTAGTACAATTTATCACAATAAATGTACCATTGTAATTAGAAGGAGTGACTCCTTCGACAACAATTGAATCACCCGGTTGAAAAGTAGCAGTAGGTTGAGTGTAAAATGTAACTGTTACTTTAGAACCATTCCCGCTAATACTATTAATTTTAATAGTAACAGTATCTACTACTTGCAGGGGCACCTGGTAAAATGTACCTTCTGGTACAACACCTAAACTACCTGAAGGAGTGATCCAAACTGGCTGTGCTGTCATAAATTATTCCATTACTGATAAGTTGAAACACTTAAACTTACCCAGGTTACGCTATTTGTAGCATTTGCTTGATAACCTTGTATTTTCTTCAAATCTGAATTATAAACCATATCGCCTTCTACTGCAGATAAGTTAGAAATTTGTGATGTAGTATAACTAGGTAATCTAAATGTCCCGCTAGTAGTCAATGTTCCTGCCGCCACAATATTTCCACTAACCGATAAAATATTTGAAGCAGAATTGAATGTCATTCCTGCACTTGCGCCTGCGTTACCACTGTTGTTATATAATACCTGAGTATTCGCACCTGGAACTACGAAATTGCCTGATATATTACCTGAAACATTTCCAATCAAATTACCAATAAAATAACTTGCGGTAGAAATATTACCAGTTGCAGTTATAACACCGGATGTATTAAAATTATTGCCTCTGACAACACCCACTGCTGAAACATAGCCAGTTGTTGTAATATTATTTGCCGTTAAATTTCCAGTGTATGTTGGCAAGTAATTGGCAACATTGGCATTACCAAAATTAGCAGATATATTAGAAATGTTACTTCCATCACCGTATATATAATTGCCCACTACAATATTACCATGAATATTACCAGTAGCAGTTATGAAATTTCCTTTAATATTTCCAGTAAATACTGGCAGGAAATTAGCAACGTTAGAATTACCGTATATTAATGGTAACCCAGTTAATTGACTTCCATTACCTATATAATAGCCTGCAGTTATATTACCCGTGGTTGATATAGAGCCTACAGTTTTTATATTTCCTGTAAGTGATAATAAACTATTGGCATAGTCATATGTGAATGATGCAACTGCTCCTGCGTTACCATCATCGTTGAATAAAACTTGTCTATTTGCACCAGGAACTACTATATTACCTGAAATATTACCAACAACGTTACCGATAAAATAACTCGCTGTTATATTTCCAGTTGCTGAAATGGCACCAACAGTTTTTATGTTTCCAGTAAGAGATAGTAAACTAGTCGCAGAATTATAAGTTAATGAAGCTAATGCACCTATTCTGCCATTATCATTAAACTGTATTTGTGTATTTGAACCAGCTGCAGTTATATTACTAATATTGGATCCATCTCCGGTCAAATATGTTCCTGCAATAGTATTACCATATACATTACCAACTGCTGATACACTACCTTGAGTTTTAAGATTAGCACCTGTTATATTGCTGTTGGCTATAATAACACCGTTAGCGTACATATTAAGAGCAGATACATTTCCAGATAATGATGCGCCTGATGTACTGAAAACTGCTACATTTGATACGCTATTTACTGATATTGCTACATTTGCGTTGGCAGATGCAATTTTTACATTACTAGTGCCGTTAACGATATTGGCTACCGATAAGTTGTCAGTTTGAGAAACTTGTGCCCAGATTACAGTTGTGCCGTTATAGGTGCCAAAACAGTAATAAAAATAGTTTGAGTTATAGGCATACATGCCAGGCACGTCACCTGTTTTCCCTACTAATGTGGTTGGAGGTGTAGGATTAGGCAACGCAAATAATTGTGTGAAATTAGAATTGGCTTTGATGAATGCAGCGCGTATTGGATCGCCTGCCCCATCGTTTGGACTAGAACCTACATTGATAATTTGTTGTGACATACCCATCCTCTTTAGCTCTTGTTATTTAGCTAAATTAATGTCTATATCATTTTGGGATTAATAAGGCGAAAAACTACTGCCGCAGCCACATGTTGTGGTTGATTCCATGCCGGTAATGACAAAAGTAGATCCATTGATATCATCGCGGTAATCCACTGTGGAACCCTGTAAATAGCCGCTACTCATGCTGTCTACCAGTAGGTGAACACCATTTGACTGAATTTCAAAGTCATCATCTGATTGTTCTTCGTCTAGCGTAAAGCCCGTTTGCATGCCACTACAGCCACCACCCTGAACAAATACTCTGAGTTTTAGCTTTGGATTGTTTTCTTCCGCAAGTAGATCTTTAATTTTTGTTACTGCGCTTTCTGTAAGTGTGATCATTTGTGGTGGGTCCGATTGTACTGGTGTAACTGGCTCTGGTGATTGCTCCACCAGAGTTAATAAATCCATCATATACCTATGTATGAGTATCATAACCTACGTGTTATTCTGCCACGAGATAAATCATAAGGAGACATTTCAAGTTGAACTCTATCTCCGGCAAGTACTTTAATATTGTTTTGCCGAATTCTGCCGCTTAGGGTAGCAAGTATAGCGTTTTCAACATTCTCAATTTTAACTCGGTAATTGGTATTGCGTAGGACCTCTGTGATTACGCCTTCCATTTTTATAACATCGTCTGTTTTACTCAATTGTGTTTATTAACTCCAGTGTGAGTGTTTATTTAGCTACACTAAAAAAAATCTTAGCTTTTAGCTCTACTAGCTCTTTTAACCTTCGTTGTTCTTCTTTTAAAGCACCACGACCAGGTGATTCATAATCCTTAAATTTAATTGTTTTATACGCATGACAGCATTTGCACAATGTTTGGGCGTTACTTTGATCGTTATTGTCAGGATTGCCATCAATATGATCTACATCTAAAATTCCAACAAACGGAACTCCATTTAACAGTGGAATAGTTGTGGTACAAGCACCTCCCTCTAATCTGTTGTCTATATTTTCACAATAATCTTTGCGCCATTTCCTAAAAGGATGTGTGCTATTTCTTTTGTCTGTTAAACTTAAATATCCCTCTTCTATTGCTTTATGCTCTAGCTTATCATAATGACTAGCAAATCCCTCATCTCTAGCTTTTTGATCTAGCTTATCATACTGACTAGCAAATCCCTCATCTCTAGCTTTTTGATCTATTTTATCATAATGACTAGCAAATCCCTCTTCTCTAGCTTTGTGATCTAGCTTATCATACTGACTAGCAAATCCCTGTTGTTTTGCTTTGTGATCCAGTTTATCATAATGACTAGCAAATCCTTGCTGTTTTGCTAGTTGATCTATCTTATCATAATGACTAGCGAATCCTTGTTGTTTTGCTAGTTGATCAATCTTATCATAGTGACTAGCAAATCCTTGTTCTCTAGCTTTATGATCAAGATGTTCTGATTCGGTATCAAATCCAGCATTCTTTGCGACAACTTGACTAATTCTAGTTAATCCATGTTTACCAGCTACTGCTTTATTATGACATTTAATACATATATCTTTATATACCGGTAGTCCAGATGTCCAATGCCAATCGTTCACTGTTCTTGGATTAGAGCAGTCAGGAGTGATGCAAATTGGATGTGTAAATTCGCTTTGTGGAGGATGTGGTGTTCTAGGAATACCTTGTGCTGTTGCTTTCTTTTTTGCTACTTTAACTGACATTTTGTTCAGTTCTTCAATCGTATAATATTTTGTAACTTTCATTATCTTCTCATAGTAGAAATTTCAACTGCTTCCTCGTCACTAAAGACTGGAACAGCATTGCTTTTGTGCATGGTACCAATACCCTTGATGGCAGTACCTGTATATTGCTTATCTTGTACTTTAAGGCATGGTGCCCATTCTTTTACCAGAGATTTAATTTCATCAGTTCCTCTGCCTGCTGGAATGCGTGGCAATGATGCTTTAAGTTTTGACATAGATCTATCAGGCACTTTTACTGTGGGAGATAATTTCTTAAATGCAGATAATTTATTTTCCCACTCAGCTGCTTGTTCTTCGGCCTGACGTTTTTGCTCGGCAGAAGCAAATTTATGACGACCTTTTTTCTTGCCTGTTGTAGAATACATAGGCGGTAATAAATGAAACATATTATAATTCCGTAAGGTTAATAGAAAACTAATTATAACTTGTATTATACTATAAGTCTATTAATTTGGCAATATTGTTATTCATAGAATATATGACCACCAATACGAGCTACTACACGCTTAGTATAAGCCCATGATGGTTTAACATATACAGAATGAAAGAATAGTGCCTTACGGTATTTGTATGAGTATTCACTATAGTCACCACGGGCTATATTATCAGCCACTTCTTTAGATGCCTTCCAATGCTCACTATCTTTTTTAATTGGAATTTTAGTACCACATGTCCATGAGAACTGGCAAACTATTACACCCTTGCCTATGTTTGTTTTTGTATGTATAATATCACATAGCGTCTTTGCGCCAAATCTCTCATCTCTAGAACGATTAATAGTTACAACAGCAACAGCTACTTTACCTTCGAGTGACTCTGCCCCAGATTCGTAATATATATTACGAGCCAGACATTCTATGTCTTTAGGAGAGTACAATGGTACTTTAACTAACGGGTTTGATTTTCTTGAATAGATTAAAGAATCCATTAATTCATAGTCAGCATTTGTTATAGTAGAGTCTTGAACAGGTGTAGTTAAACACCCGCCTAATCCCAACAAGACCAGTAATGAAAAATATTTAATTTTCATCACTCAGTCTTTTTTAAAGCCGTCCACATTCTAGATTTTTCTTCAAGCTCAGCTTCCAACTTGCGATATTGTTCACCTATGGCTTTAAGTTCAGTCCATTCTTTTTCTAACTTAGAATTAGGAACCAATATATTTAATCTTTCGTGTATAGTTTTTAAAGTTTCATTTAGGCTGGCACCATTGATTTTAATATCAGCGTTATCACCATTTAACTGTAATACTCCAGCCGTGTCCATGGTAACAGCAGTCTGTGAACTCCATGAGCCAACGCCAACGCCGCCGCCATAGCTACCACCATAACTACCACCGCCCCCAGCAGTAACGCCGGTATAAGTGTAAGCAGGACCATTTGAATTAGTTATAACATAACCTCCGGTGGTAAGGGTAGTGGCTGCGTTAGGACTTACTGTTGTTGTGGTGTTAGGGGCGTTTGTTGCTTTGTTAGCTGCCATGATCCATTTCCCATATCTGTCCATACTATTGTGTCACCCTCTTTCCATCCAAGGGGACCACAAATTTCTTCACCCAAATCCAGAATTAATTCCTCTGGATTGTCTGGGTTTTCCATGACGATGCGTGTATGCCTGGTCATTATTTTGCTGGAGTCAATGCTTCTTTTTCTGTTGTGATTTCAGCACGACGAACTTTTACTGATTTAGCAATTTCTTGCAATGCTTTCCTAGCACGAGCAGCAGAAGCTTTTACGCCTTTGTCGCTGAACTTAGCATTTTCAGCCAGATAGTTTTCATACGCTGCTACAATTGTTTCGTGAGTGTTCATACTTTTTCCTTTTGTTAATGTCTATACGACATACTTAATTATACACCATCTAACCGTTGAGTCAATTATTTTGGTTAAATGTAAACGTGACGCTTAAGATATGTATCCCAGATCAATATATTATCCCAGCCATTCTTCCAGGTTAAGAAAAATAGATTAAAAGTATTGTGGTCGTATATGTGTAGTTTATTATCTTCTACTTTGGCTTGTGCATGACGATTTGATGCTGCCCATTTTTGTAGTATGCTTTTTGCATCAGGATCTCGTAATATAATTATATATAATGCATCAGCATTTCTAAATACGGAAACCGACATTAATGAAAAGTTTGATTTATATTGCTGACTGATGTTAGTTTTAGCATTTGATTTACATACTCGGTAAAGTCATCGGTCAAGTAGATACGCTCGCTGTCGCATTCTTGTGCGTCTTTTTCTTCAATGCCTACCAACCGCATTATTGCACCTATATGCGCTTCTTTAATACCATGTTTGTGAAGTACCATTAGAATTTCCATAATGGCTATACGCATTGGTTCGATTACTTGATTTTCGTCCATGTATTATTTATTATTAAGGACGAATTAGTATACAAAAGCGGCCTAAACCGCTTTTGTATTACGGCTTAAACAGTCTCAACAGAGTTGTCGGACTTTACTACGCTTTCTGGCTTATTACCCTTAATGGTCATTTCGCCACTTTTTGCTGCTTTAGATTTTTCTGCTACTTTACTAGCAATAATAACTCCTGCATCACCCACAGCATGTCCCGCTGATTGAAGATAAAGTAACGCTTCAAGCTTGGTCATTGGACTGGGAAGTTCAATGAGATTTACATCAGTATTACCACGACTATGTAGTACTTTAATTCGTGCTACTAGATCATTGCCAAAACGAACTTTTACTTCACCGTTAAGATTAGAAGTTCCCGCTACTGTAAACAATTTTTCTTGCTTCATATAATGCCTTACTAGTTGGTTGATAAAATAAAACTTAACTTCATACTACAATTGGATTATAACTGGCTTTTAATTAAAAGTCAACTATAATTTAATAATTTTTACCAATCTGAACTAGGACCACTGTCACTAGATGAACTATCACTGGATGAACTATCACTCCAGTTACTATAACTTGACTTTTGACTGCCACTATCATCTGAACTAGGTCTTGAATATGATGGTGAACTGAAAAGACTGTTTACCAAACTTCCTATAGCCATTCCTGTAAACAAATCAGTACTAGATTTAGCAACAGGTTGCGCTGATGTAGTTCCACCACTACCGCCTAATGTTGTCTGTACTGATCTATTTCCACCACCGCCACCCAATGTTCTCCACTGTGAGTCGTTAGATGTATTTTGTGCCGATGCATTACCAAGATTTGGATATGTTGGAGTTACATTTTGCATACCGTTAATACGATTTTGTTTAGCACGATCCTGTAACTCTTGTTTATAATCTCTGGTTTGTTTTTCAAACCATTCATTCTGTTCCTGTTGTAGCTTAATATTTTGCTCTCTACTACTAACAAAACGTCTACGCAGTAGAACGACACCAAAAATTAAAACAACGGGAATAATTGCAATAATTGAGTATGCGATAATATCTTCCATATTATTTCCCTACGTTAACCATGCCCTTGAAATCTGTCGGCACAACAATGGTATGTACTTTGCCATTCTTGACACCTTCTGAAATATTCATAAGAGCCTGTGCCTGCATATACGCAATAGACTGTGCCGACTGGTTGGTAAGTGCTGCCATACGTCGAGATTCTGCTTCGGCAGTTTTAACTTCAACTTCCTTTTGTAGCAGCTCGTTCTTGGAACGAACCAATTCGTTGGCACTTGCAACCACACTGTCGGCAGGAGTTAACGCACGAATAAGAACTTGGCTCACTGTGATTGAACCTGCCAGATTTTCATCAGCCAGAGTCTTGGCAATGATATCTTTCATATCCTGTTCCATTTGAGCACGGCTGTCGTTCATAGTAAGAGCATCATACTTACGAGCAGCTTTGTAGGCAGCATTTCGTGATGCGTTGAAGATGTAGTTATACATCAAGTAAGTATCGCCATTATGCTTAACGTGAAAGCTACGGTTCTTGCTAACATACAATTCGCTAACTTGCGTTGGATTGATGTTATAGATAACAGTAACATCCATGTCTTTCATGGTGCTGTTGTCTTTGGCAAGCGGAGTCATGTCATCAATTTTAACTGATACATCACGAACAGGGAATGTAAGTACATCACCAATTAGCGTTTGATTAAAAGAACCTGGTTGCAACTCACCTGGTTTTACTTGTTTGTCAAAGCCAACTCGTACACCTACTTCGCCCGTTTCAATACGTTGACAACCAACTGTGGTTGCGACCAGTGCTGCTACAACTGCTAGTTTAAAAATTTGTTTCATATAATTTCCTTAAAATAAAATAACGAAAGTTGTTAATACTAAGATGGATAACGCAGAACATGCTGCGCTAATTGTTAAAAGTTTAGTCAATGTCCACGCTTGCTTTTTAGTAACTGTCCTAAGCCCGATAATGCCATAGTAAAACAAACAAAATAGTGCTACAAATAATAGTAGTGCTTTAATCATTATCTGTCAACCTTTTACGAATAGTTTCGATTGATTCATCTACCAAAATGTTACCATTGAGATAAACAGTTTTAAGTTCACCTTTTTGTTCTCCCTCTGGTGTTACACCATCTACTAGAAGGTAATCACCAGAGAGCGGAGATTTGTGTACACACAGCAAACCCTTGGCTGATCGTTTAGTACCAGAATCAGTCTTTGGATCTTTGAAAATAGGAACTCCTACACCGTTAGTTTCACGATATGTTGCTTTCATCGCAAAGCCAAGTGTATCTCGGGTGGCATATTGATATGTGTATGAACCTATACCAAATACGATGTTATCACTAGCAAAGCCCTTAGCTTCCAATCGTTTAAGAATTGCCTCACAACGCTCAACTGTAATTGAGTCACCGTAGATAAGTCCAACACGTTGGTTAAGTGTCTTGTAACCTTTATCATTTGTAGTAGTACCAAAGATATTAGCTAGACATTCAACTGCGCCTTTGTATTCAGGAGAGTCAACTGGTGCTTCAGCATCACCACAAATAATATCTACAGGATTACCCGAATCAGGACGGAACACAACTTTAGCAAGTCCCATTGAATCTGGCACACGATTAAGAATATCGTCTTTCAGAATTGCTGCGAATTTTGTAACAACCTGAAAGAAGTCATATGTGTCAGACACAAGACTAACTACGCCACTGGGGTACATTTTAATCAACCGACGGAATACTTCTAACTCTTCTTCTTTTGTTTCGGTACTCATAACACTATGCTCACTGGCTGGCACACTACACCCAACAAATGTTGATTTGCCATGGTAGTAATCATTAATGTAGTTAACTGCCGACAAGACATCAGTTCCAAGAAAGCTTAGCAAGTGACCTGCGCCTGACTTGGCACCATCAGCAATACCTGACAGGCCACGCATGGAGAAGTCATGTCCTTGAAAGGCAACAAATTCTTTGCTACCACCGGTAAGATCAGCGTACTGATCAATGATTTTACGGTATACGCGAGCCATAGTAGCCGATGTAGTTGTCTTCCATAATTCAGTTGACAACCATGTTTCAAGATAGTTAGGCAACCAAAAAGCTGAGTCTACTGTGTTGGTAATGGTAAACACTGGTACTCCTACTGGCACACGAGCGCCTTCTGGGAGTGCTTTGATTTCAAGTGGCAAGTGGCCAATTGCGTGTAGTTCACGCAGTCGTGTAACATCAAACCCATTAGGGCCACAGAATGGCGCAACAAATGCTGCGAATTCATCGCATACGGTATCTACATCAAGATCAAAGAATGTTTCTTTCCAAACTTGATTCAATTCATGTAGGAAACCCTGTAGACCAAACCAGACAATCTTCTTGTCTGCTTTGTATTGCTCTGGCACGTTGAAGTGTGACATTGAACGGGGAGTAAAATTACTGTAAACTTTTGTAGTACCATCTTGGTACATGGCGTAATGCGAAATTTTATACGAATCTGTATTTGTGAGTGCTGTTTGTTTCATATTATTTCCTGTGTTGTTAGTTATAAGATATTATAAATGAACTATGTTTTATTGTCAACTACGATTATTAAAAGCGTCAATGTCCACGTTGTTAATGTTGTTCATAGTGTAGATTTCGTCGAATATATCTAGACCACTCAACTCCCCAACGCCTTTAGAGAAGATACCGTGAGTAACACAAAGGATCAGTTTGCCCTTAAAACATTCACTAGCACGAATCACTTTGGCAAGTTCAACGAATGTGCGTCCGCCGTCGCAAATGTCATCTACGATAATAGCAGTGTCTATGCTGTCCAATTGAGTGCTGTCGATCTGTGTGTCAACAATATGACCAGTAGCAACATCCCGAACTTTTTTAGCTTCAACTACTGGTAATCCTGTTTTTTGAGCTACCTTGTAAATCTTCTTTAGTGCGCCAGCATCGGGGCTAATGATAACTGTTTTACCAGAGATCAAATTGTCTTTAATCATACCAGACCACAAGTCTTCTTGTGTAATGTTGTGAAATATGCCAGCAGGAAACATTGCGCCTGCTACATCACTATGGATATCCCATGTGGTAACACGATTAAAATTACACATCTTGATAATATCATCGGCAGATTGTAAGCCAAATGATTCACCTTCGGTCATTACACGATCTTGTCGTGAGAATGGAAAGTATGGAACTGTCAAATCAATTTTAATATCATGACCATACATGTGTCGTAGAGCATTCGTTGCCAAAATCATATCAATTAGATCATCTGATCCTTGGAAATTCATGGTAACTTGAATTGGCACAGAATGAGTACGACCATCTGGTGTTAGTTTAACACTACGTTCACCACCTGGAAATGTCCAAAATTTACTTTCAAAACCTTCTACTGTAATCATTGTAATTCCTATTTGTTAGTTAAGATAGTATAACTGGTAATCATTTAAATGTCAACATACCATTCAGGAATTTCTCTTGAATTAATTTTACCTTTCCATGATGCTATATGTCGTTTATTATTGATATAGTACTTTCTATAAGAAGAAATTGAATCATTATGCACTATACATTCGTCTGGCATGGCAGGAGTAGGTTCTGTAAATGTACCAGATGAAATATTTACAGGAACAATATCGTTAAGCATTTTCATCAGTCCATCACTTTCGCATTTATGAATTTTGCCATAGCGATAGGTGTACTCTTTACACAATTCACGCATCAGACTAGCTAACCACTTATAGTTACTATCTGATTGTCTTGCCCAGACAGCAGAAGGATGATTTAAATGGGTTGCTGTGTACAGAACTGTCTCTCTTTCATCTGATAAAGTCCATCGTTTGACATTACGACCTGTAAAAGATTTCTGAGTAGACTCATTGCCATCTAATACTCTATGCGCAGTAGAAAGGAGCTGTGCATATTCAAGTATCATTTTAATTAGGTGCTTATCATTGTGAAATTTAGCACAGTCCATCACATTGTTAGACAAATAAAATATGTTCATGTTATTACTGATTGATTATCGTACAACTATTATAAACTATACAGGATTAAATGTCAAGAAAAAGAAGAGGGACACATTACTGTGTCCCGAGTAACCCTCTAGAGTGAGCTTCTACGAGAGGCTAAGTAGGGTTTTTTACTACGAGAACCTGGACGTACGGAGATTAACCGCAGAGGCCCAAGCCGTGTTTACTTGATAATAGTGATTA
>Ga0114959_10001192_pt1 | contig 23386 bp, 21 predicted proteins | sample C_130625_EF_Meta_FD_87317 | JGI IMG/M metagenome (GOLD analysis project Ga0114959, IMG submission 87317) | Freshwater microbial communities from Lake Croche, Canada to study carbon cycling - C_130625_EF_MetaG | ecosystem: Environmental > Aquatic > Freshwater > Lake | place: Lake Croche, Canada... | reverse complement strand
TTCTTTTCTTGATAGGGGTGGTTTTTTTCGCTCATTACCCTCCAGTCTTTCTGTGGTTATTCTTGTTTTTCCTCGGCTTTACTACCGCATACTCAAGATATCAGAACCCTCTAATACTGCGTGAAGCCTTACTGGTAGCTTTTTTCCTTGCTGGGTTAGTGGTGCTTGGGAGTCTTCAAAAATGGTGGTTACAACCCGTTCTCGAAAGCATGACTCCTGTCGTTGCCTTTTATGGAACTGTTGGACTCACAGCCCTCACAGATAATGCGGCGATTACTTATTTGGGATCTCTCGTTGATGGTACTTCTTTAGAGTTTAGAATTGCTCTAGTTGCTGGCGCCGTAACCGGGGGTGGTCTTACGGTGATTGCAAATGCTCCTAATCCGGCTGGCTTATCTATTTTGCGTGAGCATTTTACGAATCGAGTCGTCAACCCTACCTACTTACTCGTGGCCGCTATCATTCCGACAATTGTTGCCATTTTGGCATTTAGATTCATATAAATACCCTTTAGGGTTTCGCCCCTGATAAAATAGCGATTTGCCCCCAGTCTTAACTACTGAGAACGGCTTATCCTTATGAAAAAAGTATTTATTAAAACCTTCGGCTGTCAAATGAACGAGTACGACTCGGAAAAGATGGCCGATATTCTTCACGCAGCAAATGACTATACCGAAACCAAGGTTTTAGCAGAGGCAGATTTAATTCTTCTGAATACTTGCTCCATCCGTGAAAAAGCCCAAGATAAGGTTTTTTCTGACTTAGGAAGATTGCGCGACTTAAAAGCAGAAAAACCAGAACTTTTAATTGGTGTGGGAGGTTGTGTTGCGAGTCAAGAAGGTCAACAAATTGTTAGTCGTGCACCCTACGTAGATTTAGTCTTCGGACCTCAAACTTTGCATCGATTACCCGCCATGATTGCTGAACGTAACCGTTCAGGCAGGTCTCAAGTGGATATCAATTTCCCAGAAATTGAGAAATTTGATTATTTACCGCCTGCCAGAAAAGAAGGTGGTGCTGCTTTTGTTTCAATTATGGAAGGGTGTTCCAAGTATTGCACCTATTGCGTAGTCCCGTATACGCGTGGCGAAGAGGTTTCTAGACCTCTGGCAGATGTTCTCGTTGAAGTTTCTACGCTAGCGCAACAAGGGGTTTGTGAAATCACCCTATTAGGTCAAAATGTGAATGCCTATCTTGGGAAAATTGAGGGTAGCGATGAATTGGCTGATTTTGCTCTGCTCTTAGAATACATATCGGAAATTCCTGGTGTCGAGCGGATTCGTTATACGACTAGCCATCCAAAAGAATTCACGCAGCGCCTCATTGAAGCTCATGCGCGTTTACCTAAATTAGTTAATCATCTGCATTTACCCGTTCAACATGGCTCTGATCGTATTTTGATGGCCATGAAAAGGGGCTACACCGTTTTAGAATACAAAAGTATTATTCGCAAAATGCGTAAAGTAAAACCAAATATTCCAGTCTCTAGTGATTTTATTGTTGGTTTTCCTGGTGAAACCGATGAAGATTTTCAAGATCTTTTATCCTTGGTTGATGAAATCAAATTTGATAATAGCTACTGTTTTATTTTCAGTCCAAGGCCTGGAACACCAGCAGCTAACCTGCCCGACACCCTTTCTCGGGAGATAAAGGTCCAGAGACTACATACACTAACTTCATTAATTGATGAGCATATCTTGACGATTAGTAAGGGCATGGTCGGCCTTACTGAACGTGTCATGATTGAAGGTATGGCCAAAGATGGTCTTCGCCTTCAAGGACGCACAGAAAATAATCGGGTGGTGAATATTGATATTCCTGCCAAAAAAGTAGCCGCACGTCTCATCGGAAAAATGTTGCCTGTTTTATTTACAGGTGCACTAGCGCACTCACTTAAAGGTGAACTTATTTTGCAAGATGATGTCTTTAGCCATTAATCGTAAATCTTCCCATTTGTTGAATCTTGAACTTCAGTTCTCTAACCGGGCACTGGAAACAAAATGGGCAACTATTTTTTCTTTAAAATTAATTCGGCCATGGGTAAAAGCAGCTTTGCAACAACCGGCTCAAGTTGTCGTAAGACTTGTAGGTTCGGCGGAAAGTAAGCGTCTAAACTATCAATACCGCGCACAGAATCATGCGACAAATATTTTAACTTTTACCCTTTCCGAAAATACTCTATCTGCAGAACTCATAGCTGATTTACTGATCTGTATGCCCGTCCTTGAAAAAGAAGCCAAAAAGCAAGGAAAGACTCTCGAGCACCATTTTGCCCACCTTATCGTTCATGGCATGCTTCATGCTCAAGGTTTCGATCATGAAGATGAGATAGATGCCCTCGCTATGGAGTCTTTAGAAATTGCGATTCTTAAACGCCTAAAAATACAAAATCCTTATATCTGAAACAAGATTAAGTTATTCTTTACCTATATGACAGAATCCGAACCCAAAACTTTTCTCAATCGCCTCATAGGCTTTATGACTTCTCGTGAAGATACACATGAAGAAAAAAGAAGTGAGTTATTGGCTACTCTAGAGCAAGCTAAATTAGAAGGTCTTTTAGATTCTGATGCCCTGTCTATGATTGAAGGAGTCTTTCAAGTGAGTGAGCTCGCTGTAAAAGATATTCATTTGCCCAGAGCACAGATTGACTGGGTAGACATTGGTGATCCATTAGAAAAAATTATTCCTGAAGTTATTTCTGCTGCACATTCGCGTTTTCCTGTTTTTGAAAATAATCGCGATAACGTTATAGGAATTCTTTTGGCGAAAGATTTACTTCGACACTCCACGGAAAGTGATTTTGATTTAAGAGAATGGTTAAGGCCCGCTGTCTTTATTCCTGAATCAAAACGCTTAAGTGTTTTATTGAAAGATTTTCGGAGTAATCGTAACCATCTTGCTATTGTTGTTGATGAATATGGTGGGGTCGCAGGCATTGTAACCATTGAAGATGTTTTAGAGCAAATTGTTGGCGATATTGAGGATGAACATGATATCGACGATGAGGCAGACAATATCGTCTTGACCTCCGAAGGCAAATACCGCGTAAGAGGCATGACTAGTATTGAGCAAATCAATGAAGTTTTTGCTTCAACGTTTTCTGAAGAAGATATTGATACGATCGCCGGACTTGTGATTCATCAAATTGGTAGGGTACCGAAAAAGGGCGAGGTCATTGAGATCGAAGGTTTAAGATGTGAAATTCAGCGTGCTGATCCACGTCAAATTCATATTTTAATTATCCAAAAACAGCCTAGCCAAGAAGTGTAATATGCAGCCTCGCTCGAGCTTTATCTATGCTCTCATTCTTGGACTACTCACTTCTTTAATGAGTTTCTCATCATCCGCCGGTTGGTGGCAAATGTTGATTCTGGCACTCTTTTGGCGTCTGACGCATCGTCATTACTTTCATGGACCTGTTTTTCAAGCTAAATTAGGTTGGTGTTTTGGGTTTGCTTATTTTTGTCATGGCTTATGGTGGATTTATGTCAGCCTTCATGATGTTGGGGGGATGCCCATTTGGATGGCTAGTGGTGGCGTCGTTCTTTTAGCAGCTTTTTTGGCATTTTTTCCCAGCATGGCTAGCTATTTGGGTAGTCGTTTTTATTCGCAATCACACTCAGGCATCGCCTGGGCTGCATCCTGGACTCTATTGGAGTGGTTGCGTGGCCATATTTTGACTGGGTTTCCGTGGATTGGCTTTGGTGATGCTCAGGTCAGCGGTCCTTTTATGGCTCTCATTCCTATCTTTGGAGTTCTCGGGGCAACGTTCGCTGTACTGTGGGGCGCTTATAAAATTGGTAGCGCACCAGGTAGACTTTTTCTGCCCTTATTTTCTTTAGGTTTTGTCATCTTATTAATTTCTTTTTTTGAAAACACCAACTATACAAAGCCACTGGGTAACATGCTTGAAGTCAAACTATTACAAGGTAACTTTCCTCAAACACTCACCTACGATGAGTCAGCTTTACGCAACCAAAATAGTTACTATTTAAATAGTTTGATGGATAAACCTGTCAACTTAATCGTCGCTCCTGAAACTGCAATTTCGATTCCTGAGAATGAACTGCCTCCTAACTGGAGTAAAGAACTTGAAGCCTTTATTAAAACCACAAATACTCATGTATTAACCGGAATTATTGGTTTTGAGAATAATCAATACGCCAATCAAGCGAAAGGTTTTTCTCCAAGCGGTGCCCAGTATTACTACACAAAAGCACATCTTGTCCCTTTCGGAGAATATATCCCCCCAGGTTTTGAGTGGTTTGTCCGTGCAATTCAAGCACCTTTATCCCAGTTTAAAAAGGGTGACTTTTCTCAAGATTCTTTTAAAATTTCTAGGTCCAATCAACCGGATGTCTATGGTGCGGTCATGATTTGTTATGAGGATGTCTTTGGTAGTGAAATTGCCTCGCGCGTTCGAAGCGCTTCTCAAACTCCTGGATTACTGATTAATATGACTAACCTAGCATGGTTTGGCAATACGTCAGCGCCCTATCAACAACTCAGGCTAGCACAATTGCGGTCCCTAGAAACTGGCTTACCAACGATTCGTGCGACCAATACAGGTTTAACCGCAATTATCAATGAGCGAGGTCAGGTGCAGTCTCAATTGCCTATATTTACACAAGGTCATCTGATTGGATCAGTGCAGCCGAGATCAGGTAAAACACCTTACGTCGAGTTTGGAGATGCTCCCATTATTTTGTTTTCTTTGTTTTGTCTATTGCTTGCTTGGCTCCAGAAAAAACGTGGTGAACAATCTTATTCTGTGATTTAGGTTCCTGAAAGGTTAAAATCTTCTTATGAAAAAGACTTTTCAAGAAATTATTCTTACTCTACAAAATTATTGGAACAATCAAGGTTGCGCTATTTTGCAACCGGTCGATCTTGAGGTCGGCGCAGGTACTTCCCATACCGCTACATTTTTACGCGCCATCGGTCCAGAACCATGGAAAGCCGCCTATGTTCAGCCTTCTCGACGCCCCAAAGATGGTCGTTATGGAGAAAACCCAAATCGTCTTCAACACTATTATCAATTTCAGGTGGTTCTTAAACCATCTCCTGATAATATTTTAGATCTCTATCTGGGGTCTTTAAGTGCTCTTGGTCTTGATCTTCAACAAAATGATATTCGGTTTGTTGAAGATGACTGGGAAAATCCAACCCTTGGGGCGTGGGGTCTTGGCTGGGAGGTCTGGCTTAATGGTATGGAAATTACTCAATTTACGTACTTTCAACAAGTAGGTGGTTTAGATTGCAAGCCTGTATTAGGAGAAATTACTTACGGTATTGAGCGCCTTGCTATGTATTTGCAATCCTGTGAGAATGTCTACGATTTAAAGTGGACAGACCATATTACTTACGGTGATGTCTATCACCAAAATGAGGTCGAACAGTCAACCTATAATTTTGAATATTCTGATGCAAACTGGCTCTTTGATCAATTTCAGAACTACGAAGCCCAAGCAAAGCGATTGATCGAAATCCCCCTCGCTCTGCCTGCCTATGAAATGGTTCTTAAAGCTGCACATACCTTTAACTTGCTTGATGCAAGAGGTGCAATTTCAGTAACAGAAAGAGCTACTTATATTGCTCGTATTAGAAACTTATCTAAGGCTGTTGCCCAAGCATATTTCGCTTCTAGAGAGCAACTAGGGTTTCCGATGTTGAAAATTTCGCCACAGAAAGTCCCCTCTGTATGAGTCAGTCAGCCCCACTTCTCGTCGAACTTTTTACTGAAGAGTTGCCACCAAAATCTTTAAAGCGACTAGGCGGCTCTTTCTCTAGCCAAATCATTAAGAAACTGGCATCGCTTGGGCTTTGTGCTGAACATGTTGAGTTTCGTTCGTTTGCTTCACCGCGCAGGCTTGCTGTTTTAATCAATGATGTGCTTGATAAAGCTCCTGATCTCCTTGTGAAAGAGAAGTTATTGCCTGTTTCTATTGCTTTATTAGAAAATGGTCAAGCTTCGCCACCTCTGCTTAAAAAATTAAGTAGCCTCGGTGTTGCTGATGCTCAAATCAGCTCTTTAGAGCGTATCGGTGAAGGTAAAAATGAAGCCTTTTATATTCATCTGAATAAAAAAGGTCTGATATTGGCGCAAGGTCTTCAGGAAGCAATTGATTTTTCGATCAGTCAATTGCCTATTGCTAAAACAATGCATTATCAAATTGATCCTGGTACTTCTAAAGAGATTGATGTCCAATTCGTAAGACCTGCGCATCGCCTCATTGCGCTTCATGGATCTGATATCGTGCCTGTTTGTGCACTTGGTCTTCAATCTGGAAGAACAACGATGGGCCATCGTTTTTTATCAACTGGCGCTATTGAAATCAGTGATGCAAGTTCCTATGAGCTTACTTTAAAGTCGGCTGGCAAAGTAATTGCACATTATCAAGATCGTCTTGACTCCATTCGAGAAGGTTTACTTGCTAAAGCTGAGCAATGCGCAGTTTTAATGCCAGACGCTCTTTTAGAAGAAGTAACCTCTTTAGTTGAATGGCCAACGATTTATGCCTGTGAATTTGAAAAAGAATTTTTAGATGTGCCCCAAGAATGTTTAATCTTAACGATGCAAACGAATCAGAAATATTTTGCCTTGACAGACCCTTCTGGTAAATTAGTTCATCGTTTTTTAATTGTTTCCAATATTCAAACGAATACCCCTGAATCTATTATTTCTGGTAATGAACGTGTCGTTCGTCCGCGCTTGTCAGATGCGAAGTTCTTCTATCAACAAGATCGTAAGCAAGCTTTAATCAACCGCTTTGAACAATTATCAAAAGTGGTTTATCACAATAAATTAGGTAATCAAAAAGAGCGTATTACGCGTATTGCCCAAATTGCTAAATATCTTTCTGGTCAACTTTCATTACATTTTTCTGATTCGCAAGCCACTTCTTTACAATACGCCGATTTGTCTGAGCGGGCTGCTATGCTCATGAAGGCAGACTTATTAACCGATATGGTCGGTGAGTTTCCTGAATTACAGGGCATTATGGGGCGCTACTATGCTATTCATGATGGCGAACATGTGGAAGTCGCGGCTGCTTGTGCTGAACATTATTTGCCGAGATTTGCTGGTGACCAATTACCAACAACCCGTGTAGGATTAACTTTGGCGTTGTCCGACAAGCTAGAGACTGTTGTCGGTATTTGGGGAATAGGACTTGCCCCTACTGGTGAAAAAGATCCCTATGCGCTAAGGAGGCATGCTTTAGGTATCTGTAGGCTGATTATTGAAAACAATTTACCTATCAACTTATCGGATCTTTTAAGTTTTACCAAAGCCCAATTTAGCTCGGTTGAAGTTCAGACAAATGCAGTTGTACCCGATATATTGCAATTTATTAAAGATCGCCTCAAATCTTATGCAAAAGAATCTCAGGGTATTATATTTACAACCGAAGAGATAGAGGCTGTTCTGGCTAATGTTGACGGTCAATTCAATGAGGTTCCTAAAAAACTCTTGGCTGTTCATGCCTTTCAAAAGTTACCTGAGGCTTCTATTCTGGCAAATGCAAATAAACGTCTGAATAATATTTTGAAAAAAAATGCTTCTGAAAATATCAGTCAAATCAACTCGCAACTATTTGACTTGCCCGCTGAGAAAAAATTATTTGCCACAATGCAAGAACTCGAACCTGTTCTCAAAAAAGCATTTGTTGAACAAGATTTTCAGCTTTCCTTGGAACTTCTTACAAAAGTTAGCGGTCCTATTGAAGCGTTTTTTGCTGATGTCATGGTAATGGACCCAGACCAAAGTAAACGTCAAAATCGTTTAGCACTTTTAGATCAACTCTATAAACAAATGAACCAGGTGGCTGATATCAGTCAACTTGCACAATGAAGTCTACCCATCCACAACTCGTTATTCTTGATCGTGATGGCGTTATTAATCATGACAGCGATAGCTATATTAAATCACCGGATGAGTGGATTGCGCTTGATGGCAGCCTCGAGGCTATCGCTAAATTAACACAAGCAGGCTATAAAGTGGTTGTATGTACAAACCAATCTGGTATCGGTAGAGGTTTGTTTGATACAGATACATTAAATGCGATGCATGAAAAATTACATCAACAACTGGCAAGAATTGGTGGTGAGGTGAATGCTATTTTTTTCTGCCCTCATACCGATGAAGATAACTGTAATTGCAGAAAACCAAAGACTGGTATGTTTGAAGAAATCACAAAACGCTTTAATTTAGGTGGGTCGCTAAAAGGTGTTCCCGTCGTCGGTGATTCACTACGCGATCTGATAGGACCCGTTGGTCTTGGCGCAGAACCCCATTTAGTATTAACAGGTAAAGGGCTCAAGACCCGCGAAAAAGGAGGTCTCCCCCCCTATACCGCGGTTCATGCTGACTTATCTGCCTTTGTCCATCATTTTCTTAGTGCTGTGAAATGATTTATATACGATCTGGAGTTTTTTTCGTATTTCTAATTGTGTTTACGACTTTTTACGCTCTGAGCTGTTTTATTGTCAATCCTTTCTTATCTATTTCTGCTCGATATAACTATGTGCGTGGATGGTCCTATGGAATCATTAAAGCACTTCAATGGATATGTGGTGTTAGCTATTCAATTCAAGGAATGGAGCATGTGACATCCATGATGAACCAACCGGTCATATTAATGTCAAAGCACCAATCTGCCTGGGAAACAATTGCTTACATATCATTATTCCCCAAACAACTTTGCTACGTTTTTAAAAAAGAATTATTAATGATTCCTTTTTTTGGCTGGGCAATGGCGATGCTGCGAATGATTCACATTGATCGCGCCCAACGAGATAAAGCCTCTATGGCTGTCGCTTTACAAGGTAAGCAACGCCTCTCTGAGGGGTGCTGGATTATTATTTACCCCGAGGGTACCCGAGCACCTGTTGGTCAACAAATCCCGTATCGTAAGGGGGGCGCAAGATTGGCAGTTGATACAGGTGCCTTTGTCATCCCAATTGCTCATAATGCGGGCAAATGCTGGCCAAAAAATAGTTTCTTAAAATATCCAGGTCATATTACTGTTTCGATTGGTCCGAGTATGGCTACACAGGATAAAAATCCTTCTGTAGTGATTCGTGAAATAGAGAATTGGATTGAAACAGAAATGCGTCAAATTGACGCTCAATCTTACCGCTCAGTTTCTTGAACGAGTATCTTGGCCCATTCCAAATACGTTTGACCATCAATGTCTTGAGCGCGTGAGCGCAAGACTTGTTGATCTAAATTTAAAATATCTTTGTACTCAGGCAAATTATTTGCCAAGACTTTTCGTCGCTGCGAGAACGCTTTTGCAACTAATTTCTCAAGCGCACTCCATAAGGCAGTACTGAAATGCAGATTTTTTTTCGGATACATGATGACAATGGCGGAGTCTACCTTAGGTGGTGGCTCAAATGCAGTCGGCGGGACATCAAAGCAATGCTCTAGGTAATACCGAATTTGTAGCATGACTGAAAGTCGGCCATAATCTGAGTCACCTGGCTTTGCAACCATTCTTTGTACTACTTCTTTTTGTAACATAAATAGTTGTTCGTCTACAAAGTCAATGGCACTCATCAAATGAAAAAGCAGTGGTGTAGAAATGTTATATGGCAAGTTCCCTACGATTTTGACTTTACCGTTTGTCTTGTCGTTTTTGATTTGCTCAATCGCTTGCTTACTCCAACTTGCAAAATCATAATTTAATGCATCTGCCTGATACATCGTTATTTGCTGGATATTTTTTTTCTGCCAATAATCAACAAGGTCCCGGTCAATCTCTACAAGCTCTAATGCTATATTTTGCGCTAATAGCGGGAGTGTCATTGCTCCCAAACCAGGTCCAATTTCAATGATACGATCGACTTGTTGAGGGTTAATTCTAGATACAATTGCATTAATAATTGACGGGTCTGTCAAAAAATGTTGGCCAAATCGTTTACGTGCTTGATGAGCCATTTTTCACCATTTGGTAAGCAACTTTGAGTGCCTGATACATGCTCTTACAATCAGCCGTACCTGTTTTAGCCAGATCTAGTGCCGTACCATGGTCCACTGAGGTCCTGATAATTGGCAAGCCTAAAGTAATATTCACCCCTTGGCCAAAGCTTGCCATCTTTAAGGGAATTAAACCCTGATCATGATACATCGCCAAAAATACATCTACATGCTCTAAGGCCTGATATCGAAACATAGTGTCAGCAGGATAGGGGCCCGTGACAGATAATCCTAAGAGCCGTGCTTTTTTGATGGCAGGAGTGATTATTTCCATCTCTTCGCGACCAAGATGCCCGCCCTCTCCAGCGTGAGGATTTAAACCAGCAACCATGATTTTTGGGGATTTGATGCCAAAATATTTCTCGATATTATTCTGAATGATTTGCAGTGTACTCAGAATTTCATCTATTGTTATTGCAGTAAATATCTCTTTCAAAGCCATATGCGTCGTCACTAATGCAACTCGCATCATCATAGGGGGCTGGTTTGCAACATGACTTACTTCACCACACAACATCATCACAACTTTAGATACTCCAGCTTTTTGAGCCAAATATTCTGTATGTCCCGTGAAGTTAAGTCCATAATCATTGATGATGCTTTTTTGCAAGGGAGCCGTCACCATCGCATCATATGAGTGCTCGATACATCCTTGATAAGCTCTATCTAATAAACTTAAAACATAGGGCGCATTATTGAGATTTAACTGGCCCTTTTCATTCGGTGCAATTAAAGGCACATGCTCTATCGATATATGTTCATTTAAAGCTTGTTTTTGATAATAAGGATCAAACAAGTGCTGATCTCCAAGCAAATGAATCTTGACATCTTGGTGATCAGCGATAAACGCTTGGGCTGCCTGTATGCTAATTTGTGGACCAATACCGGCAGGTTCTCCGGAAGTGATTACTAATTGAACATAGCTATTGTCCATAAGCTATTTTGCAATGCTATACGGCGGTCTTAATTCAATTGTGGCATTGTCTCTTAACTCTCGAATCCAATCTTCGTTTGCTTGCAATAACTTGGACTGACGAAGAGCTGCACGTGCATACTCTTTTTGCTGGGCACCGGTTACTTCCGCTTGTCGACGATTCAACAATTGCACAATATGCCATCCGTACTCTGTTTGAAATGGCTCACTTAACTCCTCTGGATTTAAGCGGCTTAATGCCACATCTACTTCAGGAGGCACCTGACCTGGTGATATCCACCCCATATAACCGCTATTTTTTAATACATTTGGGTCTTCAGAGTATTTTTTTGCTATATCTGTGAATTTAGCTGTTTTAGCTCGAATTTGATCGCGAAATGTTTTTAATTTACGAATGATATCTTCCTCATTCATACCTTGCTTAACCGTCAACATCATCTGATTTACTTCACTTTGCGTAATGAAAATCGAATCTGATTTGTTTGTTTTCGCTGCCTGATCTGCACCATTAGATTTTCTATCTAAAACTTTTAAGATGTGAAATCCTGCTGGGCTCTGAATTACCTGAGGAGCAAGCCCTCCTGAATCAACTCCTTTGGTAGCATCAATAAAAATTTGCGGGAGCCGGTCCACAGTTCGATAGCCTAAATCTTGTACTCGTAAAGATTTATCAGTATTACTGAGTTGGGTTGCGAATTTCATGAACTCGGATTCTTTTACTGCTTGTTCATAAATAGTCTGGGCTTTTGCTTTGAGTGCTGCGATTTCAGAACTACTAGCTCCAGTCGGTATTGGCAATAAAATTTGTGCCACGTCAATCATGTCGGGGCCCTGAGAATTTACTGGCTCTGGAGTTTGAGATCTTTTGATCTGCGAATTTACAAATGCATCAATTTCAGCATCCGTAATTTTAATTTTGCTCTCGACAGCTCTTTCACGAAATCGAGCAATCATTACCTCACGTCGAAGATTCTGACGATACTTATCCCAGCGCATTCCACTTTTTTCAGTGGCTGCCTTTAACTGCTCTACAGTTTGCTTGTTTTGGTTAGCGATATTCCCCACAATGCCATCTAACTCTTGATCTAATACTCTGATTCCAGAAATAGTAGATTCCTGATACATAATGCTTTCATCGATGAGTCTTTCAAAAACCTCTTTCAAAACGATGTCTTTACTCGGAAGCGGTTTTTTTGCTTCTAAGAATTGTTGACTCACCATATCAATACGAGTTCTTAATTCTTGCTCTGTAATTACTTCACGGTTAACTACAGCAATCACCCGATCAATATCATTTGAAATAGTCTTTTCAACTACTACCTGTGGAACGGGGGATGTAACTTGGGGAACGGGCGGTACAACTTGACCAGAAGATGTATTTGCTTTTTCTTTTGGCTTAACTTTCGTCTGCGCATCCGCATTAACTGCTAAAAAAGCTATGCATATGATAGCTAATATATTTTTAATCAATACGTGATTGTTGTGATGATGAGGCAAGTAGTGTCCTTTTTTACTCATATGTTTCAAATCTAGTCAATGGTAACGGTTTTTGATTAACAGGTATATAACCTGGAATATTGAGTCGCATAATATCAATTGGATTATTGCCTACGCCAGTCAAACCTTTAAATTCTAATTGGAAAAATATTTGCGTCGTTGAAACCTGAGATGTATTAACAAATCGATTGACTGCCACTCTAAAAGCCCAACAATCTTGGTCATATTCAAATCCCGCTAAAGTATTTAAAGTCTGCTGAGTTACTTTATCAAAGTTCCATCTTCCGATTGCGTACAAAGAATTAGTCAAAGGCCATTGCCCTGAAAGTTCATATTGGTAGATCGAAGTAGCCATTGCACTTGTGTCGTAATTATAGCGATAACTGGCATTCAACATTTTCCTTGGCGAGGGCCTCCAACTTGCGGTAGTGGCAGATTGGACAGTTCGGTTTAAGTCTTGATTATATTGATTGGCAAAATCCATATTGATGTTGCCACTTAAGCGTGTAGATAAACCAAATAATAAATCTGAATAAGCCGGTGGATTAGTCTGGTCGCCATATAGTCCAACGCGTTGCCCCTTAAAGTCAAATCGTTGAGCAACCGTCCCACGGATTCTTTCTATACCAGTATCTGCATCAAGAATCTTTGAAGATACACCGACAGTCAATTTATTATTATCAGCTATACGGTCGTTACCCACAAATGTATTTTCAGAGAAGATTTGCGCAAAGCCAAAGCCCGCGTATCCAGTATCAAAGAGTGGTATTTGAGATTGATTTACATATGGCGAGTAGACGTAGAAGGCTCTTGGCTCAAGCGTAACAATCATATCTCGTCCAAAGATTGACTTTAATTCGGGGGCATCTCTTTCAAAGAACATACCAGAATCAACACTCATTATTGGTAATGCAAAGCTTTGCGTTAAGCCTGGATAATTTTCATTACCAATCATGTTGTATGTATTGGCTCTAACACTGAGCTTAGGCGTAACGTAATAACCCGGCGTAGTGAATGGGTAACTAATCCCTGTATTAATGAATCCACGATCTGCTGAGGCATATCCTCGATTAGGTATTGCTAACCCCGCCGCATCTAATGGTCCGGAGTAAGTAAAACGCGTCAAATTACCTTGAAATGTAAATATCGAACCATTCCAATCCAGATTTCGAAATATTGCGTTTAATTCTGGCTCTCGATCATATGGCGCTACAACAATATTATTTGGATCAGGCTGTAAAGTCTGAAATTTTTGTACCCTTGTTAAAAAACTCCAACCAGAAACGTTGTAATTAACGCCGGCTTCTTGAGTAAATTGTCGCGTGACAGCCTGACCTATCGTTCTTCCTAGGTCATCTGCATAATAGTCATCGGATACGCGGCTAATATTGGCGTAAGCCGTCACGCCTGATGCAATTAATTGTTGATGTTGCCATGTATAAGCCCAACGATTTGCCCCGTAAGAACTGTCATTAGGTAAATACTCGCCTTTTAAAACACCCGAATACGTTGGCTCTAAATAACGAAACTCACCACCTAATTGCATACCTCTTTTTGACATATAACGCGGGTACAAGGTTAAATCACGGTTCGGGGCAATATTTAAATAATAAGGTGCCGTCATATCCAAGCCCGTGTTGGTATTTACGCCTATCGTTGGTGGTAAAAATCCTGAACGTCGGTTATCTCCAATGGGTATTGAGAAATAAGGCATATAAAACACGGGGGTATTAAAAAAGTGTAAAACCCCATCCTCACCGGTTGCATCATTGGTAGCTTGATCAATTAGCATGTCTTTTGATGAAAAATACCAATCGAAATTGCCAGGGTTGCAGGTTGAATAAATAGGCTTTGTTAAATAAGTTCTATCCTCATCTAAAAAATCAGCACGTTGGGCGTAGCCACTTCCCCGGGTTTGTTTGAGTTCATATTCAGGGTTTTCCATCCACCCTTCCTTAGAATCCATTTTTAATTGGCCCTTAGGGCCGGCAAAGGATGCTGTTGGCTTATTTAAGCGGACATTACCTTCACCCTTGGCAATGTCTGTATCCAAGTTGTATTCCAGCTCATCACCTTTAATCACCGTGCCATTTCGACGAATCTCCGCCTCTTTTTTCAAGATCATATTGCGATCGTTGATTCCTTCAATTTCTTGGCTTTTCGTAAAAGTAACGGCCTTATCGTCTGTTATCTTGGGTTGCTCTTGAAGTTGATCATCCAACTTTAAAGCAATCGGTTTTTCTAAAAATCGGTTTTTAGTCGCATCCGCGCCGTAAACTGGCAAGTGCAGGCAAAATAGGGCTAATGGCAATGCATATGCCCACCCACGAACATGAAAATGGATGAACTGATGACGATGGGATGAGTATGATTTTGACATTTAATTCTCTAACCCATTTATTATACGAATCATTATGCAAGATACTCGATTTGAATCACTTAAACTTTGGCTAAAAACCCTAGCTCCCGAACTTGGTCTTCAAGTTGACTCCATTACTCCCGCTTCTAGTGACGCTAGCTTTCGCAGATATTTTCGCGTTCTTTGTGACAACTCAGATAAGTCCAGCTTTATTGTTATGGATGCCCCGCCAGATAAAGAGGATTCCAAACCTTTTATACATGTTGCCCAATTATTACTTCAGGCGCAAATACAGGCTCCGGAAGTATTTGCGGTCAACCTTGAGGCCGGTTATTTATTATTGAGCGATTTAGGTAATAAAACCTTGTTTTCTGAGATTAATGCAGAAAATGCGTCAGTTTTCTATAAAAAAGCTTCTAATACGCTGGTCACCCTCCAAAAAAATACTAGGACTGATCAATTGCCCCCCTATGATGATGCGCTGTTACGCCGTGAACTTCAATTGTTTCCGGAGTGGTATCTCGCCAAACATCTGAAATATGAAATGACGGAAAAAGAAACCCATGATTTAAATCATATTTTTGATCAACTGATTGAAAATATTCTGAAGCAACCTACTGTCTTTGTACACCGTGATTTTCACTCTAGAAATCTCATGATTACCCCAGAAGATACTATCGGTGTACTAGACTTTCAAGATGCGGTGATTGGTCCAATTACTTATGACTTGGTTTCTTTATTCAGGGATGCCTATCTCGGCTGGACTGAAGAACAACAAGTTGACTGGGTCATTCGATATTGGGAAGCTGCTAAAAACGAAAATTTGCCAGTTAACTTAGATTTTGGAGAGTTTTATAAAGATTTTGAATGGATGGGTCTTCAACGCCATCTCAAGGTCTTAGGGATATTTGCGCGCTTGTTTCACCGCGACTCTAAGGATGGCTACTTAAAAGATTTACCTTTAGTATTAAGCTACACAGAAAAGGTGTCGCAGCGCTATTCATTATTTAAGCCTTTAGTCCGAATCTTGGACCACGCTCAAGAACGTCAAAGACCAGATGGGTTAACTTTTTAATAATGAAACATTCTTTTTTTTCAGACTTCCCTGCAATGATCCTAGCGGCGGGCCGTGGTGAAAGAATGCGCCCACTGACTGATCACTTGCCAAAGCCTATGTTAGAAATATTTGGTAAACCGCTGCTTCAATACCATCTAGAAGGCTTAAAAAGAAATCATTTTGAACATGTAGTGATTAACCATGCCTGGCTCGGAAACAAAATAGAGGAGGCCTTTGGCGATGGTAAGACTCTGGGTCTAAACATTCAATACTCAAAAGAAGAATCAGCTTTAGAAACAGCTGGCGGTATCGCTACAGCACTTCATCTTCTTCAGCCAAGTGATTATTTTTTTGTGATCAATGGCGATACCTTCATCCCTGATTTTCCTTTTGAAAAAATTCCAGATATTGTTGAGCAATTAAGAATTGATCATGCTGAGGGCGCAAAAGCCTTACTCGCTTATTTATTTTTAGTGAAAAATCCGCCGCATCATCCGCGAGGGGATTTTTATCTCATGTCTCCACATGTGCTTTCAGATGAACAACTGAGTACAAATCCTCTTGGACAAGCCAAATACACTTTTTCTGGAGCGGGTATCTATCACAAAAGCTTATTTGAGAATCTTATCGCTGGGCAAAAAGCTCCTTTAGCCCCCCTTCTAAAAAATGCGATGGGAAGTCTACTCGTTGAAGGCGAGCTTTTAAAGTGTTCTTGGCACGATGTTGGAACACCTGATAGACTTTTAGCATTAAATCAACCTTCATGACCAACTTATCTATGGCGATTCATCTTGACATGTATTTTGCTCGACGAGAAACCCTTGCACAAGCGGTTCGACAAAGCTCACAAAGTGGTGTGATCATCATTGGTACTGCGGCAGAAGTAGCGCGTAATAGAGATAGTGATTTCCCATATCGTCATGACAGTGATTTTTACTACCTCACAGGCTTTGATGAACCACATGCCTACATCGTGCTTCAAGTCACCCCAGATAAAACCATCAGTCACCTCTTTTGCCGTCCAAAGAACCTCGAACGTGAGATTTGGGATGGTATTCGCTTAGGCCCAGAAGCTGCGATCAAAACGCTAGGGGTCGATTATTCGTATTCTATCGACGATATCCACCAAATCATGCCTGAGCTCATGATGAACTATTTGCATATTTATCATCGGACTGCCTGTAGCGTAAGTCAGGATGCTGATATGCGTAATTGGGTGGGGCAACTTTCTCAGAAGTCACGCCAAGGGGTGCAAACTCCAAGTGACTTTCATAACGTTGAAAAAATTATTCATGAACAACGATTATTTAAAGATGCCCACGAAATTGCAACGATGAAAAAATCAGCGCAGATTGCAGCTCAAGGACATTTGATGGCGATGCAAATTTGTAAGCCAGGTCTTCAAGAGTTTCATTTAGAAGCAGCGCTTCTGTACCAATTTCGTAATCACGGTGCTCAGTCTGTTGCTTATAACAGTATCGTGGCAGGTGGTGAAAATGCTTGTATTTTGCATTACCGAGCAGGGAATACGGTTCTGAATGATGGTGATCTGTGCCTGATCGATGCCGGTTGTGAATTAGATAGTTATGCCTCTGACATTACTAGAACTTTTCCGGTCAATGGGAAATTCACTCCCCCTCAACGAAAAGTATATGAAATTGTTTTAGCCGCCCAAGAGAGTGCTTTGACACGTTGCGCGGTTGGCGAAAACTTTCAAGCGCCTCATGAAGCCGCTCTACAAGTCTTAACGCAAGGTCTTTTTGATTTAAAAATACTAAACACAAATACCCACGGCAGTGTTGACGATGCAATTAAATCAGAAGCGTATAAACCCTTCTATATGCATCGTACTAGTCATTGGCTTGGCATGGATGTGCATGATGTAGGCTCTTATCGCGAGCCAGGTGATGCCAATCTGGGGTGGAGAATACTTCGCCCAGGCATGGTGTTAACTATCGAACCAGGCTTATATTTTCGCCCATCCGCGGATGTACCTAAGGAATATTGGAATATTGGTATACGCATTGAAGATGATGTTGCTATTGGCTCTGATGCGTATGAGATTCTGTCCCGAGATGTGCCAGTAAAGGTCTCTGAAATTGAATATTGGATGGCCAACGGCTCATTACCCTCATGAAGGAATGCCTGCAATCAGCCCAAATTATTATTCAAGGCGCAGGTCCTGTTGGACTAGCTTGTGCTATTTGGCTGTTACAAAGTAATCCTGACCTTGAGTTGGTTCTCATGGATAAAAATGCGCAATCAGATGATGATTTAAAGCATGGTGATACGCGTGGAATTGCTATTTCAGAAGGCTCTAAACAACTATTAAACAATATGCATGCTTGGGTAGATGCGGCACCCGCTATTCACCAGGTACACGTCTCTCATCAAGGACATTTTGGTCGCACAGTGATGTCTAAGGATGAAATCCATCAAGATGCCTTAGGTCATATCGTTCGCTATCGAGATATCGTTTTATCCTTACGTAACCAATTAAGAACGATGCAAGCTCAAGTGAAAAATTTCACTTGGCTGTTTGATATGACCAATGATTTCGTCATGCCTTCACTGAGTGCCGAAGTATGCGTGATTCATGCTGACGGTGGGTTATTTCATGAGCAATCAGCCAAAGATATTCATAAAGACTATGGGCAATCTGCTTTAGTTGGTTGGTTGGAGGTAAGTGATGTGAAGCCAAACATGGCCTGGGAGCGTTTTACGCAAGGTGGTCCAATTGCTATTCTTCCACACCACCAAGGTCCACAAGCCAAAAATTTTGTCTGGTGCGCTCCCGTAGCAAAAATTGATCAATTTTTAAGCTTACCCGAAGATCAATTCTTAAAAGAACTGATCCAGGCGATTCAACTTCCCATCGGAAAGTTTCTAAAGGTGCATGAACGTAGGTCATATCCCTTAGGTCTTAATATGAGGAAACATATTGTGCAAGGTCATGAAGTGTGGATCGGGAATGCCGCACAAACACTTCATCCAGTAGCTGGTCAAGGCTTAAATTTGGGTTTACGTGATGCTTTTACTTTGGCAAATTGTCTACATACAATTTATGCAAGACCATCAAACAATAGAGCACAGGATTTAGAGGCGCGTCTTTTGCAATATCAAGAACAACGTAAACAAGATCGTCAAGCCACGATTCGTATGACTGATTTAATGGCTAGTGTATTTACTTCAAACTTTTTTCCTCTCGTCATTGGGCGTGGTCTTGCATTATCTGCGTTGCAATGGCTTCCTTCCGTTAAAAATAAATTAGCCCGGCAAATGATGTTTGGTCAACGATAAAACATATGCCTAAATTTTAGGCATATGTCCAAAGTTGTGCTAAAGTTCTCCTTCTCACACCTCATCATTGGTTATTCGTGTTATTAGGTCAACATATTCTATCGAATCAACTATTTGTTGCTCCTATGGCAGGGGTAACTGATCGCCCTTTTCGACAATTATGTAAGCGTCTAGGTGCCGGCTACGCTGTGTCTGAAATGATTGCTTCAAATGCCATGCTATGGAATAGTGAAAAGACCTTACGCCGTGCAAATCATGAAGGTGAAACCAATCCTATTTCAGTACAAATTGCTGGGGCAGATCCAGTCGTGATGGCACAAGCAGCTATTTTAAATATTGAACGTGGTGCGCAAATCATTGATATCAATATGGGTTGCCCGGCTAAAAAAGTATGTAATGTGGCGTCCGGATCTGCCTTATTACAAAACGAACCATTAGTTGCAAAAATCTTAACGTCCGTAGTCAATGCCACTAAAAATCAATACCCAGAAATTCCCATCACCCTAAAAATAAGAACAGGCTGGGATCGGAATCATAAAAACGCGGTTCGCATCGCTAAGATTGCCGAAGATAGTGGTATTGCAATGCTCACAATCCATGGTCGAACAAAAGCAGATTTATATCATGGTCATGCGGAATATGAAACGATTGCTCAGGTTAAAGCATCTATTAAAATTCCGGTGGTGGCTAATGGCGATATCAATTCGCCAGAAAAAGCTAAATTTGTTTTAGATAACACCGGTGCAGATGCCGTTATGATTGGTCGAGCCGCGCAAGGTCGCCCGTGGATTTTTCGAGAAATAGATTATTTTTTGAAAACGGGAAATCATTTACCACCACCACAGGTTTCTGAAATTGCTGCCATTATGCATAATCATTTACTTGAACACTATGACTTTTATGGCGAATATATTGGTCTGCGCTCTGCAAGGAAACATATTGGCTGGTATTGCAAGGGCTTAAGGAATTCACATCTATTTCGTGCACGCATGAATACGATTGAATCCTGTCAAGAACAACTTCATGCTGTTGCAGAGTACTTTGATGAACTTCATCAAGTTTCTGAACGTATTGAGTATTTGGAGGCTGCTTAAAAGTTATTTATGGAACCTAAAAAACATCCCGTTACCGAAGTATTTGAAATCCATCTTCAACGCTATCTTGATGATTTGGGTGATGTTGCGCCCACCAACGTGTATGAAATGGTCATCGCCTCTATAGAAAAACCAATGTTGCAACTCATCATGCAACATGCTGATCAAAATCAGTCTTTAGCTGCTCAATATCTTGGCCTTAACCGAAACACCTTAAGAAAGAAACTTCTTGAGCATCATCTAATTCAAAACAAATAATATTTTTCATCCCTTTTACTATAAGTCTCTTTATGATCCAAACAGCCCTTATTTCCGTATCCGATAAATCTGGAATTATCCCTTTTGCTCAAGCTCTGCATGAATTAGGTATTCGACTGATATCTACTGGGGGTACTGCAAAACTGTTGGCAGAAAATCATTTACCTGTTATTGAAGTTTCTTCTCTAACCAATTTTCCAGAAATGCTCGACGGTAGAGTTAAAACTCTACACCCGATGGTTCATGGTGGGTTATTAGCAATTCGCAATAATGAAAAACATATGCAAGCGCTGAAAGAGCATGGTATTGGCACTATCGATATGCTTGTGATTAATTTATATCCATTTGAAAAAACAGTTGCTCAGGCTTCTTGCACATTTGAAGAAGCTATTGAAAATATTGATATTGGTGGTCCTGCAATGCTTCGTGCTGCAGCTAAAAATCATCAAGATGTTACTGTGGTGATTTCACCTGAGGATTATGAAATCGTTTTAAATGAAATGAAGATAAATCACCGTAAGGTATCTTTTGCAACTAATTTGCGCCTAGCTAAAAAAGTCTTCGCGCATACCGCACAGTATGATGGCGCGATCGCGAATTACCTCAGCGCGCTTCCTGACAACCAGTCTCATCAAGAACGTACGCTTTTCCCAGAAACTTTACATTTTGGTTTTAATCGCGTTCAAGAATTACGTTATGGTGAAAATCCCCACCAATCCGCAGCTTTTTATAAAGATATTAAGCCTGTACCAGGTAGTCTTGCGAGTTATCAGCAGATACAGGGTAAAGAGTTATCTTTTAATAATATTGCTGATGCAGATGCAGCCTGGGAGTGTGTAAAAAGTTTTGGCTCCTCTGCTGAATCTGGGCAACCTGCTTGCGTGATTGTTAAGCATGCCAATCCTTGTGGTGTTGCAGTAGCGCATTCAATTCTTGATGCGTATGAGAAGGCTTTTAAAACTGATCCTAGCTCTGCTTTTGGTGGCATCATTGCATTTAATCGTGAGTGTGATGGTCTTACAGCCCAAGCAGTATCGAAACAATTTGTCGAGGTCTTAATTGCACCATCATTTACCTCTGAAGCGCTGACTATTTTAAGTAATAAACCTAATGTTCGTGTTTTACAGATTCCGTTATCAGACTCACAAAATCCATATGATCTCAAACGTGTTGGCGGTGGACTTTTAGTTCAAACACCTGATTTTCAAGATGTCACTCTTGCAGATCTGCGTGTGGTTACCAAAAAGCAACCCTCACCTCATGAACTGGAAGAAATGCTGTTTGCTTGGAAAGTCGCCAAATTTGTTAAATCAAATGCGATTGTTTTTTGTGCAAATGGCATGACTTTAGGGGTTGGGGCAGGGCAAATGAGTCGCATCGACTCCGCGAAGATTGCTGGAATTAAAGCCGCGAATGCCAGCCTTTCCTTAGTTGGGTCCGTCGTTGCTAGTGATGCATTTTTCCCATTTAGAGATGGCTTAGATGTTGTGGTTGCAGCTGGAGCTACCTGCGTTATTCAACCTGGTGGAAGTATGCGTGATGATGAAGTGGTTCAAGCAGCTGATGAGCATGGTATTGCTATGGTATATACCGGCACTCGGCACTTTAGGCACTAACGATGCGTGTCTTAGGAATTGATCCTGGACTACGCATTACTGGTTTTGGAATCATTGATTTTACAAATCAACGGCTGAAGTATATTGCCTCCGGTGTTGTTGCAACCGATAGTCTTACTCAGTCAACGCCAGAAAGACTAGGCGTCTTATTCAATGGTGTTACAGAGGTCATACAAACTTACCAACCCCAGTACGCGGCAGTTGAGCAAGTGTTTCTTAACGTTAATCCAAAATCAACTCTGTCCTTAGGTCAAGCAAGAGGCGCAGTTATTGCTGCCATTGTTTGCCAAGAAATAGAAGTTGTTGAATTTAGTGCTTTGGAAGTTAAAAAAAATGTTGTAGGCCATGGTCGTGCCGCAAAATCTCAAGTTCAAGAAATGATTAAACGTTTATTATCATTAAAAGTAGCTCCAGGAACTGATGCTTCAGATGCCCTAGCAGTCGCCATTTGTGGAGCACATCAATTTAGTATGAAAAATCAATTGCAAGTTGCACAACAGAAAATGAAGATAACAATATGATAGGCAGAATTAAGGGTATTCTTATTCAAAAAAGTCCGCCACGAATTTTGGTGGATTGTCAGGGTGTTGGTTATGATATCGACGTTCCGATGAGTACCTTGTATCAATTACCTGAGAATGGTGCTGTAGTGACTCTTCTTACCCATCATCTTGTGAGAGAAGATGCTCAACAACTGTTTGGTTTTGCTACTGAGCATGAAAGGGAAGCTTTTCGGACTCTGATTAAAATCAGTGGGGTTGGTGCACGTACAGCTTTAACTATCCTTTCTGGTATGAGTGTTCCTGAAATTGCTCAAGCAGTTACTCTTCAAGATTCTTCAAGACTCATGACCGTTCCTGGTATTGGTAAGAAAACGGCTGAACGCCTCTTATTAGAACTTAAGGGTAAATTTGGTGCTGATTTACCTCAACTATCTGAGTCTGGTCAACATATTCCTGCCACGTCAGAAATATTACAAGCGCTAATTGCTCTTGGTTATTCTGATAAAGAGGCTGTTTTAGCTATCAAACAAGTTCCTAGTGATTCCAGTGTTTCTGATGGTATTCGGATGGCCTTAAAAACTTTATCTAAAGCATAGTTCTCATTACCGTTTAAACTTGGCTTATGGCAATTCATACAGATAATCTCGACATCAATCCTGAGCCTGCCTCAGAAGGCCCTCGCATGATTGATGCAAGCTCTCTTGGCGAAGATCAGGTCATTGAACGCGCCCTTCGTCCAAAACAACTTGACGAATACATCGGCCAAAGTAAGGTTCGGGAACA
>Ga0114959_10001191_pt1 | contig 23389 bp, 27 predicted proteins | sample C_130625_EF_Meta_FD_87317 | JGI IMG/M metagenome (GOLD analysis project Ga0114959, IMG submission 87317) | Freshwater microbial communities from Lake Croche, Canada to study carbon cycling - C_130625_EF_MetaG | ecosystem: Environmental > Aquatic > Freshwater > Lake | place: Lake Croche, Canada... | reverse complement strand
CCGCTACTTCAAACGGACGTCCTAGCCAGCGATTGGCCGTCGCCACATCACCTTGGCGAATGAACTCTCGGATGCGACGCGAACTGACGCGCTTCCCATCGATCTCGTACGGGTCAACGCACGTGGTCGGAATGCGCTCCGCGAGCCACTCGGCGGTGCCTTCTCGTCCATGCCCCAAAGCGAAGTCGTGGCCCACCACCACTTGGCGGGCGGCTAACGTGCCAACAAGGATATCGTCCAGAAACTCTGCGGCGGACATGCGGCTTAAACCGAGATCGAACGGTATTACTACCGTAGCGGCGACCCCTAACCGGGAAAACTCCGCCAGGTCAGATTCCATCGCGGCAATGTAGGGAGGCCGAAAATCGGGTGCTAGTACCGTGCTCGGATGCCGATCGAAAGTGACGGCAATCGCGGGAATTTCGGCCTCACGCGCTCGGTCAACCGCCGTCTTGATGACTTGCTGGTGGCCCAGGTGGATGCCGTCAAAGGTGCCGATGCAAACCACCGAACTTGGCCACTCAAAGGCGAGCCGAGCCCGATCGAAGTGCGTCAACATTAGCGAAAGGTTACCGCCGACCCTCGGTATGGCGAGTTCGGATCGCTCGGATGGCGTTCAACCCAGCCATCAGCATCACGCCCAGCCCAAACGTCGCGACAATGACGATTGGGTTCCGCCACCCAAACCAGATCTGGATTGGCCCGGAATACATCTGCACGGCGAGCTCGTTCTGCACCGCCATCGATACCCCCGCCACGATAAAGGTTACGTAAGCGAATGGGTAGACCACACTTCCCATCCAATTGGGCCGGCCGTCGCCGGAAGAAGCTCCGGCCGCGCGAGCCGTGGTCGAAACCAAAAGCGCCGAAATAAGGATCGGAACCAAAGCCAGGATCCACTCGAACCGATTACGCGGCGGAGGACCGAGACGCAATGGGTACAGCATCCCGCTCGCGACTAAACAGAGAAGTTCGGCTGACTTTGGACTGCGAATGGGAATCCCTCGCTAACTGGCAGGCTCGGCGGGCTGATCGTCATCATCCGGATGAATCTGGTCGTAGACCTCTTTTCGGTGAACCGACACGGTCTTCGGGGCGCGGATGCCGATGCGTACCTGCTCGCCACGAACCTCCAGAACCACGACTTCAACCTCGTCGCCAATTTTTATGCTCTGTCCGAGCTTTCGGGTGAGTACCAGCATTCCTGTCGCCATCCTTGGTCGATCCTAAACTGTCTAGCAAACAGTCAATTAATTTGGGCCACGTTAGGTAGAGCAATCCGCATCGTCCCTAATGTTGATCCGCCCGTATTATTACTGAAAGTGACTCCTGCCACCTCAGTCGCAAGAGTATACAACCCTTCCGGTAACCTGCCCTAACGAAATGTCGGGCCTCCCAAACGCTCACCGCTTTATCACCCTCGAGGGGCCGGAAGGGGCGGGCAAATCCACGCTGATCCCTAAACTGGCAGCCTGGCTAGAATCCGAAGGATTCGGCGTGGTGCAAACCCGAGAACCAGGCGCAACCGACCTCGGGCGAGAAGTACGCCGATTGCTTTTGAATGGGGGCGACATCGCCGCCGAAACCGAGCTATTTTTGTTCTTGGCCGACCGCTCTCATCACGTAAAGACCGTCATCCTGCCTGCGTTAGCGGACGGAAAGGTCGTCCTCTGCGATCGGTATGTGGATAGTACGGTGGTCTACCAATCGGTCGCTCGGGGCCTTGATCCGGCCGAAATCGATCGCCTCAACCAATTCGCCACCGGCGGGTTGTTGCCGGGCATGACGCTGCTTTTAGATTTACGAGCCGAGATCGGACTGGCGCGGGAAACCAAGGGCGATCGGCTTGATCGGGAGCCCTTGGCATTTCACCGAGCGGTAGCCGCTGGCTACCGAGACTTGGCCGAAAAATTCCCCTCTCGGTTCGAAATAGTCGATGCGGAACAGGAACCAAGTGCCGTTTTTTCCGCCGCTAAAGACAAAATCACCACATTTCTTGGCGTTAGGGCGTAGCATGAGGAAGAGTGACTGTGCCGTTAACTACCATTCTCATGCTCCTGGCGCCCGATGACGCAACCCTTACGCTAAGTCGTTACGATGCGCTGGTACGCAAAACACCGGCATTTAAAGTGGAAGTAACCACGAGTTCGCCGCAGATGCCCACGGTCTATCACAGCACGTTTTGGCGCGGTCAGTCGGGCCGGGTTCGCATAGAAACCGTCTTCCCCTCCGGTGGCTTTGCACTTTCGCTCACGGAACGCGGACGGGTGGACATCGACCGCACAGAGCGAATTTATGACGAATATCCGACGGAATGGCCGGCCCGTATTCAACCTTCGCGGCTAACCGACTCTCTGTCCAGTTTTTTTCCTGGCTTCTATCTCTCGAAATCTTCCCGAAATTGGTTTCCCGCGCGCGACAAGCTCACCTATACCAAGCTCGGCGAAAACTCCGTCGTGAGTTCTAAATCAGACTCCGGTGAGGTTCGGGCGGAGTTTCTCCCGAACGGTGAGCTCCTCAAGATTCGGCAAACCCAGATAAGCCAGATGGGATCGGTCACGTTCGACTTTGCGGTGAAAAATTGGCGACCCGTGGCGGACAACCTCGCCCAATTCGTTTTGCCGATTCCTAACGGGTACACGCCGGTTTCGGTTTCGGATTACGGCTATCCGGCCGACGTCGGAGCCAAAGTGAGTTTGGGGGAATGGATTACGAACGGCAAGAAAACGAATGTTGATAACTTGGCCAAAACATCGGGAGTGCTGCTGGTATTTGCAGACCCGAAGAATCCTTCCGGAAAATTACTAGTTCAAGTGATGGCGAAGGTGAAACTTCAATCCGTACCAGTGCTCAAGTTAGGGGACGAAAATTCGGAGCCGGGCTGGAGCCAAAACCCAGACGGTAAGTTCCTGCGCTCAATCAACCCTCCCGGTTCACCCTACGTAGTGCTGGTGGGCAAGGATGGACGAGTGAAGTATCAGTGGTTCGGTATCTCGGCGGATACAGCGACCAAGTTTGTGACCGAGGTGGATGCCGCCGTTGAATCGATGCTCAATCCGGCTCCGGTGCCGCCCAAACGCGGCACCGGTCCCGTTTCTTCCGGTGGAACCGCGACGCCCCCACCGGTATCCCGTCCATGAGCCAATCCTCACCGCACCTAACGACGTCGGTCAAAAAGACCGTCACGTTCGAATCGGTATCCGAACATCCCAAAGTGCTGGCCCTGGTGGACGGAGCGAACGAAGTGATGGCAGCCATGGGCTATACGGAGCACGGGCGTCGCCACGTCGGCGAAGTGCAGCGGATGACCGGGGAAATCTTAACCGCGCTCAGCTTCACCCCCCGCGAGGTTGAACTCGCCCGCATTGCCGCGTTTCTCCACGACATTGGCAACTGCATTAGTCGCACCTATCACCCGCTTACCGGAGCCAATCTTGCCTTCACCTTGCTCAACGAGATGGGAATGGATCCGACGGAAATTGCTCCCATCATTGGGGCAATCGGTAACCACGAGGAGATTAGCGGAACCCCGATATCGGGCATATCAGCCGCGTTAATCATCGCCGACAAGAGTGATGTGAATTTTCGCCGAGTTCAAAATCCGTTTGTCGAGAGTTACGACATTCACGACCGCGTGAACTCGGCGGTGAAAAGTAACGTTCTGCGCGTGGACGCCAGCCAGGGAACCATCGTATTGGAACTAGATGTCGACACCACCCAGGCGACCATGATGGAGTACTTCGAGATCTTCCTTTCCCGCATGGTCATGTGCCGACTATCCGCCGCGCGTCTGGGCGTGCGATTTGGCCTGGTCGTGAATGGGATTCACTTAGAAGGCAACTAGCAATCGCCATCCGGGCGGTGATATAGGGTGAGCAAACTCACTTCCGGCGGACACTGGAAGCGGCTCGGTAGGAAAGTTGTCCCGATCCCTCGGCTGACGTATAGAGGCGTCGGCGCGTTTGGATAGAACCCGGAGTAATACTTCCGGCCCATGTAGGTGCGCTTAGGGGTGATCCCTCCGGGCAAGATAAATTGACCACCGTGAGAATGCCCGCTAATCTGAAGGGCGGCTCCGGTTGGCAAGATGTCGACGGTATCGGGCTCGTGCCAAAGGACGATCGTCGGCTCGGCTGGATCGTCGTCGGGAGTTGCCGCCATGGCTCGATGTCCGTCACTGACGCCCGCGCAGTAACTGTCTACTCCTACCCAACGAATGCCTTTATGCCGCCAGGATTGGTTTCGTAAGAGCGTGATCCCGACCACGGCACAGATCTCTTCGAGAGGATCGGGGGGCCCGTACTTGTAATCGTGATTGCCCGGAACCGCCACCACGCTGCCTTTCATTTCTCGAAGCGGCAGCAGCACGTCGCCGATTAGGCGAGGAATGGTTGGATTCCACGACTGCACCAAGTCCCCTGGCAGCACGATCACATCCGGATTTTCCGCCATCGCCATGGCGATGGCCTTCAAGGCGAAATCGGCCGATTCGGCATCCTTCACGTGAAAATCGGCGAGGACGGCAATGCTAAATCCATCTCGGTCTGCCGGCCACAGGGGTAGGTCCAATCTCACTCGATCCAGCGTCAGATCTCGACGGCCAAATCGGTAACCGTGGGCGTACATAAGGGCACCGGCTCCCATGCCCGCCACCCCGAGCAATAATCCCAAATCTCGGGTTCGCACCCGTTGGTGATACCCGGCAAATGGCCCTGGCGAACCTGAGTTTAACATTTTCTTAACATTTGATTGGTAGTTTATTCCTGCATCCAGAAGGAATCTCGCATGTTGAAAATTAGAGAATTGGCTGTTTCCGCCCTAGCTATTGGGGCGATGTCTCTCATCATCGCGGGCTGCGGCTCAAACGCCGAAAAGTCCACGTCTGGTGAGACCAACTCCACCAATGGCGGCGCCACCGCAGATCTCAGCGGATCCGTGAAGATTGATGGCAGTACCACCGTCTATCCGATCGTTCAGCTCATGGCCGAAGATTTTGGAAAGGCCAATTCCAACGTAAAAATTACCGTCAACAAAGCTGGCACCGGAAGCGGCTTCAAGAAGTTCCTGGCGGGCGAAATTGACATTGCCACCGCCAGCCGCCCGATTGAAGCAAAAGAACTCGATGAGGCCAAGGCAAAGGGAATTGAGTTTCTCGAAATCCCGATTGCGTTCGACGGCGTTACCGTTCTTATCAACCCGGCGAACACCTGGGCGACCAATTTCACTTTGGAAGACTTGAAGAAAGCCTGGGGACCGGACAGCACGGTCAAGACCTGGAAGGACATTAACCCGGCCTGGCCGGCGGATGCCATCACCTTCGTTGGGCCGACCGATAACCACGGCACCTACGAGTACTTCACCGAAGCCGTCAACGGAAAGAAGAACCAGATACGTAAGGAATACCAACCGAACCAGGAATACACCGCCATCATCCAGGCGGTGGCTGGCGACAAGAACACCATTGGCTACGCGGGCATCAACTACTACGAAGAGAACAAGGACAAGGTAAAGGCCGCTACCGTCAACGGCGTTCTGCCCGGCAATGACACGATCATCGACGGCACCTACAAGCCGCTTAGCCGGCCGCTGTTCATCTACGTCAGCAAGTCCGCCTTCCAGCGACCCGAAATCAAGGCGTTCATCACCTACGCCCTGGCGGAAGGGCTTTCCGCCGTCGAGGAAGCCAGCTATGTTAAGCTTCCGGATGATGCTTACGCCGCGATCAAAAAGCGTGTTGACGCCGGAACCGTGGGTTCTGCATTCCAGGGTGTTGCCCCGGGCACCAAGATCGGAGATATCTTAGCCAAAGAATCCACCCCGTAAGCTGCGTCTATCACCTTCATGCAAGTTCGGCCGGATGACTCCCCCGCCTTTTCCCTCCGCCAAAAAGGCGGGGGGAAAAACGTGTTTACCGAGCGCACAATGCGGCTCATTGCCTTTGCTTGTGCCCTGCTGAGTGTCGTCACCACGTTTGGGATCATCTGGGTCTTACTCAGTCAGTCCATTCCGTTCTTCCGCTTTGTTTCTCCCATCGACTTCCTCACCGGCACCGAGTGGCGGCCCACCCGAGATCCGGTGGCATTTGGCGTACTGCCGCTGGTAACCGGCACCCTGATGATCACGCTCGGTGCGGGCATCGTAGCCGTACCGTTGGGCCTCCTATCGGCCATCTATCTCTCGGAATACGCTCCGAAATGGGCCCGTCAGATCTTAAAACCAATGCTGGAGCTTTTAGCCGGCATTCCAACGGTGGTCTACGGCTATTTCGGCCTGTTCTTCGTAACGCCGCTGTTAAAGCCAATTTTTCCGGATATTAAGAGTTCCAACGGCTTGGCGGGCGCTATCGTGGTGGGCATCATGATCTTGCCGCTCGTATCGTCGCTCTGCGAAGATGCGCTTCGATCGGTGCCCAAAGCGCTGCGGGAAGCGTCGTTCGGCGTCGGTGCCACGAAGACCGAAGTCATTACAAAGACGGTGATTCCGGCTGCTCTCTCGGGCATCATGGCTGCCTTCATCCTCGCGCTTTCCCGCGCCCTCGGCGAGACCATGGCGGTGGCTTTGGCGGCGGGATCGAACCCCAAGTTGACGTTTAATCCCACCGAAAGCATCCAGACGATGACTGCTTATATCGTCTCGACGGCTAAGGGAGATGCCCCGTACGGCACCGTGAAATACGATTCGCTCTTCGCCGTCGGCGTGACGCTGTTTGTATTCACCCTCGGCATGAACTATTTGGCCAACCGACTGGTGCGTAAATTCCGGCAGGTGTACGCGTGAGTTCTTCGCCATTCAACTCGGCCATGGGCGAGCCGGAAAGACGCCATTTGCGTCGACGCAAAGCCAAGGACTTCATTTTTCGAGCTTTGTGTCTGTTCGCCGCGCTATGCGGGATCGTCATCCTGTTTGTCTTCTTGGCAAAAATTGTGATCGATGGATTTCCGCGATTGTCGCTGAATTTCATAACAGCGGATCTATCCGGACGGCCGTCACGCACCGGTATCTGGCCCGCGATTGTGGGAAGCCTCTACATCATGGTTCTCACCGCCGCGCTTTCCGTCCCGGTGGGGGTGGCCGCGGCCATTTACCTGGAAGAGTTCAATACGAAGCGGACGAAACTCACGGATTTTATTCAGCTGAATATCGCCAACCTTTCGGGCGTGCCGTCGATCGTTTACGGGTTGCTAGGGTTAGCCGTTTTTTCCCGATTCTTCGGTCTCAAGGATTCCGTTATGGCCGGTGGGCTCACGATGGGCCTGCTGGTGCTTCCCATGGTAATTATCGTCACGCAAGAAGCGCTGCGGGCGGTTCCGCGGTCCTACCGTGAGGGAAGCATGGCTTTGGGCTCTACCCGGTGGCAAGCAATTCGGCATCAAGTGCTGCCGTCGGCCGTCCCGGGGATCATGACGGGAGTGATTTTGGCGATGTCGCGGGCAGTCGGCGAAACAGCGCCTCTCATCGCCATCGGGGCGGCCACGATGGTCAAAGCGCCCAAGGGTTTGCTGGACGAATTTACCGTCTTGCCGATCCAAGTTTTCGATTGGTCGCTGAACTCTAAGCAGGCATTTCATCAAACCGCCGCCTCGGCGATTTTGGTCTTGATGACCTTTCTGCTGCTCCTCAATTCCGTCGCCATTTGGCTTCGGGCTCGATCTTCGCGATAATCTTACAGATTGGCAAAAACGATCGGTCCGGTATATTCTTTTCCGTGCGGTCTCAGTCGCTTGACTTCCTTAAGCTCCTCGTAAATACTCCTTCTCCATCGGGCTACGAAGAACGAGCGGCCGAGGTCTATCGGCAATATACCAAGCCATTTGCAGACGAAATTCGGACCGATGTTCACGGAAATGTCGCGGCGATTCTCAATCCGCAAGCCGAAACCCGGATCATGTTGGCCGGGCACATGGATGAAATCGGGTTCATCATCCATTACATCGATGACGAAGGCTTCCTGTACTTTTCCGCGATCGGTGGTCAAGACAGCACGGTGGTGGCGGGTCAACGCGTTACCGTCCTCGGCAAGCAAGATATTCCGGGCGTCATCGGACGAAAAGCCATCCACCTGATGGACGACGAGGATCGCAAAAAACGTGCCGATATCCGGGACATGTGGATTGATATCGGAGCGAAAGACCGCGCCGAAGCCGAATCGGTCGTGTCGCTTGGGGATGCCGCCGTCGTCGCCTCCGAATTTCAGTTGCTTTTGGGCGATCGAGCGGTTGCCCGGGGCTTCGACAATCGTATGGGGTCGGTGATCGTTGCCGAGGCGCTTCGATTACTCAAAGAGGAAGGCGGCCTGCACCCCGAAGTCGGTGTATACGCCGTCGCGACCGTTCAGGAAGAAATCGGCCTCCGAGGCGCCCGAACCTCTGCCCACTGGATCAACCCCATCACCGGTTTGGCGGTCGACGTTAACCACGCGGTGGATTACCCGGGCGTGGCAAAGTCGCGATTTGGCCAACTCGACGTAGGCTTTGGCCCCAGCGTCATGCGGGGAGCCAATGCGAATCCCGAAACTTTCCGCATCATTTGCGAGGCAGGAAATGAGGATGGAATTCCCTATCAGGTGGATGTGGCCCCCGGCGGGACGGGAACGGATGGCAATGCAATGCAGCTCAACCGGTCGGGAATGGCGGTGGGAATTCTTGGCGTCGCTCTTCGGTATATGCACACCCCTTGCGAGCTTCTGTCGCTAACCGACGTGGAGAATTGTGCCCGGCTAATGGCGGCCTATTGCCGACGTATTACGCCCGCAACTGATTTCACCCCCAGAATTAGGTAAATCCGTACCGAATGGGCTCCGTTCGTTGTAATATCAGCAGTCGATGGCGATGAAGCCCCCTGATCCCGCCCGAGTTTTTGCGGCCTTCCGGATGCGGGCGGTAGTAGCAGGGCTACTACTCATAGTCCCAGCAGTGTATGCCAGTGCCAATCAGGGCGTCAGCGGCATCTTCTCGCTGATGGTGGCGCCGATGTCGGCGCTCATCTTCATGCTGCTGCTCAACTACCCGTTGCGCAAGTTTTTCCCGAAATTGGCTTTCAATCAGGCCGATCTCATCATCATCTTTGCCATCGTCAGCGTTGCCGCTTCGGTGGGCGGAGAGTGGTCGAACTTTAACCACGCCAGCCAGTACAACTATCCGTTCCAGTCGAAGTGGAACAACGCCACCTTCAAGGACTATCTCTCCAAGTACATCCCCGATTGGCTGGCGGTCAAAGACTTCGAGAAGGTTAAGGACATCCAAGGCGGGGGCCGAGACGTCTTCTACGTTTTCGGCAAAATCCCTCTCTACTGGCCCATTTGGGTGGGTTGGTTTGGCCTCATTGGGGCCATGTGCTTCTCGTTCCTTTGCATCAACTCTCTGATGCGGAACGCCTGGTGCGAACGGGAACGTCTCACGTTCCCGCTGATTCAGCTACCGGTCGCCATGAGTGAGGGCGGAGGTAGCGGCGGTATTTGGAAAAGCCGCTACATGTGGATCGCGTTCATCGTGATGTTTAGCATTGACATCCTGAATGGCCTGAACTATCTGAACCCCAATATCCCCGCCATCCCCGTGAAAGACCTCTTTTACATCGACCGGGCGTTCAAGGACCCACCGCTGAGCAATATCGGTGACTTCCGAATTTCGATCTATCCGTTCATGGCGGCCATCGGAATCTTTGTACCGAGCGATCTCTTGCTGTCCTTCGTGGTGTTCTTCCTGTTGCGGAAGGCGACCCACGTCATGTTGGCTTCACAGGGCATTCCCCAAAGCACGTTCAGCGGAACCGCCATCGCTCCCGGTCCCCCGTACTTTGATGAGCAGACGTGGGGCGGCGTCATTGCCCTGTTCCTGGGTGCGCTCTGGGTCAGTCGCGACTATCTCAAGGAAGTTTGGGGCGACATCAAGGCCTACCGTAAATCGACCGACGGTGGAATTCCGCACACCGTGGCCTTCGCGGGTCTCTTGATTTGCTTCGGCATCATGCTCTGGTACGGAATCTACGGGGGCCTTCCCATTGGCTACATGGTGCCGTACATCACGCTGTTTCTCATTTTCTGCGTGGTGCTTACTCGGCTCCGGGCCCAGTTTGGTACCCCAACCCACGAATTTGCCTTCTTCGGTCCCAGCAGCATCATGCATCGGTTCATGGGTACCAAATGGCTGACCGACGGTCAGGCCACCTATGTAGCGCAAGTGTTCCTGCTGATGAACCGCATCTATCGCAACCACCCGATGCCGTACCAGTTGGAAGCGATGAAGATGAGCAAAGACGAGAAGCTGCACCAGGGCAAACTCGTTGCCGTCATCGGGGTTGCGACCATTCTGGGCTTCTTCTTGGCCCAATTCTTCTTGACGGTGAAGGTGTATCGCACCGGCGTGATCGGGTGGACCGACGCGGCGGGTTACCTGGAAAACATTCTGAAAGACCGGAAGGGGCCCGACGTAACCGGCATCGTCATGACCGTCGTGGGATTCTCGGTGGTCATGATTCTCGATGCCATTCGGTTCCGCTTCCCCGGCTTCCCGCTGCACCCCGGTGGGTACGTCCTATGTATGAATTACGGCGTGGACTACTATTGGTTTGGCATGCTGTTGGCACTGCTCATCAAGAATTTCACGCAGAAATACTACGGCCTCAATGGTTACGAAAAACTGAGGCAGGTGGCGTTTGGCATCTTGATTGGGGAGTACGCGGCGGAAACCGTTTGGATGGCCATGGCGCTTATCACCAATCAAAGCACGTACACCATTTCGTTTAACGATCGCTCACTCGGGGCGCAGTAGTGACCGGTCTGCCTCCGGTCATTTCGTCAGAACCGCCACCTACCCTGCCCCCCAACGTAGAGATTGACAGTCCCGATGCACCGACGCCGCGTGAATATACGGGCTGGGTGCTGCTGATTATCCTGTTCGCGTTTTCGCTGTCGGTTGCGCTGGCGTCAAGTTTGGTACCTGGACGGGCACCCACCTCGGCCGATCACCAGCAGCGGGTTTCCACGCTTCGATCGTCTTTTGATTGGAATGCCAGCATGGAGAGCATTCGGCCAGGTCTCAAAAATCCCAGCCACTCCGAAGCGCTTCGGTCCCTTCTCGAGGTGGTCGCTCCCGTAAAAAATGCCTCTCCCGAAGACGCCAATCTTTGGACGGCACTGACCTACGAACTGAACGGAAAGATCACCCGCGCTGAGATTCCTAAGGCTGCCAGTCCACCCTACCAAGAGATCTACGGAACTCCTAAGCTCACTCCCGATCAGGCGCAGAAACTCGCGCGACGACTCGACTCGAAGAACTTTCTCGACCAGCTAGCGATGGCCCACGCATCGAAGAAAGCGGGAGATTCGGGTCCCTACAATCGCCTTGGAAACGCCTCTAAGGGTTGGTGGCTGATTGGGGGAATCTTTATTGGTGGTCTATTCATGTTTGGCGGAATCTCCACCGGAATTGCGCTGGGGAGCGCCCAGTTAGCCGGCAAGATCCGCTACCGGGGACACCCCCAGTACCCAATTTCCACCCTAACGGCAGACCGGCTGGCGCTGCGCGCGGCTCAGTTATTCCTCGCATTCTTCATCATTTCTTTGATTCCGCAGTTCATCGGCGAACGACGCTTCTCGGACGTCGGCGTAACTTTTGCGAATGGAATTGCGACCATACTTGCCGCGATTTGGCTCACCCGATTGCCCATCAACGGCCAAACATTCTCTCTATCCTCGCTTGGCATCACCACCCAAAACCTGGGTCGAAACGTGGGACTGGGCTTGCTGGCGTTCGTCATCGAGCTCCCGATCGCGCTCATCGTCGGCACCATCGGCACCAAAATCTTCTCGTTTCTTCCAGAGCCGCATCATCCCGCTAGCGACGCACTTTCCAACGCATCCCTGCCCGCCATCGCCGCCGTTCTGTTTAGTGCCAGCGTCGTCGCTCCGTTCTGGGAGGAGATGATGTTTCGCGGACTGCTGTTTCCCGCCATCAGTCGCATTACGCCGAACCGATCTAAACGGGTCCTCACCGGAGCCATCGTTAGCAGCCTGCTGTTTGCCTCCGTTCACCCGCAGGGGATTGCGCTTTGGTTTGCCCTGGGCACGGTGGGCTTGGCGAGCTGCATTTTGGTCCAATACTCCCGGTCATTGGTTCCCAGCATGGTGATGCACGCGGCTCACAACTTTACGCTGCTGGTGGTGACGCTGGTGATGACTCGGTAGGCGCGACTCCCTCGGATCCCTTACCGAACTGAGTCCAGAAGAGCGTCCAGATGACGACTTCTACCAACCCAACGGCGGCTTTCGCCACGTCGGGGATGTTGGGATTGAAGCTGAAGAATCCCTCGATGGGAGCCGCGATAAACATCATGACGATGCTGGTGGCGAGGAGGGTGAGCGCGTCCGAACCGACCTCGCGCAACGAATCTCCGCGCGAGAACCGACCGGGGAAGATGAGCGCCCAGCCGAAGAGCAATCCGGCGGCGCCAGAGATGAACAGCCCGCTCATCTCGGGCACACCGTGGGGAGCGATGTTGGAGAACAGGTACGGCAGGCGACCGACGGGAGCTAGCTCATTAGCTAACGCACCGATAACGGCTCCGTTAAAAACCACCAGGAATACGCTCCCTATCCCGAACGTTCCCGCCCCGATGGAGCCAGTGAGGACCGCCTGACGAGGATTGTTGGAGGCATAGAACGTGCTCGCGAGGAACGACTCATCACTAGACCGTTCCTCGTGATTTCCGGTTTTCCAACCTTCGAACGAGTCCTTCATCATGGGCGGGATAATGAACTCCTTGGTGTCGGGCACTTGCCGGATGATTACTGGAGTAAGGGCAGCGGCCCCGACGAAGAGGGAGAAGCTCACCAGGACGAACGCAAACCGGCGGCGGAATGCCTGGGCGGCTCGTTCGACCGCGCCTACGATGACGTGACCAACGGGTTTACGCGGAGCCCGGTAGAGCACGCCGTAGGCGCGGCCGGCGAGATCGTTGAGGTAGTCGATCAGTGGGGCGTTGTTGGACTGGGTTCTCACCAGGGCCAAGTCGCGACTTACGCCTCGGTAAAGGCGGATGAACTCTTGGAGTTCATCCGCCGTGAGGGCGGTGGGCGAGTTGTCCGCCCGCTCGCACAGGATGGCTAAACGAGCCCAACCGTCCTCTCGCTTTTGTAGAAAGGCTTCCTCGTTCATCCCTCCCTATTTTGCGCAATAGGAAACCTATTCGGGTCTAAAACCGTCGTAACGTTGCTTGATTTGCGAATATCATTCGGTGGTGTTGTAAGGATGCGTATCACCGGCCCCTCGATCCGTACATAATTCAAGCGTATATCCGATAGCTGATAATGGCAATCGATCCCGAAGACGGCATTCCCAGTTACCTTAACCGGTTAACGCAAGCGCCGCTTCTTTCCCCGGAGGAGGAGGCGAATCTTACTCGTGCCGTCCAGTTGGGAGATATCGCCGCCAAGCAGAAGCTGATCGAGAGCAACATGCGGCTGGTGATTAACATCGCCAAGACTTACCGCAACCGCAGCATTCCGCTGGAAGACCTCATCCAGGAAGGCGCGATTGGCCTGATGCAAGCCGCCGAGCGGTTTGACCCCGAGAAGGGATTCCGGTTTTCTACCTACGCCACCCACTGGATTCGCCAGGCGATTGGGCGGGCAATCGATAACAAGAGCAAGGCGATTCGGTTGCCGGCCCACGTTTCGCAGAGTCTCCGCAAGGTGGAGAAGGAGCGCGCGCGCCTAGCACGAGAGCTGGGTTACGAGCCGAGTGCCGAGCAACTGGCCGAATGCATGGGACTTACCGTTCGCAAGCTGAACGTGCTGATGCAGAGCAGTCAGGATCTGCTTTCGCTGGATATGACGGTCGGCGACTCGGGCGGGATGACGCTGGGCGGTTTGATTCGCGATACCAGTAATGCGGACCCGGAGACGATGATGATCGACCGAGAGGTGGTCGAAGAGTTGCAGCGCATTTTGAACGAGCTGAACGACCGCGAGCAGCGGGTGATGAAGCTACGGTTCCACATTGGCTCCGACGATCAGGAAGTGCCTCAGCCCGAGGACGTGGCGCGCGAGTTGAAGCTGAGCCGCGAGCGCGTGCGCCACATCGAGGTTCAGGCCATAAAGAAGCTCCGTACCCTGGCCCAGCGTCGTCGCCTAAAGGACATCCTCGGTAAGTAGCTCCGGTTCGAACCGATGGGGTCGGCTGACCCAGTCTAGCTGGTCGGCGTCGGCGAAGCGCCAGGGGAGTTCTTTCGACTTGGTGATGCCGATGCGGGGACCGACGACGATTTTTGCCGGTTGATCGGCCGGTTGGATGTGGATAACCGAGTTGGGATCCAGTAAGTCGATGCCGTTCATTTCCGGACCGACCCCGAATGCCTTTCCGAGTCGTCCGGGGCCATCGAGGCGCGTGCCTTCGGGGAAGCCGGCTAGCGGTCTCGCGGCGCGGATGAGGACGCCAGCGGCGGTGCCTTCGGGCAGGGCGGCGAAGTTGAGCATCCAGTGGATGCCGTAGTTGAGATAGATGTACGCCGTCCCGGGTCGGTGGAACAGGTTCATATTGCTCATGCGGGTTTTGCCGAACGCATGGGCCGCCTCGTCATCCGCCCCCCGGTACGCCTCGGTCTCGGTGATCACCGCCCGGCGGTCCCCGTGAACCAGAGTGGCTCCCACCAGGCACCGGGCTCCGGTCACCACGTCTCGCTCCAGTTGGGCGCGTAGGTTTTCCGATGGGTGCATGAGCTTTATATATCTATCTCTAGCTTCAAAATCGAACGGCGTGACAGCCAGTAAAGATACTGGTTCTCATCGTTTTATAGCCGGGTACGGGAGTCGACGCTCATGCAAACGGAAATCGAGATTCCTTTAAGAGGATCTTCCTCTCCTCCGCCTCCATTGCCGGGAAGGGGATTGGGACGACTATTTGACGTCGTCCCGAATCCAGACCATGGATTGGATGCCATCTCGACGACGACGCCGGGGAGGAGTTGCATTAGCGTTGGAGGTACCACCTGAGGTACCGGGGGCGTAATTGACGCCGCTGTTGTTGCCGCCGATGGTCGCAACCTGGTCCACCCGGTTCATGCGAGTATAGTTGGGAACCGCCAGCATGGGGAGCCCATCTTTCCATTTGCCGGTGAGGGCCACCACGCCGCCGAGGAGATCGGGACGCCATTCCGCCCGAATCGGCTCCGAGCTCAGTTGCCCATCAATGTTTTCCTGGTCGGCGCGTTCTACGTTGTAGATGAGGGGGCCATATTTGAGGGCCACGCGGCCTCGATTTGCCTGGATCCTTTCGTCTGCCACCACCCGCTGCGGTTGGAGTGGCAATTCCACTTCAATCTTGTCGCCTTTTTTCCATTCCCGAGTGATCACAGCGTAGCCCCGTTCGACTTTCGGAGTGACCGATTTGCCGTTCAGTTTGAAGCTTTGGTAGCCCTTCACGACGGGCGATTCGGTGTACAACTCACTGGTGGACCCACCGGGAATGCGCACGTATACCGAGAACCGCTTAGACTGCTCGGGGTTCACCGTGATGGAGATATTTCCGCGCCAGGGATAGTCGGTTTTTTGTACCATTTCCACATTGGTACCGGCGACGTCTTCTACCTTGATGGAGCTACCGATAAAGAGGTTGGTGTAGATGCCATCTTTGCTCTTCACGTATGTCCAGGTGGGAATCATCAGAAGCGTACGGGCAATATTCCCGACGCAGCAGGGACAGACATGCCACGGAGTTCGCTCGGTGTTGACCAGAGGATTGGTGTAGGCGAATACCGTCCCTTTGAGATCAGTGGCCCCGAGAAGGGCGTTATACATGGTCTGCTCGTAGAGATCCGCGTACTTTGCATCGTGGTAGGCAAGATTGAGCTTGTACTGGAAGAAAATGAGGCCGCAACTGGAGCAGGATTCGCAATAAGCTTCATTGCGGAGGGAATAGTTGGGTCCAAATCCTTCGGACGTCTCCCCGCTGCCAATGCCGCCGGTGACGTAGTACTTTTTGTTGACCATGTTGTCCCAGAGGGAAAGCACGGCGCTTTGATAGTCATGATCTCCGGTTTCGGCGGCGATATCGGCCATGCCCGAGTAGAAGTACGTGGCCCGCACCGCATGCCCAACCGCTTCGTACTGGCGTCCCGGGGGTAGGTGGCTCTGGTCATATTCGGACCCGCCCGCGCGAGAGTCGAGCAGGAATTTGGCGAGATTGATGTAAGGCGTGCCGCGATGGTTGCCCTCCATATCGTTCACAAATCGACCAAAGCGGACAAGGGCCTGCTCCATCTCTTGGTGCCCATCGAACCATGTTTTTTTGCCGGGGCCAACATTGGCCACCCAGCAATCGGCCAACTTCTTCGCCGCATCGTAGAGACGGCGATCTTTACCATTGGTGAGGGTGTAGTGATTGATTGCCGACTCGATGAAGTACCCCGCCACGTATCCTTCGTGATCTCCACGATGGTCGGGAGACCAATGTTTACGGTTGGAGAGAGTAAAGGCGGTTTGGAGATAGCCGTCGGGCTCTTGCGCGGCAAGGATGATGGGAATCCAGCGCTCTAACGTGGCCCGCATTTTGGCCTGCGCGTTGATCATGTCCTTATTTCCCTTGGGATCTACCATGAGGGCAATGCACATCGATTCGACGGTCTGATGCACCCAAGCGTTGGCGAACACGTAGCCTTTGTGACCGGCATGGGGAAGGCCTTTAAGGGCTTTACCCGCTTCGATGAAATTATCGATGCCCCCTTGGCCTTCGGTGAGATCGGTGCGTTCGCAGTACTCGATGCAATGGGGAATCCAACTGACGATGAGGGCTTTGGCGCGTTCGTTCCACAGCGGACTATCGATACTGTATCGCCGGGTGTAGACGACATCCAGCCGTTCTTTGGGAGGAGCGGATTCGGCCAGAACCCGGAGAGTGGAACCTTCGCCCAATTTCTGATCGACCGGGGCCAGTTTAAGGATGTATTCACCGGGGACGGAGAAGGCGGCGGTGGTCTGCGGCGAGGTGGCGTCGGCGAAATGGACGGGGCCGGGGCCGGATACTTTCGACCAGGTGATGGGGCTCGTCCGAGAGGGATCGGCCCATTCGGCCTGCCCGGTGAGGTACGTGACACCGCTGAGGACGACCGAGCGATCTACTCCCGCATGAAAAATGGGCGGGAGATCGGGAATGGGACCGTAGCTATAGACGCGCCACTCCAAGATGCCGGTAGAGAGTCTTCCGTCCGAATCGATCTCCAGACGAATTTTGTTAGTGGTGACGGGGGTGAAGGTGGTGACATTGAAGGTATCTCTGGCGACGCCCAGCCCGGTGGCCGCGAGTACGGGAACAAAGGACGTACCATCCCAGTACGTTACGCGGTACCCAGCGGGAGCGCCAACTCCGGCCCCATCAACCCACCAATAGACCTCCACCTTATCGGTGGTGATGGGTAGTTCCCATTCGTATTGCACCCACTGGCGGTCGGTTTTTGGCCAGTTTCCGTAGGATGATTGTTCGGCATCCGCCGAATTTCTCGGCGAGTGGCCATCGTTAAGGGCGGTCAGCTTGGTATCGCCCGAAATGTAGGAAGTGGAGGGTTTGGCAAGCTTGGCCAAATTGACGGAAACGGGGGCTTTTTGGCTGAAAACCCGGCCCACGGTGGCGGAGAAGACGACTCCCATGGCTCCGATAAGGAAGCTACGGCGGTCTAGGGAAATTTTGGAAAGCGCGGAGGTCGGATCAGGGGGAGTCATGGGCGGCTAAGGGACGATTCCGTTACCCTGATTTTGACGCCAAGGCGGTGGAGACACGTTCGCGCCCGGGGTGAGAATTTCGCTGACGGGTGCCTTCGGGCAGGGCGGCGAGGTTGAGCATCCAGTGGATGCCGTAGTTGAGATAGATGTACGCCGTCCCGGGTCGCTGGAACAGGTGCATGTTGCTCATGCGGGTTTTTCCTAGTTTCATCTCTGCAGGTGAATCATCAATGGCATGGGTGGATGCGATACGATAGAGGCACGGGAAACCTGCTATTCGAAGCCACGTATTTAAGCCATGTACGTGCGCGGAGAATGACGGAAATTGCAGAGACAGTAATACTCCGGCAGTAATGCTCCGGGGGAAGCCGAGGCGATGACACGAAACGAAGCGTTAGAGATATTGCAAAGGGAGAAGCCGCGATTGGTCGAGCGCTATGGCATCGAGCGGATTGGGCTCTTTGGGAGTACGGCTCGCGATGAAGCGCGTCCCGATAGTGACGTGGACGTATTGGTGGACGTTTCGGTGACCAATACCTGGGAATATCTGCGACTGATTGAAGAGATCAATGCCGCCTTTTTGGGCCGAGTAGACGTGGTTCGATACGGGCCGCACCTACGCCCCCGGTTCCGAGAGCGGGTGGAGCGGGATGTGTTATATGTCTGATGCACCGAGGACTGGGTTGAAGAAGTCCCGGCTGGCCATGCCATAGTTTCCTCAGAGGTTTGTCGTGGTGAAGTTAAAGAAGACTGACTGGAAGTGGATTGGACTGATACAGGTCACCCTATTCCTTTTCTTTTTTATTTGGGAATTTATAGATTTTAATATGCGCCCACTCACTCAGGAATATGAAACAGCAATCGCCTCGCCATCATTTCTAGACGTTGCGGTTGGTGTGAGCTTCGTCACAGCAATGCAATTTAGCAGCCTGTGTCTTCTGATAGTCCCATTTATCTATTGGTTCTTGGCCGACTTGAGCCACTCTTTCCGAGCGAGGAAGCCAAATCCGTAGATTATTTTTGTTTGACGGTGGATGGTCGAGTGTACGGCATCGAAAAGACTAACTAATTTTAATTTAATCTAGTGATATCGCTTATGAAAAGTAGTAATGAATTCGGTTCGGTAACCACCATGACGTACCAAGGCTACGACAACCTCCGAAGGTCCAAGTGGGTGCAAGGCTCACGCCCGATCACCTACGTCTGGGACCGTTCTGACTACGCGGGAGAGGTGAACTGATGGCGGTGGCGATGTCGGTGAACTACTACACAACGGGATTACTCGATCGACGACTGGAAAGGCGTGTAAAGGAGCAATGGAACTTCACCATTGGTGGTAAGCAGAATGGCAATAGAGCGTAAAATTCCATATATATCTATCGGTAAAAGCATAAGTTTTATCGCCTTCGCATTCGGGCAAAGTTATCTGCTCCTAAGGCTTATCTCAGGCAAGCTCACTAGCCCTGATCGGATGATCGGTGAAGCTACCTTTTTAATGATATTTTGGAGCATTTTGGAGCTTCTAAACTCTCTGGAAGCACAACGAAGAATTACATCTGATCAAGTTCGAGTTGCCCTGATGATTGGGCTATCTGGATTATTCCTGATCGTATTTTTCACAATGTGGTTCGCTTTCCCCTCGATTGGGAATTTCCAAGGCATTCAGGAGAGTCGTCCATAATCGAAAGCTGCCTAATGAAAAACATCAGTTTGATAGAATTTGCAGAGGGGAACTGATGGCGGTGGCGATGTCGGTGAACTACTACACAGTGAACGGCATGATCCTGGCCGAGGACCGGGGCGGGGTTTATTCGGAGTTCATTCCCGATACGCTCGGTTCTTGCGTGGCGGTAAAGCACGCTTCAGAAAACATCACCTACACTGCCGACTACTGGCCGTACTATCGCATACTGTTTAGGGAGGTAGTTCATTGGACGCAGAGCAAGAAATCGACGCCCCAAGCGATGAATTTGTATTATTAAGTTCTAAAACTGAAGAAACGATCGGTATGCCACCGCTCGAATTTTTGAAGCTTTTGGAAAATTACCCTAACCTGAGCGCTGATGAACTGATCTTCTGCATTGCTTTACGTGTGGTCGATGGCGTAAGCCCAACTGTTTCCCGTCGGTTATTGAGTTGCATTCAAGCGAATAAGAGTCTAGTGGCCAGCTATTCAAGACAATTAATACGCGTATACGAGGAATTTGGCAGTCTGGATGGACAATTCTCTTATGAAGGAAATAAAAAGAAAAGTGACGAGGACGGGACAAACAATGTGGTGAGCTGATGGCGGTGACGATGTCGGTGAACTACTACACGGTGAACGGTATGATCCTGGCCGAGGACCGGGGCGGGGCTTATTCGGAGTTCGTTCCCGATACCCTTGGTTCGTGCGTGGCGGTCAAGGACGCATCCGAGACGATCACCTACACCGCCGACTACTGGCCGTACGGGGAAGTGAGGACCTGCGTTGGAAAATTAGCCGACTGTACTGCCTGCATGCCTATAGTTCCTTCGTTCGGTTGATCCGAAACTACAATTCTAGAAAGACACTCTATTTTGATGTAACTATGAGCAGAATCTCTCCCATTAAGTTACTGGTATGTATCGCAATAGCAGTGTGCGCGTTCTGGGGCTGGGGGATATATTGGTTTAGCCAGCAATTTCCTCTCGGCGAAAAGGTGCCTCGGCTTTTGCAAGCTGCTCGAGAGGGCAACCTCCATGACATAAACCTTTTTCTCCTTCAGGGAGACGACATAAACGTCGTTGACGATAACAAGCGCAATGCACTCTGGTGGGCGCTCGTCTTTGAACAATATAAAGCAGCCAGACTTCTACTTGATCGGGGAATCAACGTGAACAGTCGGTCAAACAACGGTCTCACCGTACTGGAATACTGTAAGACCTCGAGACTGACCGAGCAATTTGAATGGCTTTCAAAGGAAATTAGAAAGCGAGGACACGCGAAAATCAACCTCGACTCCACCTTGGATTGGCGATACCTCCAGAAATGGCGACCGAGTTGTTGCAGCCTGGGCGCGTTCGATGAATCTGTCGGCGTTGCGGAAGTGATATTGAATCTGTAGCTACGATCGCGACGTGGCGTTGGGTGCCTCACACGTCGTGTGAGGGCTACTTTGGATTACTGAGTGAGGGTTGCTCGGGTGGCTGCCAGGGTGAAAAATCTCTGCCACGATTCTTGAAACTCGTGAGATAATAGTAGACAGATATGCACTATATTTGTCTGGTTCACGTAGACGGACTGTTGGCGGGGCATCATGCCTTTACGGGGCCCTTGGTGGTGGGGCGGGAACGGCGGGTTCGAGATGCGAACGCGGCGGCGCGGGCGCGGAAGGTGGAGATTGGCATGGGGCTGAACGAGGCCCGGCTGCTGGCGGACGGGCTGCAGATTGTGGACTACGATGCCGACCACTACCGAGTGGCGGCGAAGCGGCTGTGGGATGGGCTGGCCGATTTTTCTAATTACACCCAGCCGATGGCGGAGGACCGGGTGTTTTTGGACCTGAGTTCTCACCCCGAACCGGCGGCATTGGCCCGGCGGATTTTGCTCACCCATCCCGCGGCGAGGGTGGCATTGGCGCCTTGCCGGTGGATGGCCGAGGCAGCGCTGAGCGAGGCCCAGCCCTACCGCGACATTACAAGTGACCCGGAAGCGTTTTTGCACGCGAGCCCGATGGATGCCTTTTTGGGAGTGGACGCGGCGGTGCGAGACCGGCTGAAGGCCCTGGGTTACCAGCGCATCGGGGAGCTTTTGGAGCTGAAACCGGAGCTTTTTACCCGTCAATTTGGCAAGGAAGGGGCGGCCATTTACCGCGCGTTGCGAGGGATCGACGATCACCACATAGAACCCATTTGGCCGCGGGCATCGGTGGCGTTTCACCAGGAAACCGAGGGAGCGACGGAGGAGGAAGCGCCGATTCGGTCGGTTTTGGAAGCCCTGAGTAAGCGAGTGGGCGAGGAGCTGATGCGGACGGATCGGAGCGGAAAGACCATCCAACTGAGTTGGGAGACCGAAGATGGGCGGTGGGAGCGGCGGGAACGGACTTTTGCCCGGTCGGCGCAATCACCGGGGTCGGTGTTTGCCCTGGCGCAGCTGTTGCTGCGACCCTGGCCTACGGAGCCGATGACCCGCATGCGGCTGCGGATGCCGCATTTGACCACGGCGGTGCGACGGCAGACCGGGCTGGGGATTACGGCGAACGGGGAACGGGCGGGGGAGTTGGAATCGGTGGTTTCGCGGGTGGCGGGGGCGTTTGGGAGTCAATCGGTGCAACTGGCGGCGGCGATTGAGGAGCCGCGGCGCAAGCGACTTTTACGGGTGTGGAAGGATGCGACGGGCTGGTACTGAAGCTTCAGCGGCCCTGATTGCCCAGTGGCGAGAGGTGGGCGAATGGTGGCTGGACGCACCGGGACGCGAGGTGACCGTGTACATCGATGCGAGCGGGGTTCGACGGGAAGCGATCGAAGAGTTTGGAGTGCTGGGACGGGAGAGTGGTCAGGTGCCATTTACGGAGACCAACGAGGACTTTGCGCTGCGAGAACGGAAGATCCGGGACGAAAAGTGCTCGGCCGCGACGGGGAACCTGCCCCCGAGCTACTACGAACGCAATGCGCGGGAGCGATGGGGAGGGGGCGGTTGACCTACGTTCCGTTACACGTTCATTCGGGGTACGCGTTCGGGCGGTCGGCGATTTTGGCGGAGGAGATTGCGGTTTTGAGCGCGTCGGCGGGGTGTCCGGCGGCGCTGATTGCGGACCCGCACGGGATGATCGGGGTGGTGGAATTTGCCCGGGCCTGCCGGCGGGAAGGCATTAAGCCGCTGATCGGGGCGACGATTGAACTACCGGAGGGCGGGGAGATTGTTCTGGTCGCCAAGAGTAAGCGGGGATATCAATCGCTGAGCAATCTGGTGACGGCGTGCCATTTGGAAGAGCCGCGGCAGTTTCCGCTGGGGAGTTGGGAGCGGCTAGCGCGGCACGGGGCAGATTTGCTGTGCCTGACGGGTGGGGACGGGGGTCCGCTGAATCGTCGATTGGTAAGGCGAGATCTGGCGGGGGCAGAGGAGCTTTTGGAGCGACTGATGGCGCTTTACGGTCCGCAGAATGTCATTGTTCAGATAGAGCGGAGCTATCTGCCGTGGCAACAATCGGTGAATCCGCGGTTGCGGCAGTTGGCGGAATCACGTGGGTTACTGGCGGTGGCGGGGGGTCCGATTACGCACGCCCGGCCCGAGCATTTTCCCGCGCAGGACATATTGGTGTGCGCGCATACGCTGTGCACGGTGGATGAGCTGGTGGGGCGAAAACCTCCGCGCGCGCCGGAGCAGCCCAGTGCCATTCGTTACCCCGAGCGGGGGCTGAATGCCGAGCGCTATTTGCGGTTGCCCAGCGAGATGCGGGATTTATGGGGCGACGAATGGGATCTGGTGGAGAACACGCTGAAGATTCCGTTGCTGACGGACGATGACGTTTTGCCGACGCGGACCAAGCTGCCCAAGTTATATGAAGACGATAACTATGCCCTGCGGGAGATTACGCTACTGCGGGCGAAGGAGGCGTATACCGACCTACGTCCGTACCAGATTAAGCGACTGAAGTTTGAGCTGGATCGCATTTGCCGGTTGGGGTTTGCGGGGCATTTTTTGACGGCGTATGACTT
>Ga0114959_10001188_pt1 | contig 23415 bp, 37 predicted proteins | sample C_130625_EF_Meta_FD_87317 | JGI IMG/M metagenome (GOLD analysis project Ga0114959, IMG submission 87317) | Freshwater microbial communities from Lake Croche, Canada to study carbon cycling - C_130625_EF_MetaG | ecosystem: Environmental > Aquatic > Freshwater > Lake | place: Lake Croche, Canada... | reverse complement strand
CTGGATATTTTGTCTTGATTTTACGCTCAATACGAGAATCCTCAAGCACATTCATCACGGACATTGACAATTTCATATCATATGCCTTACGCATACCTTCAGCAGGCGTGTAAAGTGCATGTCCTACTTCGTGGCCGAGAAAAAGATCGTATTCGTTTGATGAAAGTTTCTCATCCAGAATAGGAATTGTCAAAATTCGTTGTTCAACATCAAAAGATGCTGTTCCGACTCTACGTTGTTCAATGTGGAGATTCTCGGTAGCCATCAGTTTGGCTAGAATTGACTTAGATTGAATTGTTTCCATGATTTGTATAGTGATTTTGCGACAAAAATGTGATTTACGTAGTGATTATACGACATTTTTGATGTTTTGTCAAGCGTAACATAGTGATTTTACGACAAAACTTCTTCCAAGAATAATACGCCGTCTTTTGCTGTCATTTTTAGTACGGTTCCTTCTTTCCATCCCTTGAGTTCACATAATTCAGGTGGTAAAGTGAGAATTCCGTCGCCGGATCCGTCTCCAGCATCTTCAATGTCAGCGGTCCAAGTTTGATTGTTTTCGTTCTGCATAATTTTCTAAATCCTTCTCAAAATTTGTCATTGCTACCCAACCAAAAATAGCATCATTAAGTAATTTCACATTTTCATTGATTGGTTTCCACTCATATGTATCAACCGGTTTAGTCTGTTCAGAATTTTGCATTTATTAGCGCCTCATGTTAGAAATATCTTTGGCCTGTTCATCTGTAAAAACAGGAACAGCGTTTGATTTGTGCATAGTTGCAATACCCTTCATCATTGTGCCGGTATAAACTTTTGGTTTATCTTTTGTGGGAATAGGAGAATTCGTAAGATCAGGATTCAATGATTTAATTTGTTTGGTTTGTCGGACATAAGTGTCACGATTAACCACTTCAACTTTCACTGAGCTGACTTTCTTAGTGCGGCTAAAATTGGTCTTTAAACCATTGATTTCTTTTAGCCATGCATCATATTGTTCCTTTTGTGCTTTAGGAACTTTACGTTTTTTTGATTTAGGTGTACTGCCGTGTATAAACATATATTCTCCTTACAACATGTATTATACACGGAGTTTTACAGTTTGTCAACTAGAGTGTTGCATAAAAACAACACTCAATATCGTTGTTTTTTATTGGCTGGTGTCCAATCCATTTCATAAGTGTCTTGTAATTCATTTTGTCTAGAGAAACTTTTTTGCTTCTCTCTCTTTTTTTGTTTTCCGTATTGATTTCTTTCAAATGCAAAATCATCTTCATAATTTTTGTTCTTACGGAACTTCTCTACAAACTTCGACACTTACAAACTCCTTTTTATGGTAATAGATTCGGGAAAGCTTCTTTAACAAATTTATAATCTAGACCACGAACGCCAAAATCTTTATTGAAAATGCCAATAACAACTTCAGCCTCTCTTGGTTCTAAATTCTGTAAAAATTCAACTAACAATTGCTCGCGCTTTTTGTCTGTCAATTTATCGGCAGTAGGATTGCCTTTTTGAAACATATACATTTTACGCAATTCTGTACTCAACTGTGCATAACTCATTCCTGCTGGAACAGATTTGATAACATAAGAACTTGGCACTTCTGAGAAATACCATTGTGCTTGCGGATGAAAGCCTAGTTGCAAAACTTCAGTAAGTACTTTTGATAGATTCTTACCAATTACTTCCATTCTTTCTTTTTTATTTTTGGCCAATTCAAATTCGTCAAAAATCTCATATATATTTTTCATTAAAAATCCTCAATTACGTCCATTAAATTCTTCAATTTATATTGAATAAAATAGTTAAACATCTTTTGTTTAGATGCGGGTTTTGTTTCTTCATAGGTATTTATAATTTTATCTTTGATATCTCCAGGTATGCACATTAAGTCAATCAAGGTTTGATTACGAGAGAATCCAATACGTGCTGATTCATCTTCCCATTCACCATAGTTTACATTTAGAAACTTGTCTAACACAGCCTTAGTAATGGGTTTTTGTCTTTTGTCCAGAACAAAACAATCAGAAGGAGAAAAGATGTTTGGGATACCATCACCTTTGTCGCCACGAATAATCTTTTCTTTAAGTTCGATTGCTGGGTTTTCAGATTTAAGGTATTTCTTCAATACGGGATTATATTGTTTGATATTATTTCCCCAGCGTTGCAGCTGAAGAAAATCACCATCAGAAGATAAAATCAAAATCTTTTCGTGGGCGGAATGACGAGGTACAAGTGTGCCAATAATATCATCAGCTTCGGCGCCTTCAACATCAATAACTTTATATGGAAAATTTAACTTCAATTCCTCTTTGAACTTAGACAACATATCAAAAATTAGGTGCCAATCCAAAGCAGATTTTTCACGAGTTTTCTTTCGGCCTGCTTTATAATAAGGAAAGAATTCTTTACGCCAGTATTTTCGATTATCACAACACAGTACAACTTCACCATACTCATCACGGAATGTTTTGATGTGGTTACGTAGAATGTTGAGTACCATGTGGCGAATCAAATCTTCTTCCAGTTTTATGCCTTTTTGGTTTGAGATTTGTGCCATCAGGCCTGCAAGAAGAACTTGGTTCAAGTCAATAAGAATCATTATAAATCCAATGTTTTAAAAATTCATTCTAACATTGTTCTTTGAGATTGTCAAATATTTTTTTAACAAAGTCTGTTGATTTTGTTGTTTTTTTGCAAATGACGCCATAAAAATCCATTGGAATAATCATTGACATATATTCTAATGGAGAACCAAGTATTGCATCGACTTGATCTAAATTTTTAATTTTTTCTTCTTCTTCATCAATTTTGAATGTAATTATGTGATGAAATTTACCAACTTCTGATCCTTCAATATCTTCACCATATTCATCATACTTACCAACTTCTATATGAATCTGTTCTTCTTTTTGTGTTGGTGTAAAGATAAAAAAATCATAATCTTCTTTTTCAAACTGTTTCAGATAATCTAGCATTGTAATCCTTAATATGCGATTTGCTTACTTTTACCATAATCCAACCATTATAGTAATCGTCACTTTCCATTACACAATTTATAAATTGCTCTTTTGCTTCTAAGTAATTACATTCACCTTTTGTTTTGCACAAATGAATAATTTTCCTGTCAAACTTCTCAACTCCTAGTAATTCGATGTCTTTTTTCAATTCATCATTACTACCGTAATAAGTTTGCCAATCACTTGGAACTTTGTACTTTTTCTTTTTGCCTTTGATCTGTTTGGTCTTAGAGAACCAGAAAAGTTTCTTACCAATATATTTTCTGTTGTTCTCTAAGTTAGTTATTAGATAAACGAATCCATAACTATCACCAATCATTTCTTCTGTAAAGTCAATATCTTTATATTTCCAATTTAGTCCCATTCCAAACCATCTTCATCGAGTTCATTATCCTCTATATATTCTTCGGATAATTCATCGATGGGTTCACCACAGAATGGGCAAAACTCTGGCATTTCTTCTGATACTAATTCTTCAACATATGCAACTTCAAAAGTTGATTCACAATTTAAGCATTCTGCGGAAACGTTTTTATTTTTCATTTTTATTATTCCCTTTTATTGTTATTATTAATTAGCCCATACATCAGACCAATCACCAGACAAAGCACCTTTTGCATAATCAGTTGCACGATTTTCAAAGAAATTAGTATGCGTAGGAGCATTGATCATTTCTTCAACCCACGGCAACGGGTTCTTCTTAACTTTAAAGATGCCTTTTAAACTGAGTGAAATCAATCTACGGTCAGCAATGTATCGAATATATTTCTTTACATCTTCTTTTGTTAGATTTTCACCTTCGTTTACACCAAAAGCCAAATCAATAAACTTATCTTCTAGTTCAACCATCTTTTCTGCAATGGTGTAGATACGGGCTTTAAGTTCATCATTCCAAATTTCTGGATTTTCGTTTATATATGTTCTGAACAATTTGATCATATTCTCGGCATGTTGTGTTTCATCAACAATAGACCAGGTGATGATTTGACCCATACCTTTCATCTTGCCGTGACGAGGATAGTTCAACAACATAATGAAAGAACTAAACAATTGCATACCTTCGGTGAATGCAGAGAATACTGCAATGTGTGCTGCTGTATTTTCTTTCGTGGTGTTCTGTGCAGAGATATCCATGACATAATCATGTTTCTCTTTCATCTCTGCATATTCAAGAAATTCATTGTATGTTGTGTCTGGCAATCCAAGTGTTTCAATCAAGTGGGAGTAAGCAGCAACGTGTAGTGCTTCACGAGCAGCAAAACCCAACAACATCATTCTTACTTCAGGTTGTGGAAAGTATGGCAGATAGTTTTTAACATAACCTCCTGCAACATCAATATCACCTTGAGTAAAGAATCTAAAGATGTGAGTTAGGAATTGTTTCTCACCTTCAGTTAATTTCTTTTTCCAATCTTTAACATCTTCAGCCATTGGAACTTCTGTGTGAAGCCAATGTGACTGTTCGTGTTTCAACCAAGCATCATAAGCCCAAGCATAATTAAACGGTTTGAAATAACTTCTTTCTGAAGTTACATCCTGTTTAGTTTTTTTAATCATGCTGCCCAATCCTTTAATTGTTGTACGGTCATAACACCGGATGATCTTTTTACTTCAATGTTTTCATCTAACATAACCAAAGTAGGTACAGAACGAATTCCATATTCTACAGCAACCTCACTGTATGCATCAATATCAATAACTTCAATTGGTATGTCCAAATCGGCAGACATTAAATTCATAGCCAAACCTTTGCATGGTTGACACCATGAGGCAGTAAACCTTAAAATCTTTTTCATTTTTATTCCTTTATTCGTAATCTTGTTTTAAATCTGGATCAATTAATTGTCCTTGCATTAGATACAAAGGACTCTTTCGATAAATTATAACATCGTGGAACGGATCAGTCAATATCTTAATGCACCAAACAATAGCGGTTTTAACTTTATCTTTAATTGCTAATTGCACCATTCTAAATGCAACAGCAGCAACACCTAACCACAACCAGCCCATACCAACACGATTAAAAAATGTTTCTGTGTCTTGTGCTGGTACTAATAAGTTCATAGTTTCAGCATCGAAAAATGCTAACAGAGGAACAGCTAACCAACAAGCAATCAACACACGTTTACGTTTTAGATTATAACCAACTTTGATCTCTTCTTTGTAATCTTGTGTAGCTTGATTGTATGTATCATATTCTTTTGGTTCAAAAAAGAAGTGGCCTGCTTGTCTTGTTGTCATCGATACAAGCCATGCAATGTATGCACTTATAACTGGATCAACAAACAAATACACATATGCAATTAAGAATGATGATGCACTAATCAAATGTAAGAATTGATTGATGCGACTGTGGTGATAATAACGATGGTCATCCCATCTTTGTACTTTTAGTGTTTCTAAAATTTCTCTAATCATTTTTATCCTTAAATTTTAATTGTATTAGTTTTTCATTAATTTATTAACAAAATCCAATAACAACTCGTGGTGTCTTCCTTCGTGCCAGTATTTCTTTATTGTTTTGTTATCATACCACCATTCTAAAGAATCTAGACATGCACCCATTACACCAATCTTACCCTGAACAACACACATTGGTTCTTTATTGAAATAGGTGCTTACTATTTCTGAGTGACTCAAATCACCAACAAAGGTACATCCGTCACGAAAGAATATTCTTTCTTCTTCACCTTCCCAGACGCATTGAGCTGCAATATTAAAACTTCTTGTGATATCAGCGGTTGGTCTTTTAATGTATTGAACAGGTTCAGCACCTTTTAATATATCAAAATAACTTGGACCAGCCCAATAAGCACCAACACATATGCCAAGATATGCTCCACCATTCTCAACAAAATCGGCTACTGCATTTGCATTCTTTCTAGGAAACATATGAAAGTAATCATCTGCATCACCAACACCACCAGGAAATACCAACATATCAACATCTTTGAATGTTTGTGCTGTGCATTCTTCTTTTTTAAAGATTTTGATGTTGAAGTGTGGAGATAGTGCTTGAATTATACCATCACCACATGATATCGCATCTTTGTTTCTGTCATCTTGAAATAATGCTATAGTTTTCATTTAATTATTTTTTCTTTCTTAAAATCATTCCAACATATGTTCCAAAAAATGCACCAGCTGCAGCAGGTAATAGTAACCAATAGTTGGTAGTATAATTTATAACTGCGATACAAGCAACCACAAATACAATTGCTGCCCACACACTAGCCTTAACTATTTGTTCTTCTTGTACTGCTTTCAAATAGTAAGTATAAAATATATCAGTAAAGAAAACAGCAAAAAACGTAACAATATAGTCTATCACGATTAACCTTCACATGCAATACAATCATTGCCCTGTGCAATTTGTGTCATATCTAGTTCTTTAATAACCTGACGTTCAATCTTCTTAGACACTTTATCCGCTTTACCAATCTTTTCAGAACGGCAGTAGTAAAGAGTTTTCAAACCTTTTTTCCATGCCATAAAATGAATAGCGTGAATGTATTTAATGTGTGCATCAGGACGGAAAAACAGATTCAATGATTGTGCTTGATCGATATACAATTGTCTATCAGCAGCAAGATCGATAACCCAACGTTGGTCAATTTCCATCGATGTTTTAAATACTGCTTTAGTGTTCTCATCCATCCATGTCAAATGTTGAACAGAACCATCATTTGCGATAATGCTAGACCAAATATCAGCATATTCACTTTCACCTTTTGGTGTCAATGGAGAACCATTGGGTGAAAGGTAATCCATAATTACTTTATCCAACCACTTATTCTTATTCAAAAAAGATCCAGATAAAGTATCTTGGCGATAAGCATTAGCCCGATAAGGTTCCACAGATGGAGAAGTATTACCCAAAATGATGGAAGAAGAAGCATTGGGAGCAATAGCCATAAGATGACTAAAACGGAAGCCAGTACCTTTCGCATCAGGCGCTTCACCTCTTTCTTTTCCAAGTTGAATGTTTGCATCATCTAACCCATTTCTAATATGTTTAAAAATCTTATTGTTAGCAACTTTTGCCATTACACCTTCGAATGCAATTCCGTTCTTTTGTAAATATGCATGAAAACCGAGGGCACCAATACCAATAGAGCGTTCCAAAGAAGCAGAATATCGTGCTCGTGAAATGCTATCAGGAGCATTATCAATGAAGTACTGTAGAACGTTATCAAGCATCTCAGCAACGTCCCGAAGAAACATTGGTTCATTTTTCCAATCATCATAAGTCTCCAAATTCAAACTAGACAAACAACATACAGCAGTACGATCTTTATCGGTTGGTAATATAATTTCAGAACACAAATTTGATTGTTGTACTTTCAAACCTTTGTCTTTTAGGTGTTTAGGTAACATATTATTACTTGTATCAATAAAATGCAAATATGGTTCGCCAGTCTGCATTCTCAATTCGAGAATTTGTTGCCATAGATTTTTAGCAGATACAGTTTCACGAATTTCTTTACTGAAAGAATCAACTAGATTCCAAGAATCATCTGCATTTGGATCTAGCATACACTTCTCAATAATTTGCATAAAGTCATCAGTAATGTTAACACCATGATGCAAATTTAGGCAACGCATATTTTGGTCACCTGTTGGCTTACGCATTTCTAAGAAAGCAGTAATATCGGGATGGCTAATATCAAGATAAGCAGCATAAGAACCGCGGCGAGTGCGGCCTTGACGATACGCCAAAGAAGAAGCATCATAGATTTTAAGATGTGGCATAACACCAGTAGACTTATCGTCAGCAGACCTAATACCGAACCCAATACCAACGCCGCCGCCAAACATAGATAGCCAATTGGTTTCGGAGAGATTGTCAACAAGGCCTTGGGCTGTATCATCAATAAAATTGAGGAAACAAGAGATCGGCAACCCTTTCTTAGACCGTCCATAAGATAAGATCGGTGTCGAATAAGAAAGCCAGTGTTTTGAGGAATAGTCGTACAGTCGTTGAGCGTGGGCTTGATCTGTTCCAAATGCACTTGAGACAAATGCGAATCGTTGTTGTGGTGAGGTTTCTTCATCTTTCATGTAAGACTCTTTAAGTCTTTTAATTCCTAATTCATCAAAAAGTTTATCTCGCTCTAAATCTATTTTTATTCCCATATATTCCATATTATTCTTTCTTATTATACAAATAGTTCTAGTTGTGGTGGCGTCCATCCTTCAGGTTTCAAGACTTTACCATCCGCTCTTTTGGTTACTTTACCGGTCAACGGATTAATTTTTGCTTTGTTCGAACGTGCAACTTCTTCCCATGCACCAAAAACATCCCAATTTTTCATATAACAATAACCAAGAATAACCCAAATCATATCCATGCAAGCGTCCAATTCTTCAACCTCTGATGTTGCATCCATGAATTCAAAGAATTCTTCACGAATCAAATCGTGATATAAATCTATATTAACTAGATTACGTTCTTGGTCACAAGCTTCAATAAATTCTACTACATCACAATACATTTGTATACTCCATAATCATTGGGAAAATTGGTTCAATTGCTTTTGCACATGCAATAGCAATCTCTTGGTGTTCTTTCTGTGTTCCGTTTGCTGACCGGAGTTGTATATAGTGAACCCAAGAACGCAAGGTTCCGTTCATGTACATACGAGATTTTGTAATACCTTCTGGTAAAACCGCACGAGCTTGTTCTTTTGCAATTCCATTTTCAAGTGCCCAACTATACTGTTTTTTGATTTGTTCCAACAATACTTCTTGTCGGTCAATCCACTGACTTTTCAATACTTCATCAGTAATATCAATACTGTTCTGTCGATTCTTTGTATCTTGCAAACGTGCTTCCCGTGTTTCAAAACCAAGTTGTGATGCATCTGCATAACGTTGGCTAAACTCTTGGAAAGAGAATGAACGGTGACGTAGAATTTGTCGTGCAATATCTCTTGTTGTATTAATCTCCAAGCACACGGAGACCATTTCCAATGGTGACCAATGTTGGTTCTTAATCAAGTAACGTACCAATTTTTCAGAAGTCTCCGAGTTGTTTTGGTTCGCTGGGTTAGAAACACGGGCTGCATAAGCAACCTGGTCCAATAAGTTTTTACTATCAGCACCTTGGCTATAACTAATCAATTTTATGTTCATACTTTTTTCCAATTCACAAATTCCATTTTAGCACGGAGGTTAACATAAGTGTGTTTGTTCATTATATCATATAATTCTTCGTTGTCAAATCCTTCTAGAATCATATCATTAACATCTTTTTCCTTAATCATTTCTGGCCACACAACAACATTGAAATGATTATCGATTGCATGTTCCATCAATTTCATAATTTCTTTGTTTCGTGGTTCATTATCAAATACTAAAACAATCTTGGATTTATCTAGATATTCAACTGCCGATTCAAGTGCCGAACTGGCAACTGCAACCGAATTCTCAATAAACATAGAATCGATTGGACCTTCAAACACAAAGATTTTTTTTGTTTCATCAACACGATCAAGACCATAGATACGCGGAACATCATCAGCCAATTTAATTGTGATATAACGTATCTTTGATTCACCAAGTGCTCGGCCTTGAAAACCGGTTATGTTTCCTTCTTTATCATAGAAAGGAATAACAAGACGTTTGTCACCTTGCATAATATCTTTTTCAACACCAAAAGAATCAACAAATGCTTTGTAATCTTCTGCATAATATAATGATGAATAAAATGATTCAGGAATCTTACGACCAATTACATAATCTTTTGCAAAGTGACCATCTGGTAAAGAATCAATTGATGGTAAATCAACTTTCTTTTTGAAAACAGGTTTTACTTTTAATTCCGAGAATGTGGGTTCAGGTGAGTTTGTATTTGCAGAATTCTTATATCGTTCTAGTTGGTATTCTTCAACTAGAGATGGATCAACTTGCTTTAAGAAGTTAAAGAACGAGGTGGATGCACCACAGTTATGACACATATAGAAGTAGTCATTCTTTTTGCGGTAAACATAACCACGGCATTTTGTTTTATTTTTTTGCGAGTCTCCGCAAAGAGGACACCGAAAATTGTATAAGTCATCTTTCTTCTTAGAGAAAAGACGCAATTTTGGCGAAAGTTGGAGCAAGAATTTTCTATCAATGAAAATAGACATAACAAAAACCAATGAGTTATAAGTTGTGTAATTGTAACATAACTTTCACAACTTGTCAAGCGACAATTATAGGATAAACTTTAGGAATTTTTCTCCGTGGCCTGTAAGTATTCCTACACTTGCAACACCACCGGCAATTATCCAAGTCCACTTGTCTCTCATTTTTTCCAATGCTATAATTTTTTGAGTTATTTCTTGTGATGCAGTAGATGAAGATTTTTGCATTGTTTTTAGTTGATCTGTAATCTCATCTCTTGTTCTGTCAAGACAATCATGCATGTCTTTGACATTTTCTTTGAGATCATCCATCTTTTCATTAAGATTCTCAACTTTAACTTCAACTATACTAATTCTTTCTAATTCAGTTGCCATTTTATTTTGATACCTTTTTACTTGGTATTTTTGTACCGTCAACTTTTTTGTGTGTCTTAATGACTTTACAACGTTGAACTTTTTTATTATTTTCTACAAAATCATGGCAAACTTTTTTACTCTCTGCATGAGCGATAGACATAAAAGAAAGAGTAATCAATACTAATAGTGCTTTTTTCATTTTAGTTCCTCACAGAGCAGGCGGAGGTCCAAAACTTGGGCCCGCAGATTTAGTTAATGTTGAATTATTTATAGGATTTGGTGTTACTGGTCCATTACTTGCAGACGGAACACCGCCAGTGTATACTGGTGTTGAAGGTGTTGTCAAGGGAGCATTTGGTATAATTGGTGGTGGCGAATTACTTGCCGCACCGGCAACTTTCTCTTGTGTTCTACCCCATGCAGCAATACCAAGAACCGCACCCATTGCTAAATGAAACAAACCCGCACCCTGGAGTGTTAGTGGTTGCCATTGTGTAACTGGTTGATGTGTTAATACTTGTAATATACTCCAAAGAATAGGAAAAACACCCATGTCAAGTGTACATATAACCATGTACATCCAACCCATAGCTGGACGCCATTTCTTTTGCATCCAATCTTCATTGTTTGAAGGTGTTGTTTGTTCTGGCATTATCCACTAAACACATTTAAAAATTTAACATAATTTTCATGGCGTTCTTTTAGACCAAGATTACCACCATTAATAATTCTTGAGATGTGATCGATTGCACCACCATCAGCAAGTGCGTTTAAATTACTGGATTCCCAAAAGTAACATGCAGACTGTACTGCACCTTCAAATGTTGCCAAGTACGCAGGAACATCGTCTATGCTAATTCCAACAGAGTCTGCAAAGAATTGATAGTTTTCTTTTCCTGTCAATTGAATTAGGCCACGACCACAGAATTTCCAACCATCACCAGATGCTTCATCACCGTTACCCATACGACCAGCATATGCACGATTTGCAATTGCTTCTTGGTTGTGTGCATATTGTGCAGCGATGGCATCTGTTTCAAAGTGTGATGGCCAAGTTTTGCGTAATGACTCTGCTCTGTAATTTAAGTTCTCTTGAATTGCGGTAAAGTTAGCAGACTCATGGGCACATTCTGCCATAAATGCAGCAATACGTTGTGGTGTAGTAATCTCATAATCTGGTAAAAGTTTATTCAGTGCTTCTAACCATTGTTCTGCATATGGATTGTTACCAATTGCGGATTTTAATTGTTCTAATGTAATCATTTAACCCCCTCATATATTTTCTTTTGTGTGTTGTACCATTCAATCCATCCATCATTCTTTGTAGAACAAATATGATAGTTGGTATAATTGGTAACAATGACTTTAGATAAATCACTCAATTTATCATCATCGTTTACTTTTTTTAAAGTTGAACATTTTTCCAACAAAATTTCTGGTGCTTCTGGAAATTTAGATTTGACAGGAACTACTGTTGAGCAACCAGTTAACAACAATAAAACTAATGCATATTTAATCATTCTGTAGCCTTATTAATTGCTTCTATAAATTCTTTTGGTAATACACATGTGTTATCATACTTGACAACTTCCTTGTCTATGTAATGAATGATATCATCACCTTTTTGTGTAATTAATTCTTTTTGTTTAACAACTTTGTTAACTATCTTAACTGTCTCTGTCGCAGATTTAGCTTCTGCTAATGCAACTTTATTTTCTAGTTCTTTTGCTTTATCTTGCCAATCTTTGTTGTCTGCAATTCCGCCACACATATATGCAGATACTACTATTGCAATGACAGAAACTAATTGTGCAATTGATTTATACAATGGCAAAAAATAACTCGCAGCAAATACTGCTAGTCCACCAAAAAAAGCAATATAAAAAAACCAATCAGGTAACCATTGTAATATCCACATAATCAACCTTACATCTTAGGTGGTTTTCTGCTTGTGTAACCCATCACTGGACTATTTTTCTTTCTAGGAAGATGTACACCTGGTTCGCCAGACTTGCTTCCTGGAGGTTGTCCCATGCCATCAACTTGACCACCACCAGTTGTGTTTGGTAATCCTGCGGATACTGCACCAGCACCCATACCATCTTCTTTAATAGGCAATGAAACTACACGATGCGCTACTGCACCATAAGATGAGTCTTTTTTATCGGCTGCACGTTGAGCAGATTTTAAGTTAGTATATTTACCTACAATATCACCAGTTTTAATATGTACAACATGGTGTGTGATTGGACTTGCATCTTCTTTTACAAAATCTTTAAATGTTTTCATTAGCAGTTCCACTTTCTCAATGCTAGTGCTTTACGTGATGGTTCACCATTTGGTTTTTTCATTGGACCTGGCATGCCGCCCATTCTAGCACAGAATGATTTACGGCGATTTGCTGCCTTAGAACCTGGTTTTAGTTTTGATGGCTTTGTTGTTACTGCCATAGACAAATGTGAACCTGGATTCTCTCTGCGATAAGATGCGATACCTTTACGATTTAGACCACCCTTAGGGTCTTTACCTTCTTTGCGTCTCCATGCAGCAGTCTCAAACAACTCTTCATCTGAAACGTCATCTAGGTCTTCCCAAATCACTTCAGGATCAATATTGTTTACTTCTGCAATTTCCATGACTAATTCTTCTAAAACATCAAACATTACATCAGGGTTATGTTCTTCTTTAAGTTCACTACGCATATAGTTGGCAACAGTCATCACATAGTCTTCAGCCAATGTAATCTTTGATTCAACCCATTCAGGCAAATCAGTATTATCACCAATCAACTCAATCATTTCTTCTGCATTATGCATGATTGTTTTTAGTTGATTGACTGCCATATATGGGTCAGAATATTCTGGATCTTTTTCTTCGTTAGTGCTTTTCCAACCACCACCCATTGCTTTATACTTCTTAGAAGCCCAGCCGTTTGCATATGCAGAAGGATAAACAGCAAATTTAGATTTAGCTGCAGCCTTAGCACGAGCCCATTTTTCAGGACTTGTTGGCACATTCTTTTCTTCTAAACTTTGAACTTCAGTTCTGAATTGATTTAATGTTTTCATTTGTTCTGTTCTCTTTCTCTTTCAGCATTGCTTTTTCTCGAAGGATGATTTGGATTTTTATATGGTGTTTTTCTAAAACCTTCTGAATCATAATTACCTGATTTTTTCTTTGCTATAGCTGTAGCGGCCGCAATAGCTGCAGCTGCACTTTCTGTCTTGACATTTATTGGTGAACCATGGCGTTCTGGATTTGGATCTTCACGGCGTTTTCTTTGTGCAGCTTTTGCTCTGCCTTCTTGACCTATTGCATTTGCTTTTGCTCTAGGTAGACATTTTGGTTTACCTTCACCTGGTTCTCTAGCGCATTGACCTTTAACGTTACCTTTTGTGTCCATGCGAACCCAGTCTTGTTTAAACCATTTTCTTAAATCTTCATTAATCCAATCGTCTGGAGTTTTTCCATGTTTGGATTTAAAATCATCATGCAACTCTTTACCTGTCATGCCATGATTTTTAGAAATCTTCATCATTAACTTATTGATTGATTCATAGTCATGGTCATCTAAATGTTTGAGACCATTTTCCAATTCTTCTATATGATCTTCTTTTACACATGATCCTTTAGAGTATGCTTTTTTACCAGGTACTCTTCTGTAACCTGGCCAACATGCCTCTGTGAATTGTTTAAAAGTTTTCATATTTTTCTTAGTATTTCAGCAATCTTCATATCTACTGGAATAACATCTGTTATTATGTTTTTGCCCTTAATGCCCTTAACAACTTCAGGTAATATATTTAAATAAAGTAAAAATGTTTTTAGTGAATCGTAATCTTTTTCATCGATTCTAAAAAACAAAATTCTTGACGTAGCTTCTGGTCCAAACACGTTATTGAGCATTATGATATGATTAAGTATCAATCTCTCTTTAACGTTCTTGGTGATCTTATATCTACGAAACAATCTTTTTAAATATTTCGTTCTTTTAAGATCACCTTCGAACTCCGACATTAAACAACTAGGTGATGTATAACATTTAACTGCATACATCACAAAGTTATCTTCATTTAAATCATCAAACCCCATTATAAAAATAAACTATTAGGTATTAGCGAACGCTCTACCCCATGAGGTATTACCACCGGCAGTGTTTGAAGATGTTGGATTAGCTAAAGCAATTAATGTTTCTCTGATGTAACGAACTTCACCAGTTAACCCGTTAACCTTTTTTCTAACGTGAACCCAACCCATGCTTGGATTTCCACCAATTTTATTATTTGCAGCAGTTAGTCTTGTTGCTGTTACAAGAACCACATCTGAATTGTAAGTTGTTTCAACTGTTTTTCCTGCTGGATAAGAAATAGCAGTATCAAATGTGATAGTTGATGATGTTGGAATAATACCTGTTGTTGCTGCAGTGAAAGTTACCAAATTGCCTGAAATGGAACTGACTTTATTGTTAGAGTAGAACATACCAACAGAACCATTTGATGAAAGGTTTGCTGATGGATCAGATGTTGGTGAAGGTAAATAGTTTACATATTGACCAACAGCAACACCAATGTTTGCAACATTTGCGGTGTATGTAAATTTAATTGTTGTTGCACCTGCTGCAGTTGAATTAGCTGTAGTTAGTTGTGCCACTGTTCTTGTTTGACGAGTCGCAGGCCATTCTGGATGTCCAAATCCAAGACCTGCGCTATCAGTATTATTCCATGATTCGTATGCCATTTTTTTCTCCTTGGGTAGAAAGGTATTCTATCTATTTATTGTTCTTATTATTTCTGATTGACATTACTCATATTTTTATAATCTGGCACCTTGCCACGATTTTTCATCATTGGATCAATTTCGACAGTATCACGACCTTGACCGGTCAATGTTTTACCACCTTTAAGTATTAATCTAGCATCTGGTTTGTCATCACCAATGTTTTTCTCTCCATCAATTTTTGTTATTGATGGTTTCTTTCCATATGGTTGTGTAGATTTGTCATCTTTTTCCCAATCATACAAATTTTCTTGCATCTTTTTCTTTACAACACTTTTAACAATTTTACCAACAGTTCTTTTTGGTGGTGCCAATTCTTCACCTCCATTTGCTCCGTCCGCAGGTGATTGTGTTGCTGCTTGTGGGTCGCCAACACTTTCATCCACAAATCCATGACTATCATCACAGATACATGGATCACTTAAACATTGCTCACATATTTCATTTGATTCTTGAATATCATCTTCTTCAAAAATTCCATGGTCTCTTTTCCATTTGATGAATTTACCAGTTTTAGATTGAGCAACCTTTTGGTTTTTGCTAACATAATTTGGATTGTAACCCATAGCTTTATAAAACTGTTTTAAGATATCAGAACGTCTTGAAGTTATGTTTTCTTCAATGTTAGCTTTTGCCGACCAAGGATCATTTGGGTCTGACCCAAACCCACGTTTGAGATCAGACTTCTTAATGATTTCTTTGACCAAATCAGATTTATTTTTCATTTTTTATTCTGATGTTCCTAATTTGCCCATCATTGTTTCGTTTTTAATTTTTTTAAACGACTTCTGAGCTAATTTCTTTGCAATACTCATTGGTGATTTTTCATCTGTAACAAATGGAACAGAATTGTCACCTGGTGTTTTTGCTTCAGCTTTTAATGTTCCCATTTTTGCACTCTCATGGCCATTTGAAATTTTTATTTCTTTTGCTCGTGATTTTGGTAAAGCATTAATACTTTTACGACCAGCAAGAGTGTCAACTACCGGATCTTCTGAAATGTCACCAGAAGCACCAGAAGTGGACATTCCACCTAGTTCTTGAAGTTGAACACCTTCATGAAATCCATGTAAATCACCTTTGATGCCGTGTTTCTTTCTCAACTTTTCAGCTTCTTTTTCGTGATATTCTGCGTCTTTTGGACCTGCATATTCTGCATGAGCAACATAGTGGTCGGAATGATCTAACATATCATCTGCAACTTTATTTCCGTGATGTTTACGTACATGATTTTCAATTGCTGTTGCAGCATGTGAATTGTGGTGCATACTTCCAGAACCGAGTCCATAACCTTGGTCAGAATGATAAGAGTGTTCAGCATGTTTATGCCACAATTGAGATAATGGCATTTTGTCCATTTTACCTTCTTCTAACACATTGACTTCTTCTTTCAACCCAGCGGATGATTTGATTTGATTGACTGCCTTTTCATGACTCTGAAAATCGTCAGAATTTTCATAATCATCTTTACCATATTTGTGTCCATGATAGGCGGTATGAGTATCAGTTTTTTTGTCATGGACTACATAACCAATTTTTTTCTTTCCATGATAAACACCATGTTCCGACTCATCTTTATCATCATATTCTTTTTTAACGGTCACTCCGCCTGCGGCTTCTTGAACCTCTTCTTTCATTGCTTGTTTTGTAGCAGTAGCATACATTACATTCTTAGCACGATTGCCATATCTTTCTTTGAAACCAGCCATACCTTTTTTCATAGACTTGACAATCTTCTCACGCTTGGCCATTTCATCGTCAGACATATGACGTTCTTCATCAAACTTAGTTTCTTTTGAACCTTTGTGTAGATTTTTTTCGTGCTTGTGTACTTCTTTAGCAGCTTCTTTGTCAGCAATTTTCTTTGCTTGTGCTTTTGTTGTATACATGCTATCGTCGTCTTTTTCTTCTTCAATAGCTTCCGAATTCATCAATTTTCTTTTAGCACTATCACGAGCGGTTGTTACTAAATCAGATTTATTAAAAAGTCTATCCGATTTTTCATTTCCTGGTCCTTTTCCTGCTGCTTGGTATCCTTTTTTTTCAAAATCAGCATCTCTACCAATACTCTTAATTCTATAAGAAGTTAAAGTCTTTTTACTTAATTCATCCAATTCTTCGATTTCTTCTTTCAGTCTACCATCTGCTTGTGCTGATCTCAACATAGCTGCACGGTCAGCATAACTGCCACGTTTTACGTCTTTGGCCGCTGCCTTCTCACCTGGAGTAGGATTTTTAACATGTTTTAAAGGATCAAACTTATTTTTTTCTTCAATAGCTTCTGCTGTACTCTTTGCAGTTACAGGATACTTTTTACCTTGAAATTCAAAATGTGTTTGATTTGCTTTCTTAGCAGCATGGGCAGCCATATGGAAACCAGTTTCTAGTTCCATTTTCTTTCCTGGCTCTAAAAGCATTTCTTTTTTTTCTTCTTGCATAATGATGCTATTAACTGCATCGATCATGTCTTGTGAAATTACATTTTTAGTAAACATTATTTTGCTCCTGTTTTTTTCTTATTTTTGATTGTTATACCCGATTGAATATACTTATCTGATGGCGTTTCCATAGGTTCTTTGTTTGCTGCACCACTTAAAGTTCCACTTACGCCAGTTTCATATCCCGTTTCACCAGATTGAAGTGACTCTTTAAAACCTTTTAATTTTTTCTTCTCACCCAAAGGATTAGGACTTACACCTCTAGGTTTAGGTCCACTTGCTGTTTGAGCGTTACTAAATTCTTGACCTATAGAATCTTCACTATAAGTTTGATTGCCCAGTCCTGCACCACCTGTTAGGCCTTGACCTGATGTACGAGTATCAAACGTACCACCAACAGCATCAATTCTGCCTAGTTTAGGTTCACGCAAAGATGTATTACCACGTTTTAAAACTTTTTCTTTATCGTTATCCATGTTGAACTTAGCTTCTGCATAAGTTCTAAATGTATATGTTCCATTTGACTTTACATCGCCGTCACGAACATCATCTTGTTGACCCATTTTTCTCTGTGCTTGCATAACAGGACTATTGTTATCTTTTAACAATCCTTTGTCTTTCAAGTTTGCTTTTTGAATTCCTTTTGCGCCTTTATTTGATTCGTATATATTTATGAATCTATTAGTATTTGTATTGGAATAAATTACACCGCCTAAAAATTCATTTGTTTTTAAGTAAGTTTCTGTAATATTTTCTTCTTCCAACTCTAAAGAAAGGTTATTTTCAAATAGAACAAATTCATCAAATATTTGATTGAAGTATGGAGCATTTGATTGTGATTTTTGCCACTTAGTGTAACGAGTGGATTCTTCAATCATTTTGGTTAGATGTTCATTTCTGTCCTTACTGACCTTATTTGAGGTGTCAACAAAGATCATCATTGTCTTATATCCAAGTTCTTCCAATTCTTCTTTAATATGTGCAATTTTTTCCAAATCATCAGCAGGTCCATTGATGATTAATGGACTACGTGCGCGGATAGATTCATAACGAGGGTTCATAGACTTCATTGCAAGCTTATGTTTGTCATTTAGAATATCAATAACTTGTGAGAAGTTGTGTTCTGTAATATTTTGACCAGCAATACATTCACGAATGACAACATCTTTGCCTGAACCTGGACCACCAGTCACAAAGATAGCCTTATTGCGACCATATGTGTAACTTTCATGCAATCCCATTCCTTTACGAACATCACGCATTAATTCTCTTGCATGGTGTTCCGGAACATGAGATGGAACACCTTTTCTGAAGGATGACAAATCATTATTCTTGGCATGTTCACGCATCTTGGTACCAGACATACCTTCAGTTCCTTCTGCATCAGGATCACGATGACCAGCAGAGTGAACAGTTATCTTTTTGAAGTTGTACAATGCACCAGGATGAGTTCCATTATATTGGTGTAACTTATCGTGCATCTCTTTGACACGATCAGAACCAACAACCAAATGTAGATGTGTTACACCTTTTTTGTTTAATGCAGCTGCATGTTGCAGAAATGTTGGTTTCTCTTTAGAAGAAGCTTCAAAATGTGTATCTGGTGAATACCTCTTCAAGTGCTTTAATTTTTGTTCAGCTGACAAAGGATTCTTTTTTGCATCTTGTGAATGTGAAACAACTACAGTATGGTCTGCACCATGTTTCTTTGCAATTTCTTTTACTTTCTCAATGACTTTCAAATGGCCTGTGGTTGGAGGATTCATTCGACCAAAAGTCATAACATGGTGAACATCACCAGATTCTTCTTCTTTTAAAACTTCTAGAAACGATTTCATTTTCTTACTTTTAGCCTATTTTGTTTTGCAAACTCTGCTCTATTTACTAGCTTTGTTGGCTCAGTATGGCCAGATTCTGGAGTGTGATTTACAACAAAACCTTCAGGCTTAGATTTTTTACCATTGATGTGGTGTTCATAATGACCTTCATGTGTTTCTAAATGCTTAACTAGGATGTTTTTAGCCTGAGCCAAATGATGGTGCATTGTCAATAGATTTTGATAATGTTCTTTGTTTTTCTCGATATGGTCTATGTGAGCTTGGCCTTCAGCAGTTTTAGCTGCTTTTGCTTTTTCTGTTTTGACTTTATCTGCCATTTTGGCATGTTGGTTTGCAATATGCTTTTTCAAACCTTCTACACTAGGAACTTCACCAGTATCAACAGTTTTGTTTATGTATGTTGTTAGGTGAGTACTTTCACCACGATGCTTTTCGGTTGCAGGATACATCTTTGCGCCATGTGTGTCATGTATTGCTTTAGCTGCTTGCATGTGTTTATGGAACTCATCTTGTGCGGATTGTGGATAGCTAATTTTAGCTGTATCATGTTCTGCACCATGATGATGAACATCTGGATGATGTTTGAAATTTTCGTGATCAACTGCATGGTGTGCAGTCATATCACTAATGTCATTACCGTGATACTTTGTGTGTACTACAACGCCAACTTTAGACGCACCAATCTTTTTAGCTTCAGAACCTTTGGCTGTATAAGTGATTGTATTTGGTGTAAATGATACTTTTTTAGTCATGGTGTTGTAGGTCCTCAGAAGAGTGCATCATATCACCTTGATAAACACCAGTTTTTGGTGTAACCTTAGGTAAGTGTCTCAATGCAGCTTTAAGTTTTGCTGCAAGTCCTGGAGCATGACCATGGTTTCTGTCAATGTCTGCTTCAGTGTGATTAATCTTTGGTGTCTTGTTAAATGCAGACTTACTTGCAACAAAGAATTTACCAGTTTTTGGGTGATGACCAAATACAATAGAAGGAGAACCATCATATTTCATGGTCAAATTACTACTTTTTGCTTTAGCCTTCATGTGTTCGTGGGCCTGTGTTAAAGCACCAAATGCATGTTCGAATCCTTCGGCGCCGTGCATTAGTGGTCTATCTTCTGCGTGATGTATGTGTTTTAGCTTACCGGCATCTGGCGAAGCTTCTTCTTTTAGAAAAGATATAAAAGTTTTCATGTTAACCCTTTAGACTTGCAATACACTTTGATTGCCATTCAGTTATTTATATAACTTTTAAAATGTAGTATTTTCGTAATTCAACCAGTATCCGTTGTTCTCTCCCTTGCCTTTGAGTAAGTAAAAAGGTAGTGTATGTACTAGGCCTCTGCCTGAATTGTGATATTGTAGAACTTTTGGACCACGATCCAGTGAAAAAGCAAAGTGGGTTGTACCTGTGTCACCACCCACAAATATCTCAGCCGTCATAATGTGATAGATATTTTGCTTAAAATCTTGTGAGAATTGATACCCACCAAGGCCTATGCCAGATGGAACTTCTTTTGCACAGATAATCTTTTCGTAATCTTTGTATTCTTCCTTGTCATATTTGTTGAGAATATCTACAAGTAAAGGTTGTGGCCAGTTGCGATATGTATTGTATGGCGCATCAAATAAAGGGAAGATTGCAATCTTTTTCTCCATTGGTGCATTGTTAGGTATCTTTACCAAATCGCCAGAGATATCTCTAAAATCCCAAACATTAACTCTACTCCACGGCAAAGTTTCTGTGCCTTCTTCTTTAGAAAAATAATTTGTCATCTTCAACATTATTTCATAGAAGGTTTGACAATGCACATCAGAACTGATATTTCCTGGCTTTAAATGAAATTGAATACTTGGGTCGTTGTTTGTTTTTCTTATGTGTTCTAAAACATTGGCAACACCAATCAAGTCACCGTTACGCACAGTACCAAAAGTTCCTGGTTCAATATTAATAATCATAGTAGAGATTCCAAATCTTTTGCGTGTACCAGTTTAGCTTGACGATTGAGGTAGAAGTGTTTCTCAAATACTTTATTAATATCTTTACCATCATCCCAAGATACATTATCGCCGACACGGAACTCAGGTTTCCAATCTTCTGCCTTCCACACACAATATAACGGAACATTACAGAGGTCAGCTAACATACCAACGCCAGTAAAGTTTGTGATAAATGGTTTCTTTAGATTCTTAATGATATAAGCATTTTCTAACATTGGTCGATTGAAGTCAATAAACTCACAATCTTTTAGGTGTGATAGAATATGGGTTTCTCTACGGTCGTCAAAATCGCCTACTGCCCAACGGTCGCCAACATAATAGTTATCTTTAATCTCGATATCAAATTCTGGTGCCTTTACAATGAAATCATCATCAACTTGAAAATCAATTCCGTATCCGTCAATGATCCAATTCTCATAACGACAAGTTTCAATTGGTCGGTCAGGATTATTCTTATCTTCACGCATTGGCCAAGAACTCAAATGAATAAAGTCTGGACCTCTAACGCCTGCATTATTATCAAAATCAACACTAGTGAATAAATCTTGGTACATTAAGAAGTCTTTGATGCCATTAAATTTACGCATTGGAGCTCTAATGATTAAATCATACTTACCAAGTTTTTTACTAAGACCTGATAACACAGGCATAGCATTTAAAAAGTCGCCAAGGTTGGCTGTTCCATAAAGATATAATTTCATTTTACTGTACCATTATAATTGTTAAACAAAACAAACGAATCGTGACCTAGTTGATGGTCGGGAATAATATTAAGATTAAACATTTCTGGTTTTTTCAATGAGGCCATCAACCATAATGTTTGGTCATCATCAACTAAGTCGTTTGCTTGTAGTTCTTCCATACTTTCTACAATCAAACGATTCACTTCTGGCCAAAGGTTTCTATGTGCAACCTGTTTGGCACCCAAAATGTAAACTATGTTGTTATAGATTACTTGTTCAATTGGTTGTTCTTTTGGATAAGGTCTGTAACCAAATAACTGAAATTTATCTTCTCCAAAGTTATAAGTCCATTTTTTACTTGGTGGAATCTTATCTTGTGTTCTGCAATAACCAAAATCAATCATAGCCACATAATCATTAGTAACCAGGTTAGCGTCTAATGCCATTTTAACAAAAAAGGATTTCATATACATCAAATGAACATAATTTGGATTCCAATATTCTGGATTAATTCTCTGTGAAGGATTAATCTTCGCTTGAAATTCGGGATTTTTTTGAATATTGTAAATCTTTTCTTTTTCATCATGGAATTGTGCAAGATAGTCGAAAGGAATAATTTTTGTCTTTTCTTCTTTACCTTTACGCAAAGCTGCAATTCGGTCAACAAAATCAGGATGAGTATAGACAACTATTTCATTATCCAATTGCGCCATATAACTAAAGCGTTCAAAGTAAGTGTCTACGGTGCGATGTAGGTAGTGAGGGAAACCTTTATCTGGTGTCCATTCACCACGACCCATATCAAAGAAGAAGGTTACGATAGTGACTTCATTATTCATGTTTTTTAAGCAATTCAAGTGAGTGAGGAGGAGGGTTCATTACTGTAATTTCTTCTTGCCTCTGTTTCTCCAGAGTGAATATTCTATTACGTAATTCGGATGAACTAAAATTGTGTTGCCGTTTATGATAGTGCAACTCAATGTTATTTTGCATACAGTATTGTTTGCCAGTAAAGTCCCGATTGAGGTATTCTTCACTTAGAAAACGGATATGCATTGTTTGTGACTGAATTAGATTCAACAAGTCAGATTCAGTATCATAAAGTAAAATCTCATCAACATACTTGCAACCTTGTAACTGAATATATCGTTCATAGATTGTTTGTGCTG
>Ga0114959_10001185_pt1 | contig 23419 bp, 16 predicted proteins | sample C_130625_EF_Meta_FD_87317 | JGI IMG/M metagenome (GOLD analysis project Ga0114959, IMG submission 87317) | Freshwater microbial communities from Lake Croche, Canada to study carbon cycling - C_130625_EF_MetaG | ecosystem: Environmental > Aquatic > Freshwater > Lake | place: Lake Croche, Canada... | reverse complement strand
TTCTGAAGCACCAACTATCACAATTTTAAAACCAAATTCTTTCCCTAAATCTATTGCCATCAACATTTGTTTTACTTCATTTGCGCGCACAAATAATTTTTGATTGCCATCAAATAATCCACGTGTTGCTTCAAACTTTAGGTTATTGTTTACATGATTTTTTTCTTGTAAATAAGCTTTTGCTTCTCTAAAAAACTTTTTAATGGTTTCAATTTTAGTAAAAGCCTCTTTCATTGGATCGTTGTTTGCTCCTTGACGCGCAAAACCACGACCACGTTGTCTTACCACAAAAGAGGGTAATTCAATAAATTGTCCAATATCTGATTTATAATTTGCATCTTCAAAATTCCATGCATCTAATTGCACCACACTAGACTGTCCATCAATCAATTCTCCTTCCGGTGCAATATGTGCTAATAATATTCCATTTGCTCTAAGCACATTTATAATTTTAGAGTCTGTATTATAGGATACCAATGATCTAATACTCGCATTGTTTTCGCCAATTTCAACTAAATCATTGCTACCCCTTACACCATTAGATACTTCTTTCAAACCTAAATAAGAATTTGAAAGAATCAATCCTGGATAAACTTGTTTTCCTTTTGCATCTATGATGGTAGCATTGGAAGGAACAGTTATGTTATTTCCAACTTGTATAATCTTACCTTTTTCAAAAACAACAGTTGCATCATTTAAAACATTGCCATTACCAATATGAACTGTACCGTTTATAATGGCAGTTGTTATTTGTTGAGGGCCTGTTGGATAGATTGTTTCTTGTGCTTTTGTTATATTAACGATTAACGAAAGTGATAATATAAAGAAACTAGCATAATTTTTTTGCATGGATTAGTTTTTTTCGTTTTCATAAATTGTTGCGATACCATCTTGGTGTTCGTGATCACCACAACTTAAAATGGTTTGTATGCTTGCCATAGCAGGTCTTGTTGGTGCGCCGGCTTTTTTATCACCTACCATTTTTTGTATCAACCTAGCTCTTTCAACAGCTACCGTTTTGCGTAAAATAGCATCTTTATCTCGATCAAAATATACTGTTCCATCAACAATCGTATATAATGATTTAGCATAAATACTTAATGGATTATCTGACCATAATACTAAATCTGCATCTTTACCAACTTTAATACTACCTACTTTATCAGCAACATGAAGCGCTTTAGCAGGATTAATTGTGACCATATTTAACGCATCTGTTTCTGAAACGCCACCGTATTTTACTATTTTACCTGCCTCTTGATTTAATCTACGCGCCATTTCTGCATCATCTGAATTGATACATACATTCAAACCTACTTTATGCATAATTGCTGCATTGTATGCAATGGCATCAACTACTTCTTGTTTATACATAAACCAGTCTGAGAAGGTTGAAACGTTAGCTCCATGTGCAAGCATTTTATCTGCTACTTTATAACCTTCTAATATATGCGTGAATGTATTAATTTTAAAACCATATTTTTCAGCAACACGCATGGTATAGGTTATCTCTGGTTGCACATACGAATGACAAGTTATAAATCTTTTTTTGTTCATAATTTCCACTAAAGCATCTAATTCTAAATCTCTTCTTGTATTGGGATTTATTTTGAACGATTTTTGATAATCCACTGCTCTATCGAAGGCATCCATCAACACTTCTTCTACACCCATTCTTGTATCTGGAAAACGATTGTTGTTTTGTGAAGTTGTGCGCTTAACATTTTCTCCCAATGCAAATTTTATAAAAGGATCAGCGCCTTCAAATTTCAAACCCTCATCAGTTGCCCCCCATCTTAATTTTATTAATTGAGTTTGACCACCAATGGTATTCGCTGAGCCATGTAAAATATGTGAAGTAGTAACCCCACCACTTAGTTGTCGGTAAATATTAATATCCTCAGGATTTAAATTATCGCCAATACGGACTTCACTTGTAACAGATTGGCCTCCTTCATTGATTGATAGGGCCGCTATATGTGAATGTTCATCAATGATACCGGCACTTAAATGTTTACCTGTTCCATCAATAATGCGCGCTGCAACATCTGAAAGATTGGAACCTATTTTTGCAATTTTACCTGCTTTCACCAACACGTCGGTGTTTTGTAAAACACCTTCTTTTTCACTTGTCCAAACAGTGGCGTTTTTAATCAATAGGGTTTCTTGGCTTGGAATTATTTCATTACCAAAGCCAACAAATGGATATGTTAATTTAGCCTGCGTTCTTGCGGAATCAATTTCATTTTTCTTTTCCATTGTAGCGACTAAAGGTTCAACGAATGAAGCTTTCCAAATTGTTTGATTCCCTTGAGCATCCGCTCCAATTCCATTCCAAATACCTCCAACAATCACGCCTCCTAATTTTACTTGTTCTGCCCCTTTCCCCTTTTTAGAAGCAAAACTTAACTTAACAAAAGATTCATTGATTGATAATTTTGCTGCTAAGGTATCTACGCTTATGATCGTTGCAGATAAATCATTTTTAACTTCAAGGTTATATGTTGTATTTACCCCATTATTAGTTATGATAAGTTTATATTTTCCTGCTAGATTATGCCATTCTGCAGCATTCACATCATATTTTTTACCTTGAATCCAGTTTTCGATAATTTTTGCATTGCTTGAAAATAGTGGATTATTCGTAATGATAAAATTTGCCCATTTTCCATTTTCAATGGAACCCACTTGATCATAAATGCCTAATTGTGTTGCAGGTATTTTAGTAAGCGCATCCATAGCTTTTGTTTCAGATAATCCTGCATTTATTGCTTTTTTTAAATTCGCAAAAAATACTTTTGGGTCTTTCATTTCTGACATACTAATACTAAATGGAATATTTGCTTTTTCAAAAGCAGCAGGATTACTTGGTGCTAGTTCCCAATGTTTCATGTCTGCTAGAGATACAAACCTTGCATCCGTTGGATCTTCAACATCCATGGCTGTTGGAAAGTCAATACCAATAATAAAGGATGCTTTTGTTTTTGCCAATTCCTCAATTCTTTGGTAACCATTATCACCACCTTTTAAAATAAATTGTTTCCCAAATTCATTTCCAATTCTATTCGCCCTTAACGTAGACCACTTATCATCTGCAGCAAAAATTTGTGGTAAATTTTGTGTACCATTAAATGCTTCTAAAGATAAATTTGTTCCTTCGGAAGCAGGTTTTGTTTGATACCATTTTGCATCTAAATAAGTTTGACGAAGCAATGCAATACTTCCCATCAAACTTCCAGGATATGATTGTGTTGATGAACCTTTTTCGAAAGAATAAACTGCTGCCGCCTTAGGTTTAAGTAAAGCCTGATGTGTATCATCGGTTCCTAAAGTAACCACAGCACCAGTACCTCTTGCAATACCATCTTTTACGTGTGTAAATACAGTTCCAAAACCATTGGCCCTAAAACTACTCGCACTTGTCTCATCTGCTGAGAAAATTTCATAAGCATTGGTCTCAGGTTTAATTGCTTGGTTCCAACTATATGCGCCTGGTTTATTAGAAACAAATTGTGCAGGGGCACCATAATTAAAGCCACCTGCTTGTCTTGCAGGGGTTGCTACACCATAGTTGGTATAAGCATCAATGAAAGATGGGTAAATGTATTTACCACTACAATCAACAACAACAGCATCATTGGGAACAGAAATATTTGCACCTACTGCAATAATTTTTCCTTGTTTGATAAGAAGTGTACCTTTTTCAATTTTAGTAGAAGAATTTTGGACAATCGTAGCGTTTGTAAAAGCATACAAACCAGAACGAACATCTCTTATTCCATTGACTGGGAATGTTTCTTGTGCTTTTGAAACTACACCAATTCCTAGTAATGTAAGCCATAAAAAGATCCTTTTCATGCAAGACAGTTTTAATAATGATAGAATATTCTAAAGCTACTAAATTACTTGTTTGCAAAAAAGTTTTTAATAAAATGCATAAAAAAATTTTAACGACCCATATATACCATTAATATTTGTATATCACTAGGATTTACACCACTGATTCTGCTTGCTTGACCAATCGTAAGCGGTCTAATTTTTTTAAATTTTTGCAAAGCTTCGATAGATAAAGCAGCAACTTTATCATAATCAAAGTGTTCAGGTATTAACAAATTTTCTAAGGAAGCCATTCTTTCAACTAGCTCTTTTTCTTTTTCAATGTAACGCTCATATTTAATTTGAATCTCAGCTTGTTCTAAAAAGGTTATTTCACTTTCTGCCAATTGTGTTTGTAAGCTGGTACAATTTGTTAAAATTTGTTGTAAACTAATATTAGGCCTTAATAATAATTTAGCCGCTTTTTGCTTTTCATGCAATGTTGCTGAACCTTCAGCAGTTAGAAATGAGTTTATTTCTTGTGGTTCAACAGCATGTGCAGCAAGCACATTTTTTATTGTAGCAACTTCTTTATTCTTTTGATCTACTCGATTCATTCTTTCTTCCGAAGCCAATCCAATTTTAAAACTCATTTCTGTAAGCCTAATATCAGCATTATCCTGTCTCAACAAAGTTCTAAATTCGGCTCTTGATGTAAACATTCTATATGGTTCATTCGTCCCTTTTCCAATTAAGTCATCTATTAGTACGCCAATATACGCATCACTTCGACTCAATATAAATGGTGCTTGATGGTTGATTTTTAAATGTGCATTCATACCAGCCATGATTCCTTGACAGGCTGCTTCTTCGTATCCCGTTGTTCCATTAATTTGACCAGCAAAAAATAAATTTTCTATTGCTTTAGTTTCAAGCGTATATTTTAATTGCGTAGGTTGAAAAAAGTCATATTCAATAGCATAACCTGGTCTAAACATTCTAGCATTTGCAAAACCTGGTACTTTACGAAGAGCTTCGTACTGAACTTCCTCTGGCAAACTAGTACTAAATCCATTCACATAAATTTCTACAGTATTCCATCCTTCTGGTTCTACAAATAGTTGATGTCGTTCTCTTTCAGCAAATCGATTTATTTTATCTTCAATACTAGGACAATATCTTGGTCCAACACCTTCAATACGACCTGCATACATTGGACTTCGATCAAATCCCGTTTTTAAAATGTCATGCACAATAGTGTCTGTATAGGTAATCCAACAACAACGTTGTTCGGTTGCTTTTATTCTTGGGATATTCAAAAATGAAAAACCCACCACCTCCTCATCCCCTTCTTGTTTTTCCATTTTACTATAATCTAAACTTCTTCCATCAACTCTTGGTGGGGTTCCTGTTTTCAATCGATCTGATTCCATTCCAAAAGAAACCAATTGTTCTGTTATTCCGGTGGCTGCTTTTTCTGCAACACGTCCTCCTCCAATTTGTTTTTCTCCAATATGCATGATTCCATTTAGAAATGTACCACTTGTAATCACTACAGCCTCAGACGCTATATTATGTCCTAAACTTGTTTTTACACCTGCTATTTTTCCATTTTTTATGATTAATTCATTTACAGAATCTTGGTAGAAATCCACATTAGGAGTTTGTTCTAACATTTCTCTCCATTTAGCTGCAAACAAATGGCGATCATTTTGAGTACGAGGACTCCACATTGCTGGCCCCTTACTTTTATTTAACATTCTAAATTGAATGGTACTTAGATCTGATACTATTCCGCTATAACCACCTAATGCATCAATTTCTCTTACAATTTGCCCTTTTGCAATTCCACCCATTGCAGGATTACAACTCATTTGAGCAATTGTTTGCATATTCATGGTTATAAGCAATACTTTGCTACCCATGTTTGCTGCCGCCGCCGCCGCTTCGCAACCAGCATGGCCAGCACCTACTACGATTATATTGTATTTTGGAAACATAAGGTTGCAAAGATAGTAAGGGAATCATTAAGAAAGTGTTCCATGTGGAACACTTTCTTAATAAGTATATTTTTTTCATCACGCGCTTCGCGTGTTCTATAAAATGTTCCACGTGGAACATTTTATAGAATGAACTAATGTCCAATTAATTTTAAATAACCCTTTAACCACCTATCTTCCATTAACCGCATTAATTTTGTATCAATTGGTTTTTTGTCTTTATATCCACATAAATGAAGTGCACCATGAAAAATTACCCTCAATAATTCTTGATGTTGAGTAGTGAAATGTGTTTTTGCATTTTCTTTTACCCGATCAACACTAATATAAATGTCACCAATTAAGCATCCTTTCTTTTCAGAAAGGTCAAAACTAATAATATCAGTAAAAAAATCGTGCTTTAAAAATTCATTATTGATATTTAGTAGGTATTGATCTGAACAAAATATAAACTGCAAGCATTCAACCACAAAACCTTCTTTTTTTATTTGTTTTTCAATATATGTTTTAAGGACGGTTCTATTTGTAAAACGAATGCTTTTATCGGCTGTATGAAAAGATATGGGTATAGACATGATTACAAAATTTAAAAAAATATAGGGTATAATTTTACAAAAATAAGACGATCATTATTGCTCCAAATATCGTAAGGAATTATCTTAAAAAGAAAACTATCTTTGTTTCTTATTATGAAGAAATTATCTGAGCTGCAAATAGGAGAAAGGGGAATTATTCATTCATTTAAAAATGATGAAATATTTTTGAAATTAATGGAAATGGGTTGTATTCCAGGAGAAAATATTACAGTAGCACAAATTGCCCCACTTGGAGGCCCGATTAGTTTTTTGGTAGCAGGCTATCAACTAAGTCTAAGAGTTGAAGAGGCAGAAAGTATATTTATTACGCCTGAATAGATCATAAATTATTGACAATCAATTTATTAAGATGAAAATAGGCTTGTTTTTTGGTAGCTTTAACCCTATTCATAATGGACATTTAATGGTAGCAAGTTATATTGCCAATCATACAGACTTAGATCAAGTATGGTTGGTGGTGTCTCCGCATAATCCACATAAAACCCAAGCTAGTTTATTAAACGAATACGATCGGTTACATCTTGCTAAAATTGCCATTGAAGATGATCCACAATTACGTGTTTCTGATATTGAATTTAAATTACCTAAACCTTCTTTTACAATTGATACACTTACTTATTTAACTGAGCAATATCCACAACATACCTTTTCTGTCATCATGGGTGGAGACAGTTTTCAAAACTTACCAAACTGGAAAAACTTTCAAACACTCATCAAAAATTATAGCTTCATTGTTTACCGTAGACCAGGTTTTGAGATTAAAGAAACCTATGGTGCAAAAGTAAATTACTTAGAAGCGCCCATGTTAGAACTATCTGCAACCTTGATTCGAAATAACAGAAAAGAAGGAATCACCATTCGTTATTTGGTGCCAGATAATGTACGGGAAGAAATTGAAAATAATAATTATTTCAAGGAGTAGTTTTTATAAAAAAAGGCACCCGTTTATGGGGAGCCTTTTAAAAAATTATAAGCGAAAAAAGGTAAAGGCACTTAAATTTTATGAAGGGCCTTTACCTTAACGATTCATGCTGGCTAAAAACTCTTCATTGTCTCTGGTACCGCGCATACGTTTTAACAATTCATTCATTGCTTCGTCGGTGTTCATATCATTTAAAAATAAACGTAAAATATTCATTCTTTGTAAGACATCTGGTGACAATAATAAATCATCACGACGAGTGCTTGATCCGGTTAAATCAATGGCAGGGAAAATACGCTTATTCGCCAAGCGACGATCCAACACCAATTCCATATTGCCTGTTCCTTTGAACTCTTCAAAAATGACTTCATCCATCTTAGAGCCAGTGTCAACAAGGGCTGTAGCGATTATGGTAAGTGATCCACCGTTTTCAATTTTTCGAGCAGCACCAAAAAATTGTTTCGGTTTTTGCATGGCGTTTGCTTCCACACCACCTGATAAAACTTTACCTGAACTTGGTGCAACCGTATTGTGTGCACGTGCTAAACGTGTAATAGAATCTAATAAAATAACAACATCGTGTCCACACTCTACTAAACGTTTTGCTTTTTGTAAAGCCATCGTTGAAACCTTTACATGTTTTTCTGCAGGCTCATCAAAAGTAGAGGCAATTACTTCTGCTTTTACGGAACGCTCTACATCGGTAACCTCCTCGGGACGTTCATCCACCAATACCACCATCAAATAACATTCAGGATGATTTGCTGCAATGGCGTTGGCTACTTCTTTTAACAACATGGTTTTACCCACTTTAGGTTGGGCTACTAACAATCCACGTTGACCTTTACCAATTGGCGTAAATAAATCCATAATACGTGTACTATAATTGGTAGCGGTGGTATATAGGTTTAATTTTTCAAAAGGGAATAAAGGAGTTAAATAATCAAAAGGAATACGATCACGAATTTCGTCTGGTTTCTTACCATTTACAAAATCCACTTTCGATAAAGCAAAATATTTTTCTCCCTCTTTAGGAGGACGAACAGCACCTTGGACCGTGTCACCTGTTTTTAATCCAAATAATTTAATTTGTGAAGGAGATACATAAACATCATCTGGAGAAGATAAGTAGTTATAATCAGAACTTCTTAAAAAACCATATCCGTCGGGCATCATTTCCAAGACACCTTCAGAAGGAATGGCCCCATCAAATTCGATTGTAAAGGCAGGCTCTTTTTTGGGTAAATTTCTATTTTGGTGTTGATGCTGTCCTTGTCCAGGACCTCTTTGTACACGCGTATCTGTATGTTGAGTACCCGATTCATGTTGTGCTAGGGGTTCACCGGTTTGTGGATCAGTTGATTCTTCACTGTTGGTTTCAGTAAGCCCTTTTGTTTCAACTGATGAGATAGGAAGCGCACTTGCGGCACTTTCATCACCAAATAATTGAGCAGCAATTTGGGAAGCTTTTTCGTCAATACTTTGACTTGGACTATTCACTTCATCCGTTACTTTCTTTTTAACTACTGCTTTTCTTGTCCTTGCTGGGGTAGATGAAGCTTCTTCGGAAGTTATCGTTAACTTCTCTGATTTAGTTGGTTTGGTAGTGGTTGCGCTATTAGGCTTGCGTCCCCTTTTTGGTTTATCGTCTTTTTCTTGCACTGTAAATCTTATAATTATATTAAAAATCGAATAGGTAAGAAGGAATTTTGAGAATCAAATTTGAATGAATAGTCCAGTTACTAGGACCTATTTTGCATAAAAGCAGTAGGGGCAAAACACAACATAATCGCTTTCTATTGCAATGTTAAGCTCTTTTTCAATAAAAAAACAATTTTTTATAGGTTATCTTTGCATATAAATAGATTAATTAAAAATATGTTTAACAAAAGAATTAAAATCAAGCAGTTGCTAAATAGCAATGATGTTGAAAACTTGGTTGGTACCGAAATTGTCGTAATGGGTTGGGTACGTACTTTCAGAAATAATCAGTTCATAGCATTAAATGATGGTAGTACAAATAATAATATTCAAGTGGTTGCAAGCTTAGGTGAATTTGAGGAGCGCTTGTTAAAGAGAATTACAACAGGAGCAGCATTGAAAGTTAGTGGAATGGTGGTAGAAAGTCAAGGAAAAGGACAATCTTTAGAGATAAAAGCAACTTATATTGAAATATTAGGAGATTGTGATGCAGAAAAATATCCTTTACAACCCAAAAAACATTCTTTAGAATTTTTGAGAGAAAAAGCACATTTGCGCTTTAGAACCAACACTTTTGGATCTGTATTTCGTGTTCGTCATGCATTAGCCTTTGCTGTACATCAATTTTTTAATGAAAGAGGATTTTTATATTTACATACACCCATTATTACAAGTAGTGACGCGGAAGGAGCTGGTGAAATGTTTAGGGTAACCACACTTCCTTTAGATGGTGCTCCAAAAAATGAAGCAGGTGAAATTGATTTTTCCCAAGACTTTTTTGGCAAAAGTACAAATTTAACAGTGAGTGGACAATTGGAAGGAGAATTAGGTGCCATGGCGTTTTCAGAGGTTTATACTTTTGGTCCTACCTTCCGTGCTGAAAATTCTAATACAACAAGACACCTAGCAGAATTTTGGATGATTGAACCTGAAGTGGCATTTAATGATTTAGAAGATAATATGAATTTGGCTGAATCCTTTATCAAATATTTAATTGGGTATGTGATGCAGCATAATGCGGATGATTTACAATTTTTGGATACGCGACTAGCAGAAGAAGAAAAGCAATTACCAACAGAAAAAAGGAGCGGCTTGGGATTAATTGAAAAACTAAAGTTTGTGTCAGAAAATGGTTTTGAAAGAATTACCTATACCGAGGCCATTGAAATACTAGTTAACAGCAACCACTATAAGAAAAAGAAATTTCAATATGAGGTTAAATGGGGTATAGATTTACAAAGTGAACATGAAAGATATTTAGTAGAACAACATTTTAAAAAGCCTGTTATTGTAACTGACTATCCTGCGGCAATTAAAGCATTTTACATGCGGATGAATGATGGATGTTTACCTGGTAAAGAAACGGTTGCTGCTATGGATATTTTAGCGCCGGGCATTGGAGAAATTGTAGGGGGATCACAAAGGGAAGAGCGGTTAGAAATATTAACAGCTCGAATGAATGAAATGCACATTCCTTTGGAAGAAATGAGTTATTATTTAGATACACGAAGGTTTGGTACAGTTCCTCATGCTGGTTTTGGATTGGGCTTTGAGCGAATGGTACAATTTGTGACAGGCATGACCAATATTCGGGATGTAATTGCTTTTGCTAGAACCCCGAACAATTGTGAATACTAAAAGTGCTGTTTAAAAAAGTATGTCCATGGGAATTCTTTTTGTCTTAATAGGTGCTTTTTGTTTTGCCATTAGTAATGTCTATTGGAAAAAAATTACCCAAACGATACCCTATCAAATTGGTATGTTTTACAGGGGTATTTTTGCGTCAGTTGCATTTGGTATTTTATATTTCGGGTATAGAAGGGCTAATTTTTTTACATATTGGGTAATCAATGACCTAACAATAAATAGCCAACTATTTTTATCCATTGCACTAAGTGTTTTCAATATTTTTGGACTCCTCTTTTTTTTACGCGGCATTCAAAAAGCGCCGGTAAGTATTGTGGTTCCTGTATCAGCACTAAAAGTGTTTACAATTTTAACGGCTGTGTTCATAGTAGGTGAAATTTGGCAAATGCAATATTTGTATGCCTTTATATTATCAACGATTGGCTTGTTATTATTGTACTTGGACGGAGCAAAAAAAGTAAGTGTTAAGGAACAAAAAAGAGGGGTACTATTTGGATTGGCAGCTAGTTTTTTTTGGGGTAGTTCCTATGCTTTGTATAATTATCCCATTACGAAATGGTGGGGCCCTTTGGGATTTAGCTTTATTGTTGAAACAACTGCTATGTTGTTTGGGTTGGTCTTAATCTTAAAAGAGGGGATGCTTGGTCAACTTTTTAAGTATACCAAAAAAATACACTTACAAACTTATATTGTACAGGGTGTTTTGCTCGTTGTAGGTGGACTCGCTATCAATATCTCCTATGGATATTTACCTGTAATGGTAATAAATATATTAATAATTAGTAGCCAATTACTTTCAGTTGTGATGGGTTTCCTCTTTTTCAAAGAGCGTTTACAGTTCAAACAATGGATAGGACTCATCTGTATTATGGTCAGTTTTATTGTCGTAGCAATTCCTTTTGGTCAAATGATAGTATGGATTAAAAAGCTCATTCAATAAGGACAGAACAAACCCTCCTTGTAATTTTTAAGAAACAATCCCATTTTTTTGCTATTTAAGGCGGCCTATGCTATATTTGCTGCCCGAACAAAGCAATTTGAACGGATGGATTCAATTCCGATGGCGCTGTAGCTCAGTTGGTAGAGCAAAGGACTGAAAATCCTTGTGTCCCCGGTTCGAGCCCGGGTGGTGCCACAAAAAGGTTGATAATCAAATAAATAAGATTATCAACCTTTTTTTATGCAGGCATTAATAAATATGATGGATAAGCTTCCTATTTTTTGAAAAAAATTACGGAAAAAAAGTGTACAAAAAATCATTACCAAATTATTAATAAATCCAAATAAAAATTAATCTTAATTTGAAATCCCCTAATTTTAAAAAAATTAAAAAAATTAAAAAATTAAAAAATTAAAAAATGAAAAATTTATTATTGTCTCTATTTTCTTTATCTGTTTTTTTAATTGCTTGTAATACTGCTTCTTCTCCAGAAGATGTTGCAAAAAATTATGTAAAAGCTTTAAATGAAAATAAATTTAAGGATGCAATGCAATATGGAGATCCTGAAACAGATTCTTTGTTGATGATGATGCAATCTTTAAATTCAATGCCTGGTGCTGACAAAAACAATCAAGTGTTAGAATTTGTAAAATCAGAAATTAGTGATACAACAGCTGTAGTTTATTTTAAGGATAAAAAGACTGCTAATGAAGTTAAAGTTCCTGTAAAGAAAATTAATGGTAAGTGGTTGGTTGCACAAAGAAAAGAAGGTTTAATGGGAGGCGATATGAATGCTAATCCAATGACTGATTCTAGCGCTATGAAAATGGATACAAGTGCTATGAAAGTGGATTCTTCAAAAGCTGCTAACTAATAAGAAAAAAATTGGTACAATCTAAGAAGCTTGTCATTGGTAAAAAAAGAGTTCGAAACTTTTTTATATTAATGACAAGCTTTTTTTTATTTTTATTTTTAGCTTATAAGTTGTTTTTTTATCTTGATGGTTTAGCGGAAAAAAAACAAATAAAAGAGCACTATTATATTACCAGACTAGACGAGAATCAACTGGCAAGGATACAAGAAGGAGATATAATATTAAGACGTGGATTTGGTTATTTTAGTAATATTATTGCGAATCGTTTAAATGATGCTCCTTTTGATGTTACACATGCTGGAATCTTGGTAAAACAAAATGGTAAATGGGCTGTCATACATTCCCTTTCCTCGGATGTTTCCCAAATCGATGGGATTCAAATACAAAATTTAGATATTTTCCTAACTTACTCTCATCCCAATAAAATAATTGTCACTAGATTTAAGACTAAATTAAATGATGTTCAAAAAAATATTGCCAATTTAGCAAGGTATCATTTAGCAAAAAAAATTCCATTTGATGATGTTGGAGATTATGATGATTCCACAAAAATGTATTGCACAGAATTAATTTTACATATCCTTGATAAAGACTTAAGATTGCTGAAAATTCCAAAGGAAAAGGAAAGCCGAAATAAAATGTTATTTACAATGAAAAATATGTATGATACTAATTATTTTACTTTTGTAGTTTCAACTTTTAAATAAAGTAGAGAAATAAAACTTATTTTAAATACTTACTCGATAAATTTCACCACCCTCGCGAGTCTTCCATTTGCATTGGTTCCTTCTAAAACAACCTGTAATTTTTTACTAATATCATTGTTATAAAATTCAATACGAATTCTACCACTTTTGGAATTGGTTAATAAATAGGGATTCCAGTAAAGGGTAGCACGATTATCTAATTCAACATTTTCTGCTGGCTTGTCATAAGTAGGATTGTAAAATTCTTTGAAAACCGAATAACCTCCCAATATTGTATTTTCCATTCCTTTGCTGTTATCGGCTCCCCCTTTATTACTACCCCCCTTTTTTGTATAAATTGCAATCGCTCCACCACTACCTCCGCCAAAAGATCCAAAAAAAGGTGGCCTTAAAGCTTTAATATATGCAATATCTGCAATTGATAAATAACGAACTGATTCAATTGAAGTGTTTACTTCATTTAAGAAAAAATCAGTATTTGCTCCACGCCAAGTGGCTGTTGGTTGAGCGCCACTTGTCGTAATGGTTAATCCTGCCACCTTAGCTTGCAAATAAGTTAATATGTCAATAGAGGCAATAATACTTGCGTCAGCAGAAAGATCGAAAGACATTCCATCTCCCCCTGCAAAAAATCCAGATGTGTATTTTTCATCTAAAAGTTGAGTTGGTGATTTTGCTTTTGATTTCACGACCACCGTGTTTAACGTAAGGGATTCTTGTAATTTTTTTTGTCTTTCTTGTTCAAATAAAATGGTATTTAATTTTTTCTTAGCAATACTATCATTCCAAATGGTATTGTATGCATTTGGTCCCAAATAAATTTTGTTAAAACTTTGGTGCAATAGTCCATTGTCAAAATTTATAACCGGAACAATTGTTTTTGATTTCCCATTTAAGGAATAATAAATTCTGGCCGTATCGTAATAGAAAGTTGATTTATCTTCAAAACTTCCATCTTTTGCTACCGGTAAAAACAACATTTTTTTACTACTATCTTTTCCTCGAATGAGTAGGTTTAAAAACAAGTCATCATTAATTTTTGCAGTATTGTATCCAAAAACCTTACCTGAAATTTTCATCATTTGAGTTTCCCTTGGAAACATTTGATTGGGTAATATACCATTTCTAATTTTATCCCAATCAAACTTTCTCCATCCATTGGTAAGCATGACTAAATCTAAATGAGCGGAAATGCTATCAGCATCACTTGAAAAATAATAAGCAGGATTATAGACTCTTCCCCGTATGTCATTGCTTATTAAAAAAGCAGAATAAATATTTTCTTGTGCGGGTAATACAGTTGCTGCATCTGTTATGGATAGGGACATATTGGCTGCAGTCGTATCTTTTACGATCAATTCGAGTACATTTTTACCTCGCTTCGCAAGATTGGCAATTTGAACATTGACCTGAGCGTTAAATTCATGCAATCGATTATTTACAAAAAGTATTCTTTCTGCGATAGGCAACCAATCATTTGTAAATAAAGAAAAAGTTACGATACCTGTTGGTAGTTCATCAATGGGTAAACTTGCTTTTTGTATCATGCGTTCCTCCCCCTTAAAGGCGACAGAATAAATGATATGTTGGTTTTGATGAACGAGTAAATTCATTTTCTTAAAATTAGCAGGAACATCTACTGTACGCTCTACAATTGCGTAAGCTTTTTCATTATCCATTGTTACATGTAAGACAACCCCTTGGGCTTTTGCTTGTACAATTGAACTCGTGCCTTTGTTTGCATTTTCATCTGTCCAATTTAATTGATAAGATTCGCCAGCAATTGGAATTAATGAAAATATGCCCATACCATCATGCAAAACTTTTAGGGTATCTAAAATTTTATTTTTATTATTGACTACATAACCTTTAATAAATACCGGTGAGCCAGCTTCGTTGCTTGCCTTAAAGGCAATTTTACTTTTTACATTGTTTACCAATAAGCCTCCTTCAGGAAATACTTCCACCTTTGTTTTTGTAGCAATTACTTTTTGATGTGTACCATTTGAAAGGTTAATGGGAATATTTTTTTCATAAAGAAAACTACTATCCTCATTTAACATCCACCTGGTATAGGCTTTTACGTGTAAAAAATCGCCTCTATACCCTGTTGGGATATCAAAACTTCCTTTCGCGGAAGATTGAAATAGGGGTGCTGCGGTTTCTTTTAAAAAGTTGCCTTGGTCATCATACCAAACTACGTAAACGTTTTTACTTAAAGTTGACCATTCAACCCCAGCTAATAAGTATAATTTATAAAAAATTGTTTCACCCAGATTGTAGAGGTTACGATCGAATTGAATATAAATTTTTTCATGAGGAAATTGCTCTTCATAAATATTCAATGTGGAATCATAAACCTGTGCTTGTCCTTTTTGAAAAGAGAGAAAAGGCAAGATAAAAAAGAGGGATAAAAAGTGTCTTTTCATTTATTTTAATTCTTTTAACCAATCAAAAAGTAGAGTTGGCCATTTTTCTAATGCTCCTTTTCCGAGTGCCAATGCAAAGCCATGTCCTCCTGTTGGAAAAATATGCATTTCAACAGGAACTTCATTCTTTTTAAGTCCTTGGAAGTATAATAAACTATTTTCTACAGGTACTACCTTATCATCTGTTGCATGTACGATAAAAGTGGGCGGTGTCATTGGTGTTATATGCAATTCATTTGAATAATTTGCAATTAAATTTTTTGGAGGATTTGATCCAATTAGGTTCTTTCTAGATCCAGTATGTGCAATTTTACCGTCCATTGTAATCACTGGGTAAATTAAAATACTAAAATTGGGTTTTGTCTTTTGATCAAAATGTGTAGAAAGTGTAGCAGCCAAATGACCTCCTGCAGAAAAGCCCATGATACCAATTTTGTCTGGGTGAATATTCCATTCAATTGCATGTGATCTAACAATGTTGATTGCTTGTTTAGCGTCTACCAAAGGTACTTGATCGGGTGTCGTGCTGGAAAGAGAATCGGGCAGTCTGTATTTTAAAACAAATGCCGCAATACCATGTGCATTAAAAAGTTTTGCAATATCAGTTCCCTCCCAATCATAAGCAAGTCGGGCATACCCTCCACCAGGACAAATAATGACAGCTTGCCCATTGGCTCCTTTTTTATTTGGTAAATAGATTTCAATTTGTGGGATTTGTACTTTACTAATTCTAATGATATCAGTACTTTCAACTTGCTCCGTTTGATTAGAAGGAATACTTAATGGAATCGAATCATTGGGCCATAGATTCATTTTCATGTTTTGACTAAAGCTATTGAAGGTGATAAATAAGACAAGTGCGGTAAAACAAATTTTCATATAAAACGATTAAGTAAATTTAGTGAATAAATTAAAAAAAGAACGAAAACATTTTCGTGAATACTTTACCAACTGAAATTTAAAAATGATATTTTTAAATACTAAAATTCTATCACAAAATTATTTTAAGATATGATAAGTTCATGTAAGTACACTTTACTTTTTTTACTTTTATCTATTAAATTATTTTCTCAAGATAACCAAACTGCTCATTGGGAAACAAGTAGTTTAGCACCTCAACAAAATTTGATCAGAAATGTGATGAATATTTCTGGTTTATGGAATTTTAAAGTAGATTCTAATCAAATTGGCGAACAACAACAATGGTACAATGGATTGAGCAATACACGTCCAATGGCTGTTCCTGCAAGTTGGAATGATCAATATGATGAGCTAAGAGATTATCTTGGCCATGCATGGTATGAACAAAATACCTATATTCCTAAAAATTGGCAAGGGCAACAAATTTTAATTCGATTTGGTTCAGCAAATTATGCAGCAAAAGTTTGGATAAATGGCAAATATATTGGTAAACACGAAGGAGGTCATCTTCCTTTTTCATTTGATATTACAAGTGTTGTAAATTGGGAGGCCACTAATAAGATTGTAGTACAGGTTGAAAATATTTTAAAACCAAGCAGGGTGCCAACAGGTGCAGTGACAAGCGAAGGAGGCTTTGTTAATTTTCCAGCAACTAATTATGACTTTTTTCCATTTTGCGGATTACAGAGACCTGTCTATATCTATGCAATTCCTAAAAATCATATCGCAAATATTACCATTACGGGTACAGTTTTGAAAGACAAGGATGCTTTAATAGCCGTAAAAATTAACAAAGAAGGTAACTTGAAAAATGGTAAGATTTCTTTTTTGGGAGATGGTAAAATATATGAACAAGATTTTATATTTAATGGCAATGAAGCAACCATAAAAATAAATATACCTGCTGCACATTTATGGAACACGGAAGACCCCTATTTGTATGAACTAAATGTGAGTTTATACAAAGACAAAGAAGTTGTTGATCAATACAGCTTAGCCACAGGCATTCGAACCATCGAAGTAAGTAACAATAAAATTCTTTTAAATGGCAAACCAATTTATTTAAAAGGTTTTGGCAAACATGAGGATTTCCCCATTCTTGGGAAAGGCACGAGTGATCCAGTTATTGTAAAAGACTATGCTTTATTAAAATGGGTTGGAGCCAATTCTTATCGAACCTCACATTATCCTTATGATGAAGCTTACATGAATATGGCAGATAAACTAGGTATTTTAATCATTGATGAAATTCCTGCGGTAGGTTTATTTTTTGACAACAATCTAGCTCAATTAAAGGAAAGAGAAGCAATGTGTAAGCAACAAATTACTGAATTAATTAATAGAGATAAAAATCATCCATCTGTTATCATGTGGAGTGTTGCCAATGAGCCAGGGCTAAGGTCTTCTTATTTAAAAAAAGATACACACGACACAGTATCAAATCAATTTTTTACTTCACTTTTACAAACTGCTAAAAAGCTAGATCCTACAAGATTGGTAACACTCGTGGGGGCCGAAAATGAACCTTATGATTGGCTTGGACTTGCAGATGTCGTTTGCATCAATCGATATTTTGGATGGTATACACAATCTGGGAATATTCAACAAGGTGCCAATTTATTAAGTAAAGAACTTGATGTGATTCATGAAAAAACAAAAAAACCTATCATGATTACAGAATTTGGAGCTGATGCTTACCCGGGCATGCATGGAACCAATGTGGAAATGTTTACTGAGGAATACCAGAGAGATTTTATTAAGTCTTATTTAGAAGTATTGGATTCGAAAGATTTTATATTTGGAGCACATGTTTGGGCTTTTGCAGATTTTAAAACAAGCCAAGGTAGTAACCGATTTGGCGGTTATAATTGGAAAGGAGTTTTTACGAGAGATCGTAAACCTAAAATGGCTGCTTATTTTTTAAAAACAAAATGGAGTGGAAATTAAAGTATTAGAAAAATTTCCTAAATTGGTATAACAAATTTAAAGGTATGCCAAACAACCCCCAAACAAGCACTTTAGGTTTAAAAACCTATGCTGGCCCTTGGCTTGCCGAACAAACCAAGCATTTATTAAATAGGACTTTATTTGGGGCTAAAGTAGCAGAAATCAATTATTTTCAAACAAGAGGAGTTATTGCAAGTGTGGATGAATTATTAAATGTACCCACCTCACTTCCTTCCCCTCCTTTAAATGACTATAATTCAACAACGTTTACAGATCCAATGGTTCCATTTGGACAAACTTGGGTAAATGATATAAGTCTAGATGGTACTGTTAATAGTTACCGTACAAGTACATATAAAAAATGGTTGTTAAGTATTTGGGTGGGACAAGAAAGAAATATTCGTGAAAAATTAACTTTATTTTGGAGCAATCATTTTGGGACAGAAGCAGATACCATTGTATATGCTACCATGACTTATAAGCACCACCAAATATTGCGAACCAATTGTGTGGGTAATTTTAAACAAATGGTACGCGCTGTAACGACCGATCCTGGAATGCTTAGGTATCTAAATGGCTACTTAAGTACCAAAACCGCACCCGACGAAAACTATGGACGTGAATTACAAGAACTTTTTACAGTAGGCAAAGAGGGAGGCGCAAAATATACAGAAGATGATGTTAAGAATGCTGCTAAAGCATTAACAGGTTGGAAAATTGATGCAAATTTTAATGCGGTATTTGATAGTACAAGACATGATACCACCAATAAAATTTTCTCCGCATTTTATAACAATACAATTATTACTGGTAAAACTGGGGCAAATGGTGCATTGGAAACAGATGAATTGTTAAATATGCTCTTTCAAAAAACAGAGGTTGCAAAATTTATTTGTAGAAAATTATACCGCTATTTTGTTTATTATTATATCGATGATAATGTAGAAACAAATATTATTACACCGCTTGCAAATATTTTTATTGCTAATAACTATGAGTTAAAACCTGTTTTAAAAACATTATTTCAAAGCGAACATTTTTATGATCGCTTGTATATTGGTTGTCAAATTAAGAGCCCAATTGAACAGGTAGTAAGTTTTTTAAGACAATATGAAATTGCTTTTCCGGATGCAATAACCAATTTTGCAGATGCATATTATTTGTACAATAATATGGTTGCTCAAGTAAATAGCATGGGACAAAGTCCTGTTGATCCTCCAAATGTCGCAGGTTGGCCAGCCTATTACCAAGCCCCTGATTATAATGAACTTTGGATAAATGCAGATACCCTACCCAAAAGAAATAAGTTTACCGACTTAATGATTGAAACAGGCTATACAAAAACAACAAATAAAATCATTGTTAATAGCATTCAATTTGCCAAAACAGTTTGCTCCAATCCGGCTGATCCTAATTTGTTAATTGATAGTTTATTTTCTTTTCTAGTTTCTACCGAAATAGACGCCTCCTTAAAAACTACTTTGAAAATTCAATTATTATTAACTGGTCAAACAAGTGATTATTATTGGACAGATGCTTGGAATTTATATTTTTCTAGCCCAACGACCATTAATTATAATACCATCAACAATCGCCTTAAAGCGTTGTTGAAATACATAATGAATTTACCAGACTATCAATTACAATAAAATGGAAAGAAGAAATTTTATACGCAATAGTTTGGCATTACTAGGACCTACTATGATTGGAGGTAACCCCATTCATATCTTACAGGACCACCCTTTATTAGACACAGCTTTATTAGCCACCTCAACGACGGATAAAGTACTCGTTATTATTCAATTAAGTGGGGGCAATGATGGATTAAATACAGTTATTCCAATAAGCGAATATAGAAACTATCAAAATGCAAGGTCAAATATAGCCATCCCTGAAGACAAGGTTTTAAAATTAACAGGTAATGATGCGACGGGCATACATCCCTCTATGACTGCCATGCAAAATTTATTTGCTGACGGAAAATTAAATATTGTTCAGTCTGTGGGCTATCCACAACCAAGCTTTTCCCATTTTAGGGCAACAGATATTTGGATGTCTGGTTCAGATAGCAATCAATATTTAAATACTGGTTGGGCGGGCAGGTATTTAAATAATGCCTATCCTGGATATCCTGATGCCTATCCCTCTACAGAAAATCCAGATCCATTGGCCATTCAAATTGGTTCATTGGCGTCCTTAACTTGTCAAGGTCCAGTTGTGAATATGGCCTTGAGCGTGTCTGATCCTAGTTCCTATTACAATTTAATTGATGGAACCAATGCTTCGGTCGCAAATACCAACGCTGGATATGAATTAAGCTTTTTACGAAGTATTGCAAAACAAACCAATCAATATTCTTCCCGAATAAAAAGTGCATCGGACCGAGTAACTAAGCAGGTAACGTATCCAAACAATAGTTTGGCCAATCAATTAAAAATTGTGGCAAGACTTATTAAGGGCGGGTTACAGACAAAAGTATACATGGTAAATTATGGTAGTTTTGATACACATGCTAGTCAAGTTGTTTCATCAGATAAAACAACCGGCACGCATGCAAATTTATTAAAAGTGTTGTCAGATGCAGTAGCAACATTTCAGTCAGATTTAAGTGGATTAGAAATCGAAGATCGTGTCATTGGAATGACTTATTCTGAATTTGGTCGTCGTATACAATCCAATGCAAGTGGTGGAACGGATCATGGAGCTGCTGCACCGCTTTTTTTATTTGGAAAAAATGTGAGAGGCGGGGTTTTTGGAAACAATCCTACTATTCCAGCAAGTGTAACGGTTAATGATAATGTTCCCTATCAATATGATTTTAGAACCATTTATTCCACCATATTGCAAAATTGGTTCTGTGTATCGGATACAGCTCAAACAGAAGTAATGAGTAAGCCTTATCCCCTTTTACCATTGATTAATGCGAGTGTTTGTGGCATCAATGATAAAACCTCCACTTTCGCAAAGGATGCCTTAATCTATAATTATCCCAATCCATTCACAAGCTTTACAAAAGTTGAATTTAAAACAAGTGGTGGTCATACCTTATTGCAACTCCTTGATGGCGGTGGCACGGTGCTAAGGGTATTGGTTGAGGCTACCTTTAACTTTGCGGGTATGAATAGCTATAATTTGTATAGTGATGGCTTAACGCCAGGTGTATATTACCTCAGGTTACAAAATGAATCAAAAATATTTGTGAAAGCGATTATTAAAATGTAATTACTACAGCTTATTACATCAAAATAATTAAATTTTTATCCTTTTATTATTTAAGGAATAATCGATTGGTTTATCATATTCTTTACAGCTTGTTGCCTACTATTTGTTAACTTGCATAACTATGATTGGGCATCGTTTTGTAAATTTTATTCCAGGAGAAAATTCCAAATCCAAATTTGAGCAAATGCTGGACATCTTCACGCAATTGCTTAATTATACTAGTGGTGATGCAAGCGAAGCATTGGATTGGATGAATCAATTAGATCGATCGCACAAATTTACCGACGATCAATATGGCATGGGTGATTTTATTGAAGACCTCAAAAAAAATGGATATTTAAAAGAAAATCCACAAGACGGAAAATTTGAAATAACGGCAAAAACAGAACAAACCATTCGCCAAAAAAGCTTAGAGGAAATTTTTGGAAAATTAAAAAAGACAAAGCAAGGAGGCCATAGTACCACAAAAATTGGTCCTACGGGCGATCTTAATTCAGATACGCGTTCTTTTCAATTTGGCGATTTAATGGAGCAAATTGATTTTACAGAGAGCATTAAGAATGCACAAATTAATAGAGGCGTTGATGCCTTTTCAATGCACGAGGATGATTTAGTCATTAGAGAAGCGGATTTTAAAACACAAACATCTACTGTGTTAATGATAGATATTTCTCATTCCATGATTCTATATGGAGAGGATAGAATTACCCCTGCTAAAAAAGTGGCGATGGCTTTGTGTGAACTCATCACCAAAAAATATCCAAAAGATACCATAGATATTGTTGTGTTTGGTAATGATGCGTGGCAGGTTGAAATTAAAGATTTACCTTATTTACAAGTGGGACCTTATCATACCAATACGGTTGCTGGATTGGAGTTAGCAATGGATATATTGCGTAAACGTAAAACTGCGAATAAACAAATATTTATGATCACCGATGGCAAACCAACTTGTTTAAAAATTGGAGGAAAATATTATAAGAATAGTTTTGGATTGGATCGTAAAGTGGTGAATCGTTGTATTAACTTGGCTGGACAATGCAAGAAATTAAAAATACCCATTACTACATTTATGATTGCGTCTGATCCTTATTTACAAAAATTTGTGGAAGAATTTACGGAGATGAATAATGGCAAAGCCTATTTTGCTTCACTTGACAATTTAGGTAGTTTTATATTTAACGATTTTGAAAGTGGAAAACGAAAAACAGTTTATTAATTATGAGTAAGAAAATAGATATATCTAAAATCCTAACATTAGGAGCTTTAAAAAAATCAGGTTACCAACCTAAGTCAATTAAAGACGAAGTGCGAGATAATTTAATTGCAAGTATTCAAAATAAAGAAAATGCATTTGAAGGCATTTTAGGTTACGAGGATACGGTTATTCCCGATGTAGAGCGTGCATTATTGAGTAGACATAATATTTTATTTTTAGGATTACGTGGCCAAGCAAAAACCAGGATGGCTCGACAAATGGTGGACTTATTAGATGAGTATATTCCAACAGTTGCAGGTAGTGAAGTGAATGATGATCCATTGCAACCACTTAGTAGATTTGCTGTTGATTTAATAGCTGAACATGGCGATGAAACGCCCATACATTGGGTACATAAAAGTGCTCGTTATGGCGAAAAGTTAGCTACACCCGATGTAAGTGTATCGGATTTGATTGGAGACATTGATCCAATTAAAGC
>Ga0114959_10001183_pt1 | contig 23428 bp, 22 predicted proteins | sample C_130625_EF_Meta_FD_87317 | JGI IMG/M metagenome (GOLD analysis project Ga0114959, IMG submission 87317) | Freshwater microbial communities from Lake Croche, Canada to study carbon cycling - C_130625_EF_MetaG | ecosystem: Environmental > Aquatic > Freshwater > Lake | place: Lake Croche, Canada... | reverse complement strand
TAGTGGTGGGCATACACAAATTGTATTGGCAAAATCGCCACTCGATTTAACCATATTAGGAGAGACCATTGATGATGCAGCTGGAGAGGCATTTGACAAGTCGGCAAAGCTATTAGGGTTGCCTTATCCTGGAGGACCTTTAATTGACCAGTATGCCAATCTAGGTAATCCACTCAAGTTTAGTTTTGCAGAGCCCCAAATTCCTAATTTGAATTTTTCTTTTAGCGGATTGAAAACATCTGTCTTATATTTTTTGCAAAAACAAACACCTGAATTTATACTTGAAAACAGAAACGATTTATGCGCATCTATACAGTATACGATTATAACTATTTTATTAAAAAAAGTGAGGAAAGCTGTTGTGCAAACTGGCGTAAAACAAGTCTGTTTAGCTGGAGGTGTAAGTGCCAATAGCGGACTGCGCAATGGATTGATAGCAATGGGCCTTAAGCATGGCTGGAAAACATTTGTACCCTCTTTTGAATATTGTACAGATAACGCTGCAATGATTGCTATGACTGCGTATTACAAGTATCAACAACAAGATTTTATTGCATTGGATAGTCATCCAACAGCAAGAGCGGAATGGTAAATATTTTCTTTAAATAGTTACTTCATTCATTTTTTCAGTAGGGTTCATCATATAGGTAATAAGCGTACCATCTTTCATTAATTCTACTACTCTAAAACCATTGTATTTAGTGCCCCAATTGCCGCCAATATGTGCGTCAAAAAAGAAGGGAACGCCGTTGTCCATTGTAACACCGTCTTGGTCGTGTTCGTGTCCGTGAAAAACAGCTTTGATGTTTGGATATTTTCGAATCAATTCAAAAAATGCGGGAGTGTCTACACCATTTTTTGTCCATTTTGCTTGTGGAATATGTAAGAATATTAAAACCTGTTTGCGGTGTTTGTGCGCCTCTAATTTTTCTTTTAACCAAACCAAATCGGGTGAAAGATAAACGCCTTTTTCATTTGAAGTATCGCCTAAAATAATGGCAAAATCTTTTGTTACAAAATCATTATTTAAAGGAGTTCCAAAAACTTCTTTCCAAAACTGATCAGATACCAAATCGTGGTTTCCACGGGTAACATACCATGGCATATTCAATTGAGTTAATTTTTCTTTTGCCTCTGGTAAAAATCTTTTTTCGTTATGAATAATATCGCCATTAATTACTGTAAAATCAAGCGGATTTGACTGGTGAAATTGGTTCACTTTACTAATCATATCAAGCATCAATGCTTCGTAGGGTGTATCTGGTTGGCCATAATGTGCGTCTGATGCCACAACAAAACGCAACAGCACTTTTTTGCGGAGGTTAAAAACAGAAGCTGCCGATAATGGGTTGATATTGCCATTTAATAATACAACACTCGCAAAAGAAATATTTCTAATAAAAGACCTTCTGGAAGTTTGATGGGCGTTTTTTTCTTGCATAGACTCTATTTGTGGTTAAATGTAACTAGAATTTTACTACTTTTTTTAGGATAGACATTAAGCAATTGTAAAAAAATCCACGACTAAGTATTACTTTTGCCGCCTGAAAAACAGCAATAAAAAATGATTAGTGCAAGAAATATCACCCTAGCTTATGGCAAAAGGGTATTATTTGATGAAGTGAATATAAATTTCATCAAGGGAAATTGTTATGGGGTAATTGGTGCAAATGGGGCAGGGAAATCTACTTTTTTAAAAATATTAAGTGGAGAGATTGAACCCAACAAAGGCACAGTTGAAATTTCAAAGGGCGAGAGAATGGCCGTGTTAAAGCAAAACCAATTTGAGTTTGACACGTGTACTGTTTTAAATACCGTACTCATGGGTCACAAACACTTGTGGGACGTGATGCACGAAAGAGATGCTATTTATGCAAAAGCCGATTTTACCGAAGAAGATGGCATGAAAGCAGGCGAATTAGAAGGTGAGTTTGGAGAGATGGGTGGATACGAAGCTGAAAGTAGTGCAGGTACTTTATTAAGCAGCTTAGGTGTGAAAGAAGAATTACACCAAAGTTTAATGCAGGATATTCCAAGTAATTTTAAAGTACGGGTTTTATTGGCTCAGGCTTTATTTGGAAATCCAGATATCTTATTATTAGATGAACCTACCAACGGATTGGATATTGAAACCATTGGATGGTTAGAGAACTTTTTAGCCGATTACGAAAATATTGTATTGGTAGTAAGTCACGATCGTCACTTTTTAGATACCATTTGTACGCATGTATCTGATGTGGATCGTTCAAAAATTAAAACATTTACCGGCAACTACACTTTCTGGTACGAGTCATCGCAATTAATGAGTCGTCAGATAAATGACAAGAACAAAAAGAACGAAGAGAAACGCCAAGCATTACTAGATTTCATTGCCCGTTTCTCGGCAAATGCATCAAAGAGTAAACAAGCTACTTCTCGTAAAAAAGCATTAGAAAAGCTGACTATTGAAGAGATTGAGCCATCTAATAGAAAATATCCTGGTATTATATTTCAACCATTGCGCGAAGTTGGTAATCAAATTTTGAACGTAGAAAATTTGAGCAAAACAGTTGATGGTCGTAAGTTATTTGACAAAGTAACATTTAGCTTAAACAAGGGCGAAAAAATTGCTTTTTTAAGTAGGGATCCATTGGCTGTAACTAGTTTCTTTGAAGCAATTACCGAAAATCAACTTATTGAATCTGGTAAAATAGAATGGGGTACTACTATTACTAAAGCCTATTTGCCGGTTGAGAATAACGAATTTTTTACCGAAGGACTTACCTTAATGGATTGGCTACGACAATACGTTCCGGCACATGTAACTGATGCTGACGAACCATTTATTCGAGGTTTTTTGGGTAAGATGTTGTTTAGTGGAGATGATATTTCAAAGAAAACCAATGTACTGAGTGGGGGAGAGAAAGTACGTTGTATGGTTAGTAGGATGATGTTACAGAATCCTAATGTGGTGATTTTAGACCAACCTACCAATCACCTCGACCTAGAAAGCATTCAAAGCTTTAACGAAGGGTGTCAAACTTTTCCAGGGGTAGTAATGATTACATCTCATGACCATACGTTCATTCAAACCGTAGCCAACAGAATTATAGAGTTAACGCCAAAAGGCATTATTGATCGATTAATGACTTTCGACGAGTATATGGAAGACGCTAGGGTGAAAGAATTAAGAGAAGAATTGTACAGTTAAAGGAGGAATTGCTTAATTGATGGGTGAATCCCATTAATTAGGCCTAAGTTTGCGGTTCTAAAATGCGGAAAACAAGCACTAGAATGGGCGCCATGAGTGGTTTAACCTGTTTTGTGTATAAATTATTTAAAAAAAGGGATTTTGGTATTGGTATTTTGCAGTTTTTCCCTACCTTTGCCGTCCGAAAAAAATAGAGTCATGGCAAGAGTATGTCAGGTTACAGGTAAAAAACCACAAACAGGTAATAGTGTTTCTCACTCAAACATTAAAACCAAACGTCGTTTCTTGCCTAATTTACAAACAAAGCGTTTCTTTTTTGCAGAAGAAGACCGTTGGGTATCACTTAAAGTATCTACTGATGCTTTGAGAACGATCAACAAAAATGGTTTATCAACCGTAATAAAAGAATTAAGATTGAAAGGATCTAAAATCTAATTGAAGATTCTACTAACAGATTCAATCTAACTATTAACAAAGAAAACTACCTAATACAATGGCAAAGAAAGGTAACAGGGTTCAGGTAATCCTGGAATGTACAGAACACAAAACCAGTGGAATGGCGGGCACAAGCCGTTATATCACTAAAAAGAATAAGAAAAATACGCCTGAGCGTATTGAATTGAAAAAGTATAACCCAATTCTTAAAAAAGTAACCGTTCATAAAGAAATTAAATAGTCATGGCAAAAGCAGCTTCAAAAAACGCTAAAATTAAAGATGCTAAGGCTTCTGCCGAGGCAAAAAACTGGACTAAAGTGATTAAGGCCGTAAGAAGCCCTAAATCTGGTGCATATACTTTCAAGGAAGCTATTATACACAAGGATAAAGTCAAAGATTTCTTAACTGAGAAATAATTGGTTAACACTAATATATTAAAAAGCTTTCCCTTTTACCGGGAAAGCTTTTTGTATTTATTTACTAGGCGTAAAACTCTAGTAAGAATTGATTAAATTCAAGTTCGGTACATAAAATAGTCATCATGAGTTTCTTAGGAAAGTTGTTTGGTAAGAAAGAAAAAGAAAGTCTTGACCAAGGTTTACAAAAAACCAAGGAAGGATTTCTTGCAAAAATCACCAAAGCGATTGCTGGTAAAACAACCATTGACGAATCGGTTTTAGACGATTTAGAAGAGGCATTGGTGGGTGCCGATGTTGGCATAGAAACAACCATCCAAATCATTGACCGAATTGAAAAAAGGGCAAAGGCCGACAAATACCTTAATGCTGCTGAACTTAGCACCATTTTAAAAGAAGAAATAAAAGCAGTTTTGGTAGACGCGCCAGAACAATCTTATAAAAGCTTTACAGTACCCGAAGGAAAGAAGCCCTATATTGTTTTAGTAGTAGGTGTGAATGGCGTTGGTAAAACAACCACAATAGGAAAATTAGCCCATCATTATAAAGCAGCGGGAATGAGTGTGGTATTGGGTGCTGCAGATACTTTTAGAGCAGCAGCAGTAGACCAATTAACTATCTGGAGTGAGCGTGTGGGTGTGCCAATTGTTAAGCAAGCGATGGGTTCAGACCCAAGCGCAGTGGCATACGATACGGTTGCTAGTGCCGTTGCACGTGAGGCAGATGTAGTGTTGATTGATACAGCAGGAAGGTTGCACAATAAGCTCTATTTAATGGAAGAATTAAGTAAAATTAAAAGAGTCATTCAAAAAATTATTCCAGATGCACCTCACGAAGTAATGTTGGTATTGGATGGTTCAACCGGTCAAAATGCAGTAGAGCAAGCAAAACAGTTTACAGCTGCTACAGAAGTGACTGCTTTGTCTATTACCAAACTAGATGGCACTGCCAAAGGTGGTGTAGTATTGGCTATTGCAAATCAATTTAAAATTCCGGTAAAATATATTGGGGTAGGTGAAAAAATAGAAGACCTGATTTTATTTGACAAGGATGCTTTTGTAGACACCCTTTTTCAACTGGCCGATTTGCCTTAATGGTCTTTTGTTGCGTGCAATTTTAGTTTGTATTTATTGATAATGTATTTAGGTTTGTAGTATGCATTCATTTAAAGAATTAATCAGCTCCTTTTCTGAACATTTTGCGGGAAGACATTTTCCGGCTTCTCCTGCTACTTTATACGATCCGGGCGAATACTTTTTAGCATTAGGCGGCAAACGTATTAGACCAGTAATGTGTTTAATGGGCAATGAGCTCTTTGATGCCATTCATCTCGATGCCTATCATGTAGCAACAGCTATAGAATTGTTTCACAATTTTACTTTAATTCACGACGATATAATGGATGCTGCCTCATTAAGACGTGGAATGGAAACCGTAGATAAAAAATACGGCGAAAGCACGGCATTGTTAACTGGCGATGTAATGATGATTCAGTCGTATGAATATTTGAATAAAATTAATACGGCAAATATTCATTCAATTTTACAACTGTTTAATGTTACCGCTAAGCAAGTATGTGAAGGCCAGCAATTAGATATGGATTTTGAAAAACAAGCAATCGTTTCTTTGGAAGAATACATTGAAATGATTGGCTTGAAAACCTCGGTATTGCTTGCTGCTAGTTTAGAGCTTGGGGCAATTTTAGGTGGTGCTAGTTCACATAATAGAGACCATTTATATGCGTTCGGAAAAAACTTGGGCATTGCATTTCAAATTCAAGACGATTATTTAGATGCATTTGGTGATCCCGAAAAATTTGGTAAAGAAGTTGGCGGAGACATCAAACAAAATAAAAAAACATTTTTATTGCTGCATGCTTTAGAAGTAGCTACACCAGAACAAAAAATACGCTTACAAAATTTGATGCAAGAAAATCCGCCCAATAAAGTAGCCGAGGTTTTGGAATTGTTTAAAGCCTGTAATGTAGATGCCTGGGCTAATTCATTAAAAGAAAAATATTTGCAAACAGCCTTGCAGCATTTAGAAGATATAGCTGTTGTGTCTTCGCGCAAACAACCATTAATTGAACTTGCTGGATTTTTAATTCAACGAGACTATTAATCTCTTTAACGATAATGCACTTGTGTTATCAATATTATCTATTAATTTGAGTGTACTAAAATAAAGCTGCATGTTTCATTCCTTATTCAGAAAAAAATCACTCGAAAATATTCAAAAAGATTATGATGCTGGTTTATTAGACGGACATGGAAACATGAAAAAAGTATTGCGCGTAAAAGACCTTACTTTAATGGGTGTTGCAGCAGTGATTGGCGCGGGCATTTTTTCTACCATTGGTACTGCCGCATTTAATGGTGGACCAGGTGTTATCTTTTTATTTTTAATTACAGCCGTAACTTGTGGATTCACTGCATTGTGTTACGCAGAGTTTGCATCAAGGGTCCCTGTTTCTGGTAGTGCATATACCTATTCTTATGTAAGTTTTGGCGAAGTGATAGCCTGGATTATAGGCTGGGCGCTCATTCTAGAGTATGCGATTGGTAATGTAGTGGTAGCTATTTCTTGGAGTGCGTATTTTAATAATTTATTAAAAGCGGTTCATATTGAATTGCCCGAATGGTTGTCCATTGGACATCAAACTGCAGCGATGGCTTATCAAGATGCTATTGCAAATGGAAAATCTGTAAGCAATTTAATTTACACAAATGCGCCTGAAATATTTGGTGTAAAATTCATTATCAACTTGCCTGCTTTTATTATTGTAGGACTAATTACTATTCTTGCTTATGTAGGCATTAGCGAAAGTAAAAAGAGTGCAAACTTTATGGTGGGCTTAAAAATTGTGGTGTTGTTTTTTATTGCCATCATTGGATTTTGGTATATTTTTTCGGAAGGAACCACGGCTAATTGGACACCTTTTTTACCCAATGGAATGACGGGTGTTTTAAAAGGCGTATCCTCTGTATTCTTTGCCTATATTGGCTTTGATGCTATTTCTACCACTGCTGAAGAATGTGCCAATCCAAAAAGAGATTTGCCAAGAGGCATGATGTATTCATTATTGATTTGTACCATCATTTATGTAATTACCACACTCGTAATTACGGGTATGGTAAACTTTAAAGAATTTGAAGGTGTTGCCGATCCACTTGCCTATGTGTTTGATAAAATTCACATGCAAAAAATAGGATTTATTATTTCTGTTAGTGCAGTAATTGCTTCTACCAGTGTGTTATTGGTTTTTCAAATTGGGCAGCCAAGAATTTGGATGAGCATGAGTAGAGACGGCTTGTTGCCAAAGAGATTTAGTAAATTAAGTACGCGTTATCAAACACCTGGTTTTGCTACAGTAATGACCGGTTTACTCGTAGGAATTCCGGTATTAATTGTAGACGATAAATTAATGACCGACTTAACCAGTATTGGTACCTTGTTTGCGTTTGTGTTGGTATGTGGTGGTGTATTGGTATTGCCAAGATTAGCCAAAGAGCAAGGCAAATTTCAATTGCCTTATATTAATGGAAAGTGGATAGTGCCTGGTATTGTAGCGATTTTTGCTTTGCTATTTAGAGAGCGTATTCAAACAGATTTACAAGGCTTGGCTAGTATAAATTATCAAGAAGTATTGTTTTTAATGTTTATAGCAGCGGCACTCGTTACAGCAGTATTTAGTTTTATAAAAAATCATTCCTTAATACCTGTTTGCGGTGTATTGTGCTGCATGTATTTAATGATTGAAATTCCTGGAAAAAGTTGGGTGGTGTTTTTTGGATGGATGGCTTTGGGCTTGTCTATATATTTACTTTATGGACGAAGAAAAAGCAAATTGGCTGTATAATTAATTGATAGAATAATGAAGTACCAAGTTGGCGACGATATACTGGTTTTGTTGAGTAATGAAGAGGGGAAAGTGATAGAAATTATCAATGACCAAATGGTGTTAATTGAAGTGAGGGGTGTGAAGTTTCCAGCTTATATGGACCAAATTGATTTCCCTTATTTCAAAAGGTTTACAGAGAAAAAAGCCGCAGAAAAAAAAGCACTGGCCAAAACCTTTATTGACCAGGTTCCAAAAGAAAAACCGGTAGCTAGTAAAATTAAAATTGAAGATGGAATTTGGTTGCATTTATTACCCAAATTTGCCATTGATGATTTTAATGACGAAGTGGTTGAGCTATTAAAAGTTTGGCTAATTAATCATACCAAAACGGCTTATCAGTTTACTTATCAACAACAATTTTTGGGCACAACGAGTTTTCAATTGGTATCTGAAATTCAACCATTCCATGATTTTTATTTACACGATATAGATTTTGCTGCCGTAAATGATAGCCTGAGTTTTCATATTGATTTTTCTTTGGTAACACCGGTTAAAAACAAAGCGCCTCATTTTGAAACTTCATTAAAAATAAAACCCAAACAATTGTTTCAAAAAATTGAGGCATTAAAAGACACTAATCTACCAACTGTTCCGTATTTGTTATTTGAAAACTACCCCGATAAAATTGAAGAAGATAGATTTGAACTAAATGCACTTGCTGCAAGAGGATTTAAAATATATGATGCATCAAAAGGTCGTCAGCACTTGCCACCTGCAAGGTCTGTTGTTGATTTGCATATAGAAAAATTATCGAACGACTGGCAGCACTTAAGCAATTTTGAAATACTTACAATTCAGTTAAATGAATTTGAAAAATGTGTGGATGCAGCTACTGCGCATTATCAATCATCCATTATTATTATTCATGGCGTTGGCAGTGGCAAGTTAAAAGATGAAATTCACGAGTTACTTAAAAGTAAACGCGAAGTGAAAAATTTCATCAACCAATACGATCCCCGATTTGGTTATGGTGCCACCGAAATTTTCTTTAAATATTGATTCACTACATTTGTAAAGACTACAAACCCGAGCTATCGCTCAACTTTGGTTGGGAGGAAAGTCCGGACAGCATAGGGCAACCCACCGGTTAATAGCCGGCCTCTCACGAAAGCGGGGGAGAGATAGTGCCACAGAAAATAACTACCATAAGCAATTATGGAAAAGGTGAAAATGTGCGGTAAAAGCGCACGGCTTTGTAAGGTAACTTATAGGGCGGGTAAACCTTGGGTGCTGTAATGCCATGTATAGGAGCGTTTGAAGGCGGCTCGCTTGAGTTCCAGGGTAGGCAGCAAGATCCTGTAAGTAATTGCAGGGCTAGATAAATGATAGTTTAGAAACAGAATCCGGCTTACGAGGTTTGTAGTTGTTTTTATCCCACAAAATTTTCAATTCAAAACAAGTTTGGCAATCCTTCGGGCATTGCCTTATTTTTGTTGCCTATGACACAAGAGCAAATTAAATATATGAGAGACCGTGTAGTTGTCTTGAGGAGGTTTCTTTGACGTTGAGAACCGCACATATAAGGTAGATACAGATCGCCAACTGTCACTTTCACCGGGTTTTTGGGATGATAACCAAAGAGCCACTGCTATTGTGAAAGAAATTAAAGTAAATGAGTATTGGTTAAAAATGTACAACCAGGTAGCATCTGCCGTGGAAGACTTTGCCGTGCTCTTTGAGTTTTGGAAAGCGGGCGATGCCACTGAAGCAGATGCTAAGGAGGGTAATGATTTAGCCATTACATTAATTGAAGATGCTGAATTTAAAAGCACACTAAATAAGCCAGAAGACGAGCTTCCTGCCGTTTTACAGATTAATGCAGGCGCAGGTGGTACAGAGAGTCAAGACTGGGCAGAAATGCTTTTACGCATGTATAGAATGTATGGCGAAAAGCAAGGTTGGAAACTTACCGAATTAGACTATCAAGACGGAGACGGTGCGGGTATTAAAAGTGCTACTATTCAATTTGATGGTGATTTTGCATATGGTTTTTTAAAAGCCGAAAGTGGGGTGCATCGATTGGTGCGTATTTCGCCTTTTGATAGCAATGCCCGAAGACATACATCCTTTGCCTCTGTTTTTGTATATCCCTTAATTGATGATACCATTGAAATAGCCGTGAACCCAGCCGATTTAGAATGGGCTTTTTATAGAAGCGGTGGTAGTGGCGGACAAAACGTAAACAAAGTAGAAACTGCTGTGCGTTTAAAACACGGCCCTAGTGGATTTATTGTGGAATGTCAACAGTCAAGAACACAGGGCGAAAATAGAGAGTTGGCTCTGAAAATGTTAAAGAGCAGGTTGTACGAAGAAGAATTACGCAAGCGCCAAGAAGTACTAAATGCTACGAATGCAGGTAAGAAAAAAATTGAGTGGGGAAGTCAAATAAGGAGTTATGTTTTTCATCCGTATAAAATGATTAAAGACCATCGTACAGATTACGAAGTGGGTAATGTTGGCCCAGTGATGGATGGTGAATTAGATGGATTTATTAAAGCCTATTTGATGTTGGAGAAAGAAGATACCGATAACAAATAGCAATCATTAAAAAGCTAGCATTTCGAATTTATTTTTTGGTCGTCTGTCTTCTTGCCATTTAAAATTGCGCAACTTTATTTCTTCGTGGTTTACTTGCCGCATAGGGTAGGCATTACCTTCTAGGTTATTTCTAAAAATTACTTTCTGTGGTTTATTGTCTAAGAAACTGATATCAATCATTTCTGCTGACGATTTATTTACGCCGGTAAATCGTTTAAAATCATCGAGCCCATAATACACATTTTCGGCATTGCCTTTTGCCCGCATAAAATTAATTTGACCATCAATAAATAATGCGTTGATAGATGTTCCTTTTAATTGGTTATAATAATTGCTGCTACTATCTGCTTTGTTTAGTGCCATGGCATTTTCATAAACAAACAAACGCTCAGGCTTTTTATTTTGGGTAAATAAATACAAAGTGTCTCCGCTAATTTGATTGTCTTTGGCCCATACAATTGGGTCTTTAAATAAACGGAATACAGAGTCTTGTAAAGAATAAAATAAACTATCGCCTACTGCTTGTAATGAATCGGAATAAATGCGTACATGGTAAAATGCTTCAATAAATTTATCGTTGGTACTATCTGATTTATTTTTATCAATGGCACTACTGTCTTTGCGCATGCTAGAGTCGCGAACAGCAGAAACATTTCTTGTTTTGATTAAATCCGATAAACGTGCAGAATACAATGTGTCGGCTGTAATGTAGATGGAGTCGAGTCCTTGCTTAATTAATAGCAATGGTTTTTGTGTGGCAAGGAATACCGATTTTTTATTATTGGTTTTAATATTATTGGCAATTAAGTCATAGCCTTGCGCGGTGTCTTTGCTTTTGTATACGGCATTTCCAGAAAATTCTCCAAGTCCGGTAGAATCATCGAAAGCCATATCGTTTGCTGTAAAAGTATAAGTACTATCGTCTATAAATGAACGTTGGTGTAGTACCCCTTTTTTATTTTTGGTATCAAAAAAACCATCTTTAGTTGTAATGGTTCTTTTTTCGTTGTGAATGACTGTAGGACTGGTGAATGTAGCAATATTGTTATTGGAATTGTATTGTAAAGTGTCGGTATTAATGGTGTATTCTGGATTAACTAATTTAACGCCTTTGTAAAACAGCATGTCTTTGGTGTCACCGTAATAATATCCTTCTTTACTAGTGAGTACGGTTTTTTTATCCACTAGTTTTCCGCCGTTATGGTAGATGCCTATTTTAATGGTTACATCATATTCTAAATCTTCGGTGGTTAATACACCCTTTCCATCGGTGAGTTTTACTTTCTTTTTTAAGTATGCTTTTTTTTCTTTTCCTAAGTATTTTAAATATTGTGCGTAAGTATGCACACTGTCGGCATCATTGATATGCACATTTACAAAAGCTTCTAAAGTATTTTGAACACTGTTTAAAACAATACTATCGGCATAGAACAATGTTTTTTCTTGTCGGACCAACACATTGCCACCTAATGAAATTAAATTAGTAGCACTATCTACTTTCACTGCATTGTAACGGTCGGCCCTTAAAATATCAATTTGTTTTCCAGGAACAATTGTGTCATTCGCATTTCTTTGTGCCATACTAGCAAGTGCTATAATGGACATCAAAATAACTAAACAACATTTTTGTATTCCCTTCATGTTAATTGTGCTTCAACGAATCGGTTAAGGGAGCCATTAATGGACCTGATTTATCTTTCTTTCCAAATACCGAAACTTGTACATAGCGTTTTGGATGCAAGCGCAAATCATCTAATAAAATATTGGCACTATGCACCGTATTATTTAGGTTGGTATATAAAGCTTTATCGTTTATTAATTTTCCTAATGAGCCATCTTGAGATGCTAATTTATCCATTACGGTATTTAGTTTTTCAAGTGCCAATTTCATTTGCGCAACACTGCCAGTAATATCTGCTTTGGCTAATTGGTCGGTAGTTTTTTCTACGTTACTAAGCGTGCGAGAAACCTTTTCATTATTTTCGGATAAATTTTTTGTAAAGCTATTTACATTATCCATTGATTGCGCAATGGCACCCGATTGTTGGTGTAACATTTTTTCAATAGAGGCAGCAGATCCTATTAAACTAGCGGTGGTTTTATTCATATTGCCAATCACTTCCTGCAAATTATTTTTGGTTGCTGGATCAAAAACTGTGTTGATGTTTTTCAGCACCACATCAAGTGTTTGAATGGTGTTTTTTAGTTGATCGGAAACTGGCCCTAGTTTGTTCATTAGTTCGCCAATCATACCAGGATCTGATGCAGTAGGGATTGTGTCGCCAGTTAACATGCCTTTTGGGCTATTGCCTAATTTAATTTCAATACTTGGCGTACCCAATGCATTTTCTTTAATAACAGCAGAAGAGTTAACTGGTATATTGTAATAATCCTTTAATTTGATGGTTAGTAAAATAGTAGACAAGTTTTTGTCGACGTTTTCAATTTCAAAAACGTTACCCACCTGAAATCCATTAATGTATACAGGATTAGAAACCATAATACCCTTGGTATTGGTGTATTTGGCATAAATGAAATGACCAGTTTTAAAAAGCGTTTTTCCACGCAAAAAATTAAAACCAAGAATGAATAAGGTGATGGCAATAGCGGTTAATGCACCCACTTTGGTTTCGTTTGAGACTTTCATAATGGCAAAACTAATGATTCTTACTGTGATGGCTTACCCGAATCCTTGTTAAAATAGCCTTCAATTCTAATTTTATTTGGTTCCAACGGCCGACATTTGTTTTTCGAGCGAATATTTATATCTTTTTAAGGATCGAATAATCACCTCACAAATTTCTCTTTGTCCATTATCGCTATTTAAATATTGCTCTTCTTCTTCGTCGGAAATAAATCCAGTTTCAATTAAAACGGCAGGCATTGCAACGGCTTGTAATACCCAGATACCTTTTTGGCGTTGTTGGGCTTGTCGACTAATGCGACCCACTTTTTGAAACTCTTCTTCAATGGTTAGTGCTAGATTGGCACTACGTTGAAAATATTGTTGGGTTTTGATAGTTGAAATCATCATTTTGGTAGGATCGTTCGGATTAAAATCTTTTAATAACTTAGCAGAAACACTATCCATATACAAATCCATATTTTCACTTAGGGCTTCTTTTTTAGCATCGGTTTTACCAACGCCATAAATATAGGTTTCGGTGCCTTTTGCAGCGCTAGGGGTCGTCCAGCGTCTATAATCAGCTACGGTTCTTGTTAATTTTTTCTTCTTTTTACCCTTGCCTTTATAATAAGTTTCGGTATGATGGCCAATTACTTCGCTATGTTTTTGAGGACTGGCATCGTTAACGTGTATACAAACGAATAAGTCGCCTTTTGCTTGGTTTGCAATATTGGCTTTTACAATGACAGAATTAAATACATCTTCTCTGCGCGTCATTACCACTTCAATTTCTGGCATTTCATCGTGCAACATTTGCTCTAACTTAAGAGAAACAGCAAGGGCAATGTCTTTTTCGTGAGAGAATTTTCCATGGGCACCACCATCGGCTCCGCCATGACCTGCATCAATAACAATTTTGCGTAATGCCTGTTTTTGAACGGGTAGTTCTTTGTTTTGTGTAAATGACATAGCCACAAGCCCACAAAAACAGAGTAGTAAAAAGGACAATAAATATTTTCGCATCATAGTAATTCGTTAAAGGATTTTGTTCATACAACAATTTACAGGTTGAAGGCCTTATTTTTGCCTTCTGAGTATTATGAGCAAACTGCGCAAATTTAACGTAAAAACCCTGCTAGCTATTGTTATAGTTGGTTATTTATTGATATTAACAATTCATACAAAGGGGGCAACTGCGCATAATGGACACGTTTTTTTCTTTGAAAATTTACTAAACGATACAGTTCCAGCAAGGGTTTCAAAGAAAATTACCCTTGAAAATGGTGAAGCAGACACCTTGCGAATAGATTCCATCCCCAAAATAGATACCCTAAAAATTTCTAAAGATTCTATAGATGCCCCCATAAAGTATAATGCCGAAGATTCGGGGGTTTTGGTGATTGCTACCCGTCAGTTTTACCTCTATGGCAAAGCTAAGATGGATTATAAAGACATGAAATTAGACGCGGCTACTATTAAATACGACCAAGAAACCCAAGAAATTAGGGCTTATGGCGGAACAGATACAGCCAATAATCCCTTAAATAAGCCACATTTCGACCAAGGAGAAACTAAAACCATTAGCGATACCATTGCCTTTAATACTAAATCGGGTAAAGCGCTAATTCAAAATACTTTTTTACAAGAAGGGGAGATTTATGTAAATGCATTGAAGTTGAAAAAAATTAATGCCGATGAAGCATTTGCTTATCGAGCGCGATTTACTACTTGTAATTTAGATACCCCGCATTTTGCCTTTAGAACTGCTAGAATGAAAATTGTGGCCAATAAAATGGGCATATCAGGTCCTGCATTCCCAGAATTTGAGGGCGTACCAATGCCCATTGGTATTCCTTTTGGTTTATACCCATTAGCCAGAGGAAGACATTCTGGAATTATGGCACCAGCTTTTATAACAAGTGAAGATTTTGGAATTGGCTTAGAAGGGTTGGGGTACTACAAAGTAATAAATGAAAATATAGACATGACCACCAAGGCCAATTTATATTCTTATGGTGGATGGTTGGTGAATTTGAATTCTAAATATTTAATGCGCTATAAGTTTGCTGGAAACCTAAACCTAACTTTTCAAAACACTAAAATGTTAAACCGATCTGGTTTAATTAAGGATGAATTTAGCGGATCAAAATCGTTTATGATTAACTGGAGTCATACCAGTGATACGCGTGCAAGGCCTGGTACACAATTTGGCGCGAGTGTGAATTTTGGTAGTACCAAATTCAATAAATCATTGTTAAATAATCCGTATCAAAATTTTAATAACCAGTTAGGATCTTCTATTAATTATAGCAAAGATTGGAATGGCAAATATAATTTATCGGTGAATGCCAATCACAACCAAAATAGCAATACGGGCTTGGTAAATATGAATTTACCAACTGTGAATTTTAATATGGTAACCATTTATCCGTTCCAGAAAAAAGAAGGCGTAGGTACACCAAAATGGTACGAAAAAATTGGATTGGGATACAGTGGAAATTTACAAAATCAATTTTCATTTTACGATACAGCATTTAATTTTAGAAGATTATTAGATACGGTACAATGGGGAGCACAACACAATATTCCTATTTCTCTTTCTTTGCCATCTCTAGGGCCTATAACCATTAGCCCTAGCATATCTTACGAAGAAAGATGGTATGGTCAACGCAATTTTAAAACTTGGAATGCATCAAAAGAAAAAGTAGATACCGCCATTCAAAAAGGATTTTATACTGCCCGACAAATGAGTTTTGGAATAGGAATCAACACGCGGATATTTGGTACGTATCAATTTAAGCATTCAAAAAGTATTAAAGCAATTCGTCACGAGGTTCGACCGAATTTTTCATTGAATTATAAGCCCGATATGGCTGCGCCTTATTATTATTCTACACAAGTAGATACAAGTGGCAGAAAATATCGCTTCTCTCAATTTGATGGTGGTATTATGGGAAGTTTTGGAGAAGGAAAATTTGGTGGAATAGGGTTTGGAGTAGATAATTTATTAGAGATGAAAGTGTTGGATAAAACCGATACAACAGGCGTTGCTACCAAGAAAGTGAAACTAATAGATGGGTTTGGATTTTCGTCGTCGTACAATATGATGGCAGATAGTTTTGCCCTAGGTAATTTTAATATTTATGCGCGTAGTACCTTGTTTGATAATGTTAATATTACTGCGGGTGCCAACCTTGATCCTTACATGATTGATAGTAAAGGCTACAGTGTGAATAAATTATTATTTGATCCTACAAAATTACAATTCGGTAGAATTACCAGTGCCAATTTGGCTATATCTACCTCCTTTAAAAGCAAAACAAAGGATGAAAAAGCAGGCAAGGATAGTAAGGATAAAAAAGAGTTGCCAATGGATCCTTTCATGACGCCAGATGAACAACAAAGACAATTGCAATTTGCCCGTGCAAATCCTGCAGAGTTCACAGATTTTAATGTGCCTTGGTCTTTGAGTTTTTCTTATTCTTTAAATTATACACGTACACTAAAACCCGATTATAGTGGGTTTATAAATCAAGTATATTCTTCGGTAAATTTTAATGGAGATTTTACACTCACCCCAAAATGGAAAATGGGTGGGACCGGATACTTTGATTTTAATGTTGGAAAAATTCAACAGATAAGTATGTTCATTACCCGCGAAATGCACTGCTGGCAATTGGCTATTAATGTTACACCAATTGGTATGTATCGATCATTTAATATCACCCTAAATCCAAAGTCGGGGATACTACGTGATTTGCGTATTAATAGGAGTAGAACTTTCTCAAATTATTAGTCGTTCGCTTTATAATAGTCCCACATAATTTGAAAAACTTTGTCTTTTAATTCTTTTGTGGTTAAACCTTGGGAACTAATTGCTGGCAAAAAATGAATCTCTAAAGGATGCGGCATTAAGTAAAAAACTTTATGGGTAGGCATGGCTTTTTTGGTGTGTAAAATGACTGCAGGGATAACCGATGTTTTGGTATCAACAGCCAATTTAAAAGCACCATCAAAAAAAGGTTTCAATGGTTCGTTCGATCTATTGCGTGTGCCTTCCGGAAAAATACACATGTGAAAACCCTTACGCAGTGCGGCTTTCATGTCTTCGAAACTTCTGCGTCTGCTGCCATCACTTTTTCTATCTACCAAAACAGATCCGCGGGCATAATAAAATCCAAACAAAGGAACTTTTGTAAATTCTTTTTTAGCAATGGTTTGATTGGGGCCAGGAATAAATGGTGCAGACATTGGTACATCTAACAAAGCATTGTGGTTACAAGTCACTACATAGGTTTGTCCTTTTGCAAAATTTTCTTTTCCCTTAACGCTAACAGGACAACCAATTAAATGTAACCAGGTAAAATTCCATAAGCGTGCAATGCTAATAAACCACCACATCCCCTTAGGGTCTTTAACTAATTTTGTAAGTAAGGATGGAATAACAATAATCAAAAAAGTTCCTGCAAAACTGATCAATCCCCAAAAAGACCAAATGCGTGCAAATATTTCAATTAATATTCCAGAAGGGGCTTTTTTATTTGTCATAAACAGTTAATTATTGCTAGGCAAATGTACAATCAAAAGTATTCTATTGTTCGGGGTTGATATTCCAATTAATAGGATCGTAACCAGCACGCATGAGCAGTTCATTCGAGCGGCTAAAATGTTTGCAGCCATAGAATCCTTTTTCAACACTAAAAGGTGAAGGGTGGGCCGCTTTTAGAACATGGTGCTTGGTTTCGTCAATGAGTCCTTGCTTGTCTTGGGCAAAACGACCCCATAATAAAAAAACAACGCCTTGTTTTTCGTCGGAGATTTTTTTAATTACGGCATCGGTAAAATTAATCCATCCAATTTTTGCATGACTGGCTGGCTCATTGGCACGAACGGTTAAACTGGCATTCAATAAAAGAACACCTTGTTCGGCCCAAGGAGTGAGGTTGCCCGTTGTAGGAATGGGCAGGCCAATATCATTTCTTAATTCTTTAAAAATATTTTGCAAAGATGGGGGACAAGGCACACCATCGGGCACAGAAAAGCTCAAACCATGGGCTTGACCGGGTCCATGATAGGGGTCTTGACCCAAAATAACCAGTTTCACCTGGGTAAATGGTGTTTTTTCGAAGGCATAGAAAATTTTATTTCCAGCAGGATAAACGATGGCATTTGTGGCTTTTTCTGCCTTTAAATGGCTTGCAATCTGCAAAAAGTACGATTTTTTGAACTCTTCTTTGAGCAGTTCTTTCCAACTATTTTCAATTTTTACCTCCATTATTGTAAATGCTTTTGGATGCAAACTAATTAAAATTTATTTTCGCGTCCCTTCAAGCAAGGAATTGTTTGAATTGGTTCGGTAGCTCAGCTGGATAGAGCACAAACCTTCTAAGTTTGGGGTCATTGGTTCGAATCCAATCCGGATCACGAAAGCGTATAACAGAAACCCTCGAGAAATCGGGGGTTTTTCTATGTAATGCCTGTCCCTGTTGATTTGTATGAGAATAGTTAGAGAAAAGTGATGAAGATAAATGCAAGGAAGTGATTGAAAATGGATAGTATTGTGGGACCAATGTGGGACCAGTTGTCTCAAGTAGTTATTTTTCACACGTAAATTTAACAGATGACAAAGGCAAATATTAGACCCTTCTTAAAACTCACAGGCACTATAAAAGAAAAAGAGTCTTTGACGTCATTACACCCAGTCTACATAAAAATTACAGTAAACCGTGTGCAATCACTGAAAGCTACTGGGGTGAAAATCAAAACTAAACAATGGGACCCTAAGCAGGGGAAAGTCATTAATCACCCTAGTTCCAAGGCGCTAAATGATAGTATTGCTGCCATTTATAGCAAGGTTTTAAATGAGGCGACAAAAAGATCATTAGATGATAGAGATTATTCAGCAAAAGCCTTAAAAGATAACTTCAACGCAAAGGACCAGCACAACATTTTCCAGTTCTCTGATAAATACACAGACGATGTCACTGATAAACGTGAAAAGGGTACACTCAATAATTACGAACGACACTTACGAAAACTAGCGGAATATAATGGGAGTCGCAACTTAACTTTTGAAGACGTTGATGTCGAGTACATCAGAGCCTACGAAAAATACTTGCGCAAATTGGTGGTCGTGTACAGGGGAGAAAAAAAGCCAGTAAATAACAATTACGTTTACATACTTATTCGTGCAGTGCGTACACTATTTAATGCAGCTATCAAACAGAAGGTTATTACGTTCACTCCTTTTTCCACCTACGAGTTCCCAATCTATAAGCAGCCAATAAAAGACTACCTCTCAATGAATGAATTAGCTGCACTAGAAGGGTATGCAGATACGCAAGAGAATGTTGTTTTGAAGCAAGCAGCAGTTTACTTTTTATTTGGTTGTTACACGGGGTTACGTATCTCGGATTGGATTCGATTTGACATGCAAAAACATACAGAGAATAAAAGCTCGCGTATACTACTTCGTGCGAAGAAAAATGGGGAGTGGGTAGGGATGAAAGTTAGCAAACCACTAAAAAGAAATCTGGAGCGCATGAAATTATTGCCGCTTACAATTGCAGAGCAAACTATAAATGAGAAACTAAAGATAATAACGAGTACACTGAAAATAAAGAAGCAACTAACCACACACTCGGGCCGCCACACTTTTGCAATAACACTTTGTGCCGAACTAGGTATGTCAATAGAGAACTGCGCTAACCTAATGGGCATTACTGTAAAGACGTGTCTTGATAATTATTATCGAGTTACTCGCGATAAGCTAGACAGTGCAACTGAAGCTGCGTGGATAAATTTAGTTTAACTATTTATGATTTTGTGGTGATAAATATGGAAAAAAATCATGCACATTAATCCCCTATCTCCATTATACTATGACCTAGTATCGTCAAATTTCAATGACCCATCTTCGCCATGTCCAAATGATCCCCAAGAAGAATTCAAATTCATACAGATGCGCAATCTTATAGTTACTAAATTGTAATTTTAAAATGGGGGATTAAGTATATAAAGGAATAGGGTTAATTGGTCCGTGGCTTTTCCACTTTTGATGACGATTATCAAGGAATTTTCATTGTATTACATTGCTTGTATCCACATATAAAAGCATATATCATGATCCTATTTACTCTTTTTAAAAAATCACAAGTGCAATCAAGCTCTATATTAAGGGGTGTAAACATGCATCGGGGGTCGCACATCGATTTTTAGTTCATTTCTTAGGGTAGTTTTGAAATATAAAATATATCCAATGAAACAACAAACAGAACAACAAATTGAAGCGATACACGAAATGATCGCTCAACAAAATCTTTCGAAAAAAGAGCATTTAAATATGCGAGATGCTGCAAAATTCTTAGGAGTTAGTACCAGTTATCTTTATAAAAAATCCAGCCGAAAGGAGAGTATTCCATTTTACCGTTTAGGTAAAAAACTCATCTACTACAAAAGAGAAGATCTGCAAAAGTTCTTAGAAAGTAACCGTCAAAACACTTGTGAAGAAATTGCATTGAATGCAGAACTTTCTATTACCCAAAAAAAGGAAAAATAATGCAAACTAAAAAATCCATTGACGAATTAAAGGATCGTCTTTATTCATTTCTTTTCAAAAGGCAAGTTGATTCCATTTGGATAGAATACATAATTGTTGTACTTACCCTTATTGTATTTGCAGCTTTTTTTAAATGCACTACAAATCTTTATCTCCTAAAAGTAAAAACTATTTAACCATGAATACTACAAATAACAGAATTATTAATCTCATTCAACATATTATTGAAAGTGATAGTAAAAACAATAGCAGTAATAATTATTCTGCTAAATCTAAAAAGTCAATTGTTTTTTATTCAGATCAATATTTAACTGATATAGAATTATCTAGTCTATATCTCAAAACAATTAGAAAATACAAATTACATGCAATTAAAGATATTCTAGTATTTAGTTGCTATACAGGGCTTAAACCAGAGGAGATAATGAAATTGAGAAAATCCAATATCAAAGTTTTAATTGATGGTAGTAAAGTCATAGAGGTAAAAAAAGAAAATGGGATGCCAAATTTTTTAATACCTATTACTAGAAAAATGGAATCGATTATTCATTATTATAATGGCTATCATAAATTGGCCCGTGGTGGAAAATTATTTCCTACGTATAGTATGGAAGAAATTAATGAGGCACTTACATATTTGAGTGCATTCAGTAGAGTTTATAAGCCGCTTACATTCCTATTGGCAAGAAGAACATATTTGGTCCATGAATTTTTAAATGGCACTAGCCTTGAAACCCTTCAAATAAATTTAGGTCATAAAAAAACTAAAAGTACTCGTGAATATATCAACCTTCAAATGCAAGAAATATTTGGAGTAAGTAAATCCTACTCATCATTTGAAAAATCCTCAAACCATGGAAAGTAACATCCCAATACCAACAGCCGAAGCACCTGTTACAAAAATGGAAACTCAGCAAATTAAATCGATTGGTTTAGAAAAAATTGAGCATTACTTAACTAGTAGATACCACTTCATTTTTAATGAAGTTACAGGGAGAATTGAAGGTAAATCTCATAATCAAAATGGTTATCAACTCATAACAGATTATTTTCTAAACAGCCTTACCCGTGAGTTGTCTAAAACAGGTATAGCATGTGGTCCAACATTATTGCGGAATCTTCTAATGTCTAACTTCACACCTGTCTACAATCCATTTAAAAATTATTTTGATGGCCTACCAGCCTGGGATGGAGTAACTGATCACATTAAATCATTAGCCGACACGGTAACTACTACTAATGATTCATTTTGGCAATACTGTTTCAAAAAATGGTTAGTGGCAATGGTAGGTTGTGTTCTAGACGATCATGTGTCCAATCATTGTGTCATCGTTCTAAGTGGTGGGCAAGGTTTAGGGAAGACAACATTTTTGAAAAAACTTGTTCCACAACTTCTACATGAATATTCTTACTCTGGCACAATTAACCTTAACAACAAGGATACATTAGTCCAACTCAGTGAATGCATGTTAATTAATATGGATGAGCTAGAAAACCTAAATAAATCTGAGCTTGGCGCTATGAAAGAAATTATTACCAAATCTAGTATTCGTATACGTAGGCCATATGGTTACTCCGCTGAAAGTATGCCAAGGCGCGCTTCTTTTGCTGGTTCAGTAAATAATAAGGAGTTTCTTTCGGATACAACTGGCAATCGCAGGTTCCTATGTTTTGAAGTCAAGAACATCGAATACTTAAAAAGCCTTCCAATTGAAAAAATTTATGCACAGGCTCTTCATCTGTATAAAACAGGATTTCAATATTGGTTTGATCCAACTGAAATCGAAAGAATCAACAAAAACAATCAACAGTTTCGATCAATGAGTGTCGAGGAAGAATTATTACTTGCAAATTTTGATCCCTGTGATATTGCAAATGCAGATTGGTTTTTAAGCACTACTGAGATAGTTAATTGGTTCAGCAAAAACGCGAAAATGAACCTCACTGATGGTTCTATAATAAAATTAGGAAAGGCTCTACGTGCACAAAAATTTCTTCGAATAAAAAGAAAAGATCGATTTGTTTATGCTCTTAAATTGAAGGACAAAGAAATGGAAAGTTATCTAGAACATTTTAGTCCATTGACAGACATTGTTGATCTGAACATATAAAATAAAATAGGAGCTTGGCTGTTAAATCTAATCAAGTTCTTTTTCAATCAAAATTCACTTTTAATTTGCTCGATAAAATAAATGAGCAGTAATAACATAAAAAAAAATATCATGAACAACACTTGTCTAAATCCATTTGATTCAAACACATCATCTATTGTAAAAATTTATAGAATTAATGACAATAAGCCCAAACGACTTATTCATTTGAAAGCTGATGAAGGGGACTACTGGAGGAATTTTACAATGATTGGCTATAGTTCCTACTATAAAGATTCTAATGACCTAAAAATCCTTGCAGTAAAGTTTAGTGACACATGCAATATGATTGAAACGAATAACCTACAGTTAAAAGATATAGTTCACTTACTAAGAAAGCTAGGTATTATATTTAGTAATAACATGCTTGATGAAATTTATCTAACAAGCGACTACTTTTATTTTTCGCAAGAAAGCGTATACACCTCAACTAAGTCAAAAAATGAAAACTTTGAAAACCTTTATGTAACATTTAGAGGCTTACGTCTTATTAGTGATTTGATAAATAAGGGTGATAGTAAAGAAAATTTAATGGATCTTATAGACGCAAATTATAGAAAATACACTTCAATGAAGTCAGCTTATTATGAATCTTATAATATCATTTAAAATG
>Ga0114959_10001182_pt1 | contig 23435 bp, 13 predicted proteins | sample C_130625_EF_Meta_FD_87317 | JGI IMG/M metagenome (GOLD analysis project Ga0114959, IMG submission 87317) | Freshwater microbial communities from Lake Croche, Canada to study carbon cycling - C_130625_EF_MetaG | ecosystem: Environmental > Aquatic > Freshwater > Lake | place: Lake Croche, Canada... | reverse complement strand
GCTGTTTTATAAGTTATTTCTTTTTCAGCAACTCCTAAAATTTTTCCCTTAAGCGGGTCAACATAATCATAATAACTAATAATGCTGTCTGAATTTGTATCAATTAATCTTATTTGTTTTAATGATTCGGGTAATAGTAATTTGTCCTGTACCCGAAATCTTTCCCACCCGTCAACCTGCGTATTAATTTTAGAAAATATATATAAACTACCTGTACTTTGATTTATAGTAGATGGAGCACCTACAAAAATCAAATCATCATCAATTATCACTGAATTTCCAAAATTAGTTGATGTAGTTATTGATTCCTCTAGTTCATTGACCTCTTGACTATATACAAATCTTGAATTTTTACGATTATAAAGATATGTAGTCCCTGAAAAATCTTCAGATTCAGTGAATATAGTTGTATCATAATCAAATGTAGTAATAGTATCAAATGTAGTAATAACAGTAGTGTTGGTACCCAATGCAGATACCACCAACCCATTTGACATGGTATTAATACTAATAGCCATACCAAAGTACATTTTACCATCGGGAACAATATTAGTTAAAATTTGAGTTAGCGTGTAAAAATTATTTGTCCAAGTGTTACTGTAAATTGCCACAGCACCAAAACTATTATTTGAATTTGGCGTGGATGGTGCAGAAATAGCCAAATATGATGCATCAAAACTCATAGCCATAGCTAGACCAAAATGACCATTCTCCCCAAAAGGACTAGATATAGTCTGTTTAGAACCGTTGCCAAATATTACAGTGACTGTGCCGGTATTTTTATAACCATTATACGGAGCACTGATAGCTAGACAATTTGAATTATCTGACCCAACAATTGAATATCCCCATTGTGCATCTGAACTTAATGACGCAGATGATGTTACTGTTGAGTATTGACTGATCTGTACTGTGGAACTTGAATTTGTTGCAGTTACAATGTAGGAATATACTTTGTTAATTATTGGTGCTCCCACCAATACTAATTTTGTAGTTGTATTTCTTTGAACAAAAATACTAGCACCATAAGTACCAGTAGATGATGCATTTGGATTAGTTAATCGTCCTGTAACTGTTGTTTGATATATGTCATTAATACTTAAAATTAAGACAGTACCACTATTGTTATATGCTCCAGGAGCCCCTGCAAAAGTCAATCCAAATTTTTCAATGCCAGTTGAAAAAGGATAATCATCATAAACTACGGTTGTTCCTAATTTATTACTATTTCCAGCTGTATTTGGCATTGTGTAAAATGCTACTTCTTCCAATACTGATTTTTTATTTTTATAAACGACCACTGCGCCTGAACTATTAGAAGTGTCATTAAATAGAGGAGCCCCAACTGCTAAAATATCACTTCCATTTCTTGAACTAATGCTATATCCATAACCCTGTGGGGAATTGGAATGTTTTCCAATAAAAATATTATTTTTATAATTTGAAGATTTTTTATATACTGCCCAACCTTTATTACTAGTATCATTGCCTGAATCAACCCATACATAGGAACCAGTTTTGTAAGTATGCAATATTTCATCAGATGGTATGGAATCAAAATCTAAAAATCTTAATGACTCAAATGTAAACAAAAATCCTGGTAATGTTAAAGATTCCATATTTGTAAACATTGTAGAATTAAGTATTTCAAATTGAGTTGAAGATATTATTGAGTCTACAAGATAAACTCCATTTAATGAATTAGAAATACCAGAAATAGATACAATTTTCCCAATTTCTAATTTATGAGGGGTTAACGTGGTGATAGTTATTCGGTCATAGGATGTATCTGATACTGCATCAACAATTTGAGTTGACAACGTATATTTTAAAACATCCCAGCTTCCATTAGGTTTAAAACCTAACCAAATAGTATTTCCTTCTAATAAATTATTAGAATTAGCAATATCTAACAAACTATCTTGATTATATGCAGTAGCGTCAACATCATCAATTCGAACATACCCTGCATGTATTAATTTAAACACATTCGTTGAAGTAGTGGTTTTTATTTCAGGTATTTTTCCCGTTGAAGGTATAGTAAATTTTGACGGATCAACATAGTAAATTGATGAATAATTTAAAGTAGCTGGTTGTGGCAAAAACGATATGATCTGCGGATTTTCTGAAAAGGTTCCTTCTATTAACGCAAACTCGAATTCTTGAGATGATGTGAATCCACCGTATTCCCCAACACGTAATGCCCAATTTTCATAAATTTTAATTTCAATATCTGAATTTACTGGATCAGCATTAGACAATTTTGATACAACATTTTTTGTACCTTTTTCTTTAATAAAGCCTTGATAAAACTTATATTGAGATATTGGATTAGGTATTATATTATTAAGATAAGTTCTTGCCCAATAACCAATTAAATTTTGAGCAGATTTTTCTTGACCAATATCAAAATTATCAATATCTAAACTATAAAAATCTTTGAATTGATTAATTTTATAATCAAAATTTGGTAACAATTTAGAAATTGGTTTTTTTCCAAGTTTTTTCCATTTGTTAAAATCAAAAGTCGCTGATTTACTGACATTTCTGATGGCACTATAATAAAAATTATTATATCGTACAACCGTACTGGCTAGATAGTTTGTATTTGGGACCCAGTCAACTACATTAACAATATCATAGACAAATCCTGGAGCAGAAAAGTTCCCGTTCCAATCAGAAGTTCGAAACCCAACTAATTTAACACGATTTTGACGTTGACTGGTTTTAGGATTATAAACAACATCTCCAAAAATTGTTTTGTTATTAAAAACTATGCCTTGTTCTTTCTGTATAGCATTTAATCGTAAAAAATATATTCCATCTTCAGTATTAATCGCTTTAACAGTAAAGACACCATCCAACCGTGTGATAAATAGATTGGATTTTTCAAAGGGAGTGCCATCTGATTTGATAACACTATACTCGTAAAATTTATTAAAAATATTATCAACTACTAATTTGTCAAAACTATATGTAATTTGATCTGCAAAAGGACTTAACGATAATACGCTATCATTAATCCAATTTTGTGTACTCCAATATAAAAATTCTTTTGCACTTAAATTCCAATCAACCGTTTCCATTAAATCAGAATTAAATTGATTAAACACAAATCCCTGATCAGATAACCATTTGCCATATCCTACAATTAAATCATACAAATCTTGAATATTTGTAAATGTATGTCCATATGGAATTTTTAGAGGTGTTGATTCAAAATTATTTGCCAATTGAACTGTGGCGCCGCCAATAACTGGCAATGAAGGTAATTTTGAAAATAGAGATTTATCAAAAACTAATCCTGATTGATGAGAAACTAGTGTTTGATAATAAGCTCCTCCATTTTGAACTATTTGATCTTTTTGGTAAAAATTTCCAGTTGGAGCAGACTGTGCGGTAGTTAAATTTAAATTTCCAACTGCACCTGTTAGTCCCGACTCCCAATTAACAAACTCTTTATTGATGCCGCCTACAGTAATTGAAGGAGTTGACGAGTTTCTAATTGGCGAATAATATGTGAAATAAGGATTTTCTCTATCATATCCCCTAACAACAAAATTATTATCAACCCTTTGTATAATTATACCCGAAATACCTATACTCATAATCGGGTTGCTAGTCTTAAGTATTAAATTATAATCAGCATCAGGTAATAATGCCCCAGGCAAACTAGTAGTTGGCTCATACGCATCAATAAAAATTTGTACAGTATCTTTGTTTATAAAACCAGCAACAGGATAAAATAAATTAAAATTGGCATATGTCAAATCATTTCTAAGTTTTGAAATATAATTTTTGTCAAGTCTTTGACCATTCTCACTTAGATAAACACTATACCCGCTATTTGTAGGTATTTCATTCTCTCCATGAATATATAAATTTTTTAATTTTAAAAATGATTGATCTTTAACAGATACCCATTGTCCAACAATATTTTTTTTAATTTGACAAGGATCATACATTAAAGAAGCATATTTTGCTGGGCGGGTTAGCAACAATAATTTTTGAACTGCAAATGGCCAACTACTACTTCGTCTCCAGGCAGTTTCTGCAGGACCTTGTTCGCCCACTGACCAACTAAAATTTTCCAATGACTCAGCTATGCCAATAGTAATTGGGTCTAATAAATCCCCGATTCCATTAACTGGTAAATTATTTGATAACGAAGGCCTTGCGTAAAACTCATTGATAACAGGACCATTATCAGTGATTGCTATTCGACCGTTTGCAAGATCATTCCACATCAATGTATTGCCAGATGTATAAGGTGCTAGACCGTATTGGGAATCCCACCAATTAGGTTTTTCATGGAAACCTAACATTTCCCAAGGACTGGTACTTGGTTTATCAGTGTCGTAATAATATTTAAATATCGCTCTCCACGATCCTTCAATTGAATTTATTTTTGATTTAAATTTCCAGGTAAATTTATTACTAGCACTATAAGAATTATTTGTGGTATAATCAATACCATAATTAATTGCCCATTTAATAAAATCTTTTTCTAAAATAGAATTGATTTCTTCATAATTATAATCGCTAATTTTTGCAGTATCTCTCCAAACACCAGGATCAACTTCATGAATGTCAAATAATTCTGGTTGATAATCAACTTTTATATTATTATAAACTCGTAGCTCATATTCTAATATAATATCATCTCTATAATCATTAAATGCAACAGTTATACTACCATCATGTCCTTGAATTACGTTTACCGGTGTTGTATAGCTAGTATCTAAATAAATTTTTGGAACAAATTTAGGATATAACCCTAATTTAGTAGGGGTTGGCGGTATATAGTTGCGTTTAGTATCTGGATACAAAACAATTAATACTTCATCACCAATAAATAAATTTTTTAAAATTTCAATATAAGAATCAGTTGATTGTATTTCATAATCAATTCCTAAAACTGATTGACTTCCATTAATATATACTAATAAACTTTTACTTGAGGGTGATGTTATAGAAAAATCTTGTGGTAACGGGTAGGATGTAAATCTAGGATCAGACACTACATACTGAGTTTCAATTTTTTCTGTTCCATAACCTAACATATCTGATAGATAAAAAGAACTTTTTATTGTTTTACCAGCATTAATTTTATTTAAAATTTCATCAAAAGACTTAATAGGATCATTTGGATGTGTCACTAGCGAGGTATTATTAATTAAACTTAGCTTAAAATATTCGTAATCAGCGGAACATTTTGTTATAGCATCAACAATATTGTGTTCAGATTTACCCATAAACATCATGGCAAAACTAATTGGATTTACATTTGAAACTACTTGAATATTATTAGTTTTTTGATTATCCAAATCACCATGAACTAGATTGTCCAGATCTTCATTTAATGGATTATTTGTAACTCCCATTGGCAAATCATAATACCCAGTGCTGGTGTTTAAACCAACTGGGGGATTTATCAAGTTACCCCATACGTTTGCTAATTTTCCATCAATTTTAAAAAAAGTTTGACTAGTTTTAATTTTAGAAACATTTTCGCCAATATCAATCAAATTTATAACTTCATTAGCATAATAATTTTCAAAAAGAATACTTGAATTAACATCATTATTCAAATAATTTAAACGTAACCCCAACACAGGATCTATAGGGTTGTTTTCATTAATACCAAACCCAATAATTTTATTCCCTTTGAAATTATTCAAATAAACATTTTTATTTGAGTAACTAACCCCAGAGCTATCAAATAAATCAATTAACGGTCCCTCGTTAAGTTTAGTGTGCTGTTGAGCGTAATTCCAGTATAAACCGTCAAACCACCAACTTGTTCCGCCATTAACAACGCCCTTTTTAACTAAAACTGATGTTCCATTGGTAACCGTGTTTTGATAGAATATTGACAAAGGAATAAATGGGCGTTCTGGTGGCAATGGGATCAGAGAAATGCTGGGGTTTGGATTACCCCCTACCCTAATAAAAAAAACACCAAAAATTGTATTTCTAACTAATTCATTTTTGTCAGCAGCAAAAATTATTCTTTGCCCATAAGCTATGTTTACTCCATCAATTTGTAATGCGCTTTCAGATGAGGTGGGTGATGGCAGTTCTGTTCCTTCAATTTCATCAAAGGCGTTTTCTCTGGTGGTATCTATCAAATCAACAGCTTGAGTAGCATTAGAACCAAAATTATACAGTTGTATATTTGCATTGAACTCAATAATAGGCCTAACAGCTCTATTAGAAATAGGAGTAATGATTTCTTTGCTGTTTAGTAAAGAGCTAGTTTTTATTACATCTAAACTAACCCACCGATTATATCTTGACCAAGGATTCCTATCTTTACTGGCACGATTAATTGTGACATATTCTGGATTTAATGGAAAATTTTCTGAACTATCAAAACCTAAAAAATCATATTTTGTAGAATCATATAACTCGTCATTAGATTGTGCTATTTTTTCAGGGGTGATTAATTCATTCAAAGGCACTAATACTATTGATGTTCCTACACCTTCAACAAAAAACTCTTTATATTGATATTCATAAGCAACATTTAATCCAGTAAAAGTCACTAACATACCATTTAACAACTGAACCGAGTTGCCGTGCACCATAACTGTGGTAGTTGTATTGCCTACAATAAATTTAGCAACATCCAAATCATCTTCATCAATGTCTATTATAAAAGGACCTGAAGGCAACCAAAAATAATTTTGGTAATTGTTAAACTTATCTAAATCAATTGGAGGATCATAAGGATACATTTCACTCCTAAATAATCTATCAAAGTTATTGTTATAGCCTCCTTTGATACCTATTTCATTAGTTAGATCTTTTAAAGTAATAATAGACTGTATTGAATCTTGTATATTATTGATTACTAAAGCAGGATCTAATTGATATAATTGCCTTGCAATTTCTGGCTCAACAACATACGAATCAGACGAGCTATAATTAGGCGTGGCTGTTGACCCCACAAAAGCATTCAATCTTTCTATTTTAGCAGGTTGTATTAATTGATCAATAGTACTAGATAAAAATTTAGAATTTTTATCAGTTTGAAAATATGTTGGCAGTAAATTAACTGATTTAAATGTTGACGTTGTCATTATTATGTTCCAAATTGTAACTTTGATGGTGTCACAGCTGAAATAATTTCAATATTATCTGAAGTAGCTCCACTGATAAAAATTTCGTTTGTCTGACATTTAATTTCGTATAAATTTCCAAAATTTGAGGATACTGGAACTAATACTAAGTTGGTAACATCCGGCGACATTAAATTCATCACATAAGTAGATAGTTCACTAAAGTAGAATGTTTGCCCAAAATCCCAATTTTCTAAAGCAAAAAATTGATTAATTGCTTCTAATATTTTAGATTTAATAGAGTTGTCACTCATTATACTGGTACTATTTTTAACTGCTTTAAATGTTGCTTGTAATTTTGATTCTGCATAATTTCCAAAAAGAATTTTATAAGAAGCAGGTTGGAATACTATTTGATCACTGATTGATTTAACCAACTCCAAACTTGCACTATAGTTATTTTCCAAAGATTGAGTAGTTGGGGGTATTGGTTTTGCTCCAACTCCTGTTAAAATCCAATTTCTAAATTGATTGTTGTAACTAGATGTTAACATATAGATGTCAATTATATTACTTTTAGCAGGGTCAACTCTTGCATTTTCAGAAGGATTATGTTCATAATGAAATTTTATTCCACGTCTACCTGTATAACTTATACCATTAATTAATGCAGTATTAGTTGGAAGTCCTACAATATTAGAAAAAGAATCCGGATTAATTGTGACTGTGTTTAATTGCCCAGGTGAAATACCGTTATAAAGTCCAAGAAAAATTATTGACGGATCTATGTATCCATCCTCTTCAATTTTTGAACCAGTTATTTGCCAAATATAATCAATACCTAACGGTTTTAAGGAATTGGCTTTTGGATTAATTGATAAAATTGTAATTTTATCTTTTACTACCGTGTTGTTAGTATAATCATAATTTATATTAGAATTATCAACATAGAAGCCAGTTTGATTTTCACTTTTAAAAATATACTGTACTAATTTAGTAGTGATTTTATATGTTTTTGGAGCAATTAAATCAAATAATATTAACCAACTTGAATCCCTATTAGAGAAAGTATTATCGCCTTCATTAATAAACATATTATCTAATCCACTTTCAGATAAATCGTTGGTTTTATTTAAATTCCCATTAAAAATTATTTGCCAAGTTCGATAAACGGTATCAAATCTTAAACCAAAATTTTGATAACTCAAACATAAATTAACTATATTGAATTGAAAATCTTGATCTAAAGAATTAACAAAAGGAGGAACTACTTCAACAACAATACATCCGTTAGGAATTATATTACTTAATATTACGGGGCCAGTGCCATCATCTAATGCACCAACTCCATTATTATCACCCGTACCAATTACCTGCTGAACATTAGTCCAAAAATAATTGGATGTATCAAATCCTTCTGTTATTGTAAAAGTACCATCTGGTAAAAAATATTGAGTTCTTCCAAGATTATCATTTGGTGCTTGAAATTTAATCATAGATCCTGCTGATACATAATATAATGGATTGTCAAACCCTGCAGGACTTTGATGAGTGGACAACGGTCTCAAAAAATAGTTATTTGTTTCATTGTTATAAATTGGTCCTCTAAAATATCCTCGACTTTGCCCTGTAACCGTGTTTACTGATACCCAAGTAATTTGCTTAGTATCATCTACATTGATTGGTGCAACCTTTCTATAAACATCTAAATAAAAAGACATTAATTCTGATTTAGTCAATATAGGTATTAAATAATTTTTTATTGAAGTCCACAAATCATTTTGATCATAAAAACTAAATTTTAAATCTTCACTGGTAACATTTTTTGCAATTATACCATCGTCACAAAAAATATTTATTTTACTATACTTTCCGCTAACATCACTTAGCTCAAAATATTTACTAATCCCACTACTTACTCTATTAACACTTTTAATTTTTAAAATATCAGTAGTGTATGTTAAGGGTACTATATTATAATCTTCAGCAGTTATCATTCTATTCTGAGTGTAGAATGATTGAGGTGCATTCCTACGAATTGTGTCATTGGTTTCTGTAGATAAACTATTATTCACAGTATATTCTAAATTTAAAATAACCGATAATGTTTGATTGACTCCAGATTTATCTACATAAGGTATGGTCACAGTAATCCCAGACATTTGATCTGGACTTATACTATAAGAAGCTCCATTACTTTGACGATAAAAAATTTGAAAATTTCCTGTGGGTAGATTACCAAATACACCATCTGAGAAATTTAAATCAATTTGATCTTTATCGCGAGTAGTAACACTATATATGTTTTTAAAAGATTTTTCTAAACTGTTGTAGATAATATTATTACCATTTGTAGACTGAACTTGGTTCCATAATGATGAATACCCGCCGTTCATGTCCAATTGCCATAACCACACATCAGTATTATTGATATTTTCAACATTAATTCCTATGATTTCATTTGGCACAGGGTTGGTTACATTGAAATTACTAAAACCCAGCGTACCTTGTTTAAAAAATGCAAAAAATCCAGTACCTGCACTACCAGACCCTTGATTATCATTTTGATATATGATTTTAAAAGAATTTCCTGGGGTAGGAGTATCTTCATAAACAAAGTTCTTACCTGAAAATGTAGCAGGCACTATTTCAAAATTCATAGCTGAACCGTTAATATTCTGACCAAATGAATATACTGGAACATCCGTGTTAGAACTGTTAATGATATATTGATCAGTTTGTACCCCAACAATGATACCACTATCGTTTGGCTTTCCAAATACTGTTTCTCCTGGCATTGCTCCGTTTAATATACTTAAAAATTGTGCATACCAATTGGCATTTGTAGGATCATTCCAAACAATAGTACTACCAGATAAATTATTGCCAGCTTGATCAAAAATATTTTCAGTAGTAGATAACGCTGATATTTTTAAAAGTCCGCTAGCAGGTGTATTACGTTTTGGCACATAGCTAACTAGTTGTGCCAATCTTAAAATACTATCCCTACGTTGAGCAGTTTCTAGAAAGTTTTCTCTGGCATTCAAATCAATCCTAAAACTAAGATTTTGTCCTAGATATGCAATCAGCTCAACTAATGCAATGTATTCGCTACTTTCAATAAAATCATTGAAATCTTCTGGATAATTTTCTTGAAGGTAGGAAATTAAAATCCTGCGAAGAGTATCAAAGTCGTAACTTTGAAATTCCGCATTTTGATATGATTGGTATATTTTTTTCCAATCTTCAGTTACCAGTAGTTTTGAGTTAGTAGAAGGTATAGACATGATTTTTCATTATATACCTTATTTATAGCGGCAGTAAAGTGGGTATATTATTGTATATTCAACCCAGTTTCTTGATTAAAAGATAACTTTAAAAATGTAGTTTGATTAGTTCCAACTAGTTGTAATGATATTTCTACCAAATAACCTCCCTCAAATTCATTTAAATTTATTTGGGTAGGAACTACCCTAGGGTCACTATTACATATTGAAGTTATATCCTGAGATAACAAATCATAAATTTCATCAGTCATTGGCTCCATTAATACATCCCATATAATTGTACCAAATGTTGGGTTCATCAATCTCTCACCTTTACTGGTTTTAAATTGATTAATCAAATCTTGTCTAATTATGTCTATGTCATATAATTTGTTATTGACATTGGCCACGTCTGTGCTGGAAAAGCCCTTGTAAAATTGACTAGTTTTAGGAGCCTGTTGATAAACTGCTGCCGAATTGGTGATTTCTAATGTTTTGTAAGGCATGGTGTTATATTTATCAATCTATTCTACCTGTTCTAATTGGGTTACCCTGGGAATCCTTGACTATTTCGCCACTTCCTGATCTTAAAACATTTTGCTGTGGTGTTAATTGTTCTAAAAAGTATTCATAGAAGCTAGTTTTCTTGGCCAATATATCAGGCGTATTATTCCCCACCGCTTTAAGTGCCGATGAAAAGTACCCATCATCTGCTTGAGAGATTTTGACCCTATCTAACAAGTATATCACGCTGACTTGAGCAGCAAGGATCAGAGTATTCAAAGCATCTGGTTCATCTAACAATGTTGTAGGTTTAGGAACAAATCCGTTGGCATACATAAGTTGACTGTATCTAGCATAATTGCTACGTCCTGTTAATTGAATAAATCCTCTTCCAACATATTTGACACCATCACCCGGCTGTGTATTACCAAGTCGTTTTCCAATGGGGCTTTGATACCCATATAAAAGTTCTGGTAATGAATTATTTGGGTTCCCAGCATACTGTTGGGCCAAAGTAGGATTATTTTTAAATATTGATGGAAATACTTCAATTAATCTATCTGCTTTATAATTAAAGTTTTCAGTTTCAATCTTCCATAAACTTTCACCACCAGTAATTCCCAACAAACTAGCAACAGCATTAACTTCAATCATACCCAATTGTGATGCCGCTTTCTTAAGAGCTTCTTGGCCCTTAATTCCGTTTTGAGCATTTTGCGCTGCCTTGACTTTGTCTTTATCGCTAATACTAGGTAAAAAACTACTGGACGGAGTAGTATTAGCACTTTGGCCAGCAAATGTTGGTGAAGACCCCGTGCCTGCAACCACATATTTTGGTGTACCACTAAACACAGCTTTAGGCTGTCCAATATTCCCAGGTATAGTAGTGCCAATGCTAGCATCTGTATTTGCCAAATTAAATTGATCAGGATTGGCACTTTCGTGCTGCGCCCAGGGCTCGTGACTGGGTATTCTTGACATTATAGATGTAAGATTGGGCGCTGCAAAAAAATTGTTATTCCACTCACCTGGTGAATTTTGTGGTACAGAAAAGAAGTTTAACGGGGCTGGCGTATCAACGGTAAACGGGATGGCCGGGGAAGGACTAGTTGCAGGATTACCATTCATGTCAATAATAGTTGACGACATGGTTACGGATTCTCCAGAGCTCAAAGCCAAATCTGTGTTTGATTTTATGGACACTCTATTTTCAGAAATAACGTTCAATTGATCTATTGAACTTATGTTAGTTGTCCCGCCAACTAGTAAATTAGTGTCGCCAGTAACTGCTAGACCAAAATTTTCACCAACTGCAATTTTTGTTTCTGTATCTGATGTTAGACTTATATCATGAAAAGATCTTGCCCTAATCGCATCAGCTAATAAATTTAAGTTTTTTCCAGCGTTGATATTGATGTCCCCAGAACCTGCTGCTATGTTAAATCGTCGACCAGCTTCAAGATTAAAATCTCGATCAGCTCGCATATTAAAATCCCCTTGAGTATGTATACTCACTGAGTCGGCAGCGTAGATATCAACTTTGCCCATGCTGGTAAGCTCTATCCAGGCTGTGCCAGTAGAATTTGCTATATAAATTAAATCAGCTGAATTGTGTAATAGTATCTGATGCCCAGTTCTTGTTCTTATTCTAACCAGCTCATTTTGTCCATTCACGTCCCCGTCATCCATTACAAATGTACTTCCGCCCAATCTACTAACAGGCGCGATAAAATCTTTCTTTTGTCGACTAATTGGCTTTTTAGGACCGTTGGGATCTAAAGGCCCAGGTGTGCTGATTCCAAATACTGAACTGGGGGTTTCTCGCCTAGCACTACTGGATGTCACCCCACGAATTCGATCCAATAAAAGACCTTGAGTCAGTAATCTGTCTGCAAATGGATGTACTGGCTTTAATTTTTTATCAATATTAGGATTTTTATTCTTTTCAGTTGATTTATTATATTCTGCTACTGGGAGATAAGAGGCTTGCCCATACTTTGTTAATTGTGATGAAGTTACATATGATTCAGAACTGGCTGCAATGCCTGGTATCATGTGATTTTGATAGGTGTCTTGAACACAACCTATCCAAAAACATTGATTGGGGTCTTTATTGACAAAAATAACCAGGACTCTGCATCCCACATCAGGAGGTACCATCCAAAATCCGTAACTTTTTTGCACATCATTAAAATTTGCTGGATTTGTTCCTTCAAATCTCACAGAGGTCGCTCCCTGAAAGGGACTAAGATAATTAGCAATATAAGTTTCATTTGGATTGGTCAGTGAATTTGATAATCCATCAATGATTGACACCTCCAACCTTCCCATTCTTAATGGGTCTAAATGATTAACTATTTCTGCAATGTACGGCCCAGACCCTTGAGGTTTGGGTCGTAATGCTCTTTGATCAAATGGCATGTGTAATCCTAGTTATGCAATGTTGTTATTTAATGCGTTAATCAAAGGACTGATTTCATTCTTTGATCGACTGCCATATTGAGAGATCACCGATTTTGATAAATTTTGATTAACCAAACTGTAATTGGCTTCCACAGACAAGGGTTTTTCAGATACTCCGCTGTATAGACTAAACGCTGACGAAACTTTTCCCGATTGAGCTATATTATCAATTTGATACGAGTCGTTAAATTTTTCAAGTGTATTATAATTGTCACTGGCATAATTTTCAATAAACCCAGAATTCCTAATACCTACTGGTTGCTCTGGTATTGGTGGCAACTTTGACAAACCATCCCGAGTAAGGCTGTCTGTTCGAATACCTTGATTGGACGCTGTTTTTATATTGACATTTGCAGGTATCACATTACTTAATCCGTTGAGTGATGATAGTATTTTGGTATCTAATTTACCAGTAAGATTGCCCAACAAATTGCTGATCCCAAACAATTTAGATGATCCCAAAAGCCCAGTAACTTGGTTGCCAACATTTCCTATCAAATTGGAAACATCCGATGCCGCAGCATTTAGTGAATTGTCTCCCAATGCATTCTTTAAATTATATTGATTTCCAATTAAATTCACTTTTAATGAATTAGGCAACTGTCCAGGACTTGGAAAAACAGAGTTGAGGGCCAACGCGGCTCCTTGTACCAATGATGCTTGACCCAATCCCTTGGACTGAGTAGCAGACAGTCCAGAAATTGACGCACGAATTCCGCTGGCTAATTGATTGGGACCATTGGGTATTATACCATAAATTGAGTTAGGTATATTTCCTGCAGGATTAACTGCACCAAAGACTGAATTATTATTACCGCCCAATCCACCAGGATTATTTGAAATTGTTTTATTAAGGATTGATTGTAAATTTAATGAGTTAGATCTAACACCTATAGTCCCATCATTTGTGGTTATTGCATAGGAAGGCGGATTCGGACCTCTACTTGTTTCTATTTGATCTTCAGGATTAGGATAAGCATCAAAAATCAAACTTGGATCATCTGGTTTTTGATCTAACGTTTGTCCAGGAACTCTAAGTATTGATAAATTTTGTTTAAAAATACCATCTTTAAAATGGCTCTTTACTATGGTAATCTGATATAACCCACTTATTGGCAAAGGATTATTATTAAATTTTACAAATCCAGATTCACCTATATCATCTGGATTATTAAATGCTAACGATATCAAAACCATCCCTGCTCTTGCCGCTGCTTCTTGACCATTAGCCAGTTTACCAAACTGACTATTTTTATTTAAACTATTACCTGACCCAGTGGCTGTTAGGTAGTACGGGTCTCCTAATATTGATAACTCTCCCGTTATAAGGCCCACAGAATTTGCAAGTTTCTCATGCATTATTTTTACTGACTGTTGCCACCCCACCCCATCAGGCGCAGTACTGTTAGGCATACCACTAGGATTTTCAGTACTGGCATTGTTTGTAGAATATTGGGCAGCTTTAGACCCAGTATCTTTACCAGAATTTCCAAATCTAGTATTAGTACTATTTCCTGATTTGGCACTATCTGCACTGGGATCTGACTCGCTATTTCCTAAATCTTTAGGAACTTCCTCAAAAAATAAATGGTTTAAATTTATTTTAAAATCAAGTATGTCAACGTTCAATCCTGTGTAAAAATATTTGTAATTTCTCAAAGAAAATTTTTGAATTTTTTTAGCATCAATTGCTTGATTTCCTGCACCCGGGACTGCCATATTGTAAAGAATTTTATAAGGCTCAACTAGGTATGTATATGTATAATATGGTTGATTTGTTTCAGGATTGTCAGGGCCATCTTTGGCCATTAATTTTGGAGTAATTATAAAATAATTCAAAAATCCATTTGAATCTAGCACTGATTTTGGATCACCATTGCTTTGGAATGCTTTTATAACTTTTTTTACATAATTACTATCTCGAATAGTTGAAGAAATTATATCAGTTATTGGAACTCCAGAATCAAACTGTGCCGTATGTTGATACGAAAGTGTACTTTGCGATTCTTTTTTTGTAGTTGATTTAATAGCAGTACCCACTGGTTGATAAGCAGAGTTAGTTTCTCCAATTTTGTTCATAGCAGGATTGCTGTTTGCCGAAGCCAAATCATCCCAAAATGCTTCTGTTGCAATAGAATTGTCTTTTCCTGGTATGATTTCGCCGTTATCGTTATATACTGGAAATAAAATTTCATAACTATCAGACATCGTTTGATTTTTTGATGATGACTTTGCTTCTAATAAGGATTGTTCATTCAAACCTTTTACTATATTAGATAACAGTTGCTTAACTGTATTACCTTCACCAACTATTTTTCTTTTAGTTTTTGACACTGCATCGCCTCGAGCTTTATCGCCCACCGCAACTGCTTCAACTTTATATTTTGTACCTGAATCTGTCACTGATACTTGTATCCCAGTTATTTGGATAAAAAACATTTTGCTAGAGTTAGGCACACTTTCTGGCAATGGCACATCGCTACTATCTGGAATCCCTGCAAAATCTAAAATCAACACATAACTTGCTTTCTGGTAATCTTTATAACCGCTGGCCAAAGAACAAATTTGTAAAGCTTCTATAAATCCGTTAAGGCTATACGGTTCTATTACTTCAAAATTAAATTTTAAAGGTAAGGTAACTGCGCCATCCTTGAAACTAAATGTTGAATCAATACTGACATCATCTATGAATAAATCAAAACTGCCTGGCGTGTCTTTATTAAATGATGAAATGTCATCAAATAATTGTCTGGTATTATTAAGTTGATTTTTGTTAACTAATCTATTGTTTTCAGATAACGATGCATTAATTCTGTCATTTTTATTTTTACCCTTGCTAGTTGCTACAATATATTTAGGATTTTTTAAATCATAAGTTTCTGGCCGGCTGGCCTGATATGCAGATATAGCAGCCAATGTAAAATTATAATTTATTGATCTATAACTATTGAGAATATTAGTGCCTGCTTGTTGCGTAGAATAATAATTTTCAGGCAAATTTGTATCTGATTTTTTAGTTTTACGTTCAATATCTGATGAATTATAATTATTTTCTCCAGATATGCCATCAGAATTTATTACATTACCTAATTCATCATAATTAATTGCCATTTTATAATCCCAATGATGTTTTAATAGTGGTCAATTGTGGTAAAAATATTTGCACCCCTGATTTCATATCAAATACTGGATCTTCTATTATAGAAGGATTTCTTAAAGCAAATACCCACCATAATTGTACTGTTTGATAAAGATCATACGATAATAAATCAGGGCGATGTTCGTAAGTTTTAGTTATAGTGAACAATATATCATTGGTCAAAGACGGGATAGTCCTAAAATTCATCACACCTAAATGACCATAGGTTTGATCAGTAGAAAAATAAGGACTATATGAGGAGTATTTGGCCATTATAATAATCCCAAACTTCTTTGATTCTTGCTACTTAACCAATCTGGAACTGTAGCATCTAACATTTCTTTTCTGCTGTACATAGGTTTACAAGTTAACGCTATGGTTGATTTCACTGGAACATATGCTTCTTGAAAAACAGCATCTTTTAAATAAAAATAATCCACTTCAGGCATTAAGTCATTTTTAAAACTAGAAATGGCTACTGGTACATTTTGCAACATAAAGGTGCCATGCGACCATAATCTACAAACTGGAGGCGGGCTTCCTCTAAGAGGATCACTACCTCCAAATCTACCTTTGGTTAAAGCCCTTAATAAATGTAATATGGATAGATATGTCACAGCATCTGCCCTACTTTGTACTGTGAATACTCCTGAAATACTGATATCACCTACTGCACTATATTTGTAAAAATTTATGGAATGATTGCTGTGTAGTGGATTTTGTGTAGCGTATTCAGCTTTATGTTCATATGTAATTGTTGGAGTATATGGAAAAATAATACCTTGTAACAATCCCAAATTATTTTTATATCCAGAAGTTAATTGGGTAAGATAAGAGTTTGGAACCATTATTCTAGTTCGCAAATCTGTTTTACCATTTCTTGTCATACTGTTTGCATTGGCTGCCGGAGTAACTACTGCATTGGCCCCATTTAATGCCTGAGCAGATCTAGGACTACCATTTTTAACATCCAATCTCTTAGGATCAGTGGCAGCAAAATTAGACGATGACTGTCCGCCACCTGAATCTGAAGTTGGTCCTACAATTGACGAAGTTGCCATAAATATATTCCTTATTAGCTATTTAACCATAAATAAAGTGCTACTATAAACATAACAGTTGACAGTATCAAGTTGTGTGTTATACTTAAAAAATAAGGAAAATAATAATAACATGACTACATCTACATATTTTGCCCCAACTGGCAGAAAAGTAAAATATCTTAATAATAAAGATTTATTATCAGAAATCCATTATAGCAAATGCTCCTATTCCAGCTTTACTAGCCCCAATTATCAACAATATGACATAATTGTTAGCAGTTTAGATAAAATTGATAATAAAATTATTGAAGAAGCTAAAAATCATAGAGCCAAAAGATTGGGATTGGAGATTTTTAGTAAGGCTAGAATAGGTGGGGATAAGAAAATAAAATTATCCGAGTGTATTCCCAGCACTGATAATATCATTAAAACTGACATTATTATTAGAATTATGACTTTTGATCATATTCCCCTCTCTCCTGGTAGGAAAAAGACTTTAAAAAATACTGCTGATAGCCACGAAAAAGTTAACTTTCCCCCATTTCAACATTGGAAATTCAACGATGCAGATCAATTGACATGCGTAGGTAAAAGCCACTGGAAAGGCCCAATTAAAAGCGGAAAGTTCAGTAAAGATCACGGTAGAATTACTGAAAATCTTGGGAAGATGTTTATCAAACTCAGTGAAAGATATGCACAACGTAGTAACTGGCGTGGTTATACCTACATTGAAGAAATGAAGGGCCAAGCCATACTACAACTAAGTCAGATTGGATTGCAATTTGATGAAAGTAAAAGTGAAAACCCCTTTGCCTACTATACTGCCGCTGTAACTAATTCATTCACTAGAATATTGAATATGGAAAAAAAGAATCAAAATATTCGTGATGATCTTATGGAAGAAGCTGGTCTAACACCTAGCATGACTAGGCAACATAGTCAGGAATACGCTGAAGAAATTGCTAGACAGGCGGAACTATATAAAAATATGCGTTCACCAAATATGAGATTGCCAAAGAGTGATGAAGATCCTGTAGAAGAAATAGAGGAAGAAGGTTCTGAAAATATTTAATTTGACTTTGGTCACAATATCTGCTATGCTTTAAAATAAGGATTATTGGCATGAGCTTATTTAAAAAAGTAGCAGTATTCACAGATCTTCATGTTGGGCTAAAGTCTAACTCTACTACACATTTAAGAGATTGTGAAGAATTTGTGGATTGGTTTATCAGTCAAGCCAAAGAAGCTGGTTGTGATACTGGTATATTCATGGGTGATTGGAGCCATAACAGAAACAGTTTGAATTTATTCACTCTGAATACTTCTTTGATACTTTTAGAGAAGTTAGGTGGCGCTTTTGATCAATTCTTTTGGTTTCCAGGCAATCACGATTTATTTTACAAAGACAAGCGTGACATTCATTCTAGTGCTTTCGGACGGCACATTCCAGGAGTCACTGTTGTAGATAGTGTTACAACGCTTGATGATGTCACCCTAGTCCCGTGGTTAGTTGGCGATGAATGGAAAACCATTAGTCAAGTTAAAAGCAAATATATGTTTGGACACTTTGAGTTGCCATTATTCTATATGAATGCTATGGTACAAATGCCAGATCACGGAGAATTGCAGGTGGATCATTTCCATCATCAAGACTATGTGTTCAGCGGACATTTCCATAAACGTCAAAGTAGAAGTAAGGTACACTATATTGGTAATGCATTTCCTCATAATTTTGCCGACTCGTGGGACGATGATCGCGGAATGATGATTTTAGAATGGGGAGGAGAACCCAAATACATTAACTGGGCCGATTGCCCCAAATATAGAACGCTGCCATTAAGTAGATTGATTGACGAAAAAGATTCATTGATGAAATCAAAAATGCATTTGAGAGTGAATCTAGACATTGATATTACTTTTGAAGAAGCCAATTTTATCAAAGAAGAATTCACAGAAAAATATGATATACGTGAAATTAGTTTGACACAAGATAAAACTAATTTAGAAGGCACAGTAGACGAAAGTCCAGATGGTTTATTCAGTAGTGTGGATCAAATTGTGATAGAAGGACTAGTTAATTTAGAAAATGGACAATTTGATAATTCTGTTTTGCTTCAACTTTATAACGATCTATGACATTTAAAATCAGCAATTTAACCGTACGCAACTTTATGAGCGTGGGTAATGTATCACAAGCAGTTGCATTTGATAAAGAAAATTTAACTCTAGTATTAGGATCCAATCTTGATCTTGGTGGAGAGGATACTGGTTCAAGAAATGGTACTGGTAAAACCACTATTGTGAATGCATTAAGCTATGCACTTTATGGTCAAGCATTAACTAACATCCGTAAAGAAAATTTAATTAACAAGATTAATGGCAAAGGCATGTTGGTCACTGTGGAATTTGAAAAAGATAACAATGTCTACAGAATTGAACGTGGTAGAAAACCTAATATTTTAAAATTGTTTGTTAATGATAATCAGATCAAAACTGATGAGTCAGAGGACGACAGTCAAGGCGATAGTAGAGAGACACAAAAAGCAATCGAACAAATGTTGCAAATGAGCCATACTATGTTTAAACATTTGGTGGCATTGAACACATATACCGAACCGTTCCTCAGTATGCGTGTCAGTGATCAACGTGAGGTAATTGAACAACTATTGGGCATCACATTACTGAGTGAAAAGGCTGAACTACTTAAAATTGCTCTTAAAGAAATCAAAGACAGCATCGTTACGGAAACTGCTAATATTGAAGCAATTAAAAGAGCCAATGAAGGTGTGCAAAGAAGCATTGAAGGGCTAGTTAGTAAAAGTAATGCATGGGCCAGCAAAAAAGAAAGTGATGTAGCATCATTAATAAAAAATATCCATACATTAACAGAAGTAGATATTGATGGAGAAATTGCTGCACATGTTGAATTAAAAATATGGGAAGAAAACAATTCTTTGTTGTCTGGACTTAGAAAACAAAAGGCCACACTAGAAAGTGCAGAGATACAGGCTGAAAAAACACTGAACAAATATACTCAAGATTTAGAAAAATTAAGTAGTAAAACCTGCCCTGCTTGTGAACAAGATTTACTTGATCACAAACATGAGGAAATGAACACCACAGCTAAAAAACATCATGCCGATGCTATTGTGTATAAAAATAAAATTGTCAAAGAATTGTCTGAAGTTAACGAAGCAATTGCCTTAATTGGTGAACAACTACGACGTCCTATTACTTTTTACGAAAGTGAAAAAGAAGCCCTAGGTCATAAAAATAATCTAGATAGTTTAGAAAAAAATTTAATGGAAAGGGCGGATAGTGCCAACCCTTATGAAGAACAAATTGGAGAATTAAAGAAAAGTGCTTTACAAATCGTGGATTGGACTTTGGTAAACGACTTAAGTAAATTGCGAGATCATCAAGATTATCTATTAAAATTATTAACTAACAAAGATAGTTTTATTCGAAAGAAAATCATTGATCAAAATCTAAGTTATCTCAATAAGAGATTGAGTTATTATATTGATCGATTAGGTTTACCACATCAAGTAGTGTTTCAAAATGATTTAAGTGTTCAAATTACTCAATTAGGTCAGGAACTTGATTTTGATAATTTATCCAGAGGAGAACGCAATCGTTTGATATTGTCCATGAGCTTTGCATTCCGTGATGTATGGGAAGGATTATATCAAAATGTTAATTTGTTGTTTATTGATGAATTGGTAGATTCTGGCATGGATGGTGCTGGTGTTGAAAGCGCCCTAGCAGTATTGAAGAAAATGGCCAGAGAACGAAATAAAAATATCTATTTGATCAGCCATAAAGATGAATTGATCAGTAGAGTCAATAATATTCTAAGGGTAGTCAAGGAAGGTGGTTTTACTACCTACTCAAATAGTTCTGATTATGTTGAATGAGCCATTAGAAAAGTATAAAAAACTATACTCAGAATCTTTACAGGCCTTTTTGGATCTGCATAATTATCATTATGAGTTCTTGGAATTTAAGCGGCTGAGAAATAAGCCTGGCAAAAAACTAAGAAATCACTTGAGGAAACTGAAAAAGCTATATTTTGACATGATCAAAATATGCATGGAAGCAGAAAAAATTCAAAGAGAAATTTCGCCACCCCCGCTGGGAGCTCCTGTTAGGAATCACGATGCTTGGTTGAAAAAACAATCAAGAGTGGGTCCTGGTAAAAGAGGAAGACCTAGAAAAGAAGTAACTAGAAGGCCTAGAGTTGAAGAAAGAAGTAGAATAAGAGGTAGACCTAGAAAACAGGTAGTTAGCACAGATGTTCCCACAGAACAACAAAACACAACAAAGGAAAATACAAATGAATAGTACTGTAGATCAATTAAAAACACAATACGAAGAATTTTTGAAAGAAGACACAAAATTCATAGAAGGCAATGCCGCAGCAGGAACCCGTGCCCGTAAAGCATTGGCTGAAATGAGCAAACTGATTAAAGCACGTCGCAACGAAATCACTGCGGAAAAGAATGCCCGTAAACAAGCTAAGGCTGCTTAATTATGGATATAGTTGTTGACAACAAATATCAAGGTCTGCGTTGTAAAATCTGTGACGGAAACACTTCTATATTAGGTGTGAAAGATTTTAATCGTAGTTGTGAAGAAGAAAAAGGACGGCAAATATTTGCACCAATAGGTCATGCATTGTATTATCACAAATGCGGCAGTTGTGGATTTATTTTTACAACTGACTTAGATAATTGGTCGATAGACGATTATATTAAAAATATCTATAATGATGAATATATCAAAATAGATCCAGATTACAGCGGAAAACGTCCCAAAGATTGTGTCGCATGGTTTAGTCCCCTGTTGGGAGGAGACAAATCAATTACTTTATTAGATTATGGTGCTGGTAACGATTTATTCAGCAAAGAATTAAATGCACAGGGCTACGATGCAGTGGGCTGGGATCCAATGTGGCAGACTGCGCCTGCATTTGAAAAAGATACAACTTTTGATGTAGTAACAGCATTTGAAGTACTGGAACATACCCCATCTCCTTGGGAAACTATTAAAGAAATAATATCTTTTGTAAAACCAGAAACAGGACAAATTGTTGTTAGTACACTGGTGAATGATATTATCGGCAGTGCTGGATCAGAGTATTGGTATTTGAGTCCTCGCAACGGGCATGTATGTATGCATTCTCAAAAAAGTTTAAGCATCATGTTTGATAAAGTAGGTATGGAGGTGCAAAGTTTCAGCCCCAGTCAACACATAGCTAGTTGGAAAGACTAATGACATGGACATATCAAGGCCAACCTATAAATGTTTTACCAGAAGACTGTGTGGGCTTTGTTTATATCATTACCAATACAACAAACAATAGAAAATACATTGGCAAAAAATTAGCAAAGTTTGCAAAGACCAGCTATAAAACAGTAAAACTCAAGAATGGCACCAAGAAGAAAAAGCGAGTTCGAAGCAAAATTGATTCGGACTGGCAAGAATATTGGGGTAGTAGCCCCAATCTTCAGGCAGATATAGACACATTAGGCAAAGAAAATTTTACCAGAGAAATACTGCACTACTGTAACAGTAAGGCAGTAACATCCTACATTGAGGCCCGCGAACAATTCGACCGCAAAGTATTAGAATCTGATGATTATTATAATGGTATTATAAATTGTCGGATACATGGCTCACATATTCAAGACAAAATTTAGGCTCAATCAATCGGTTATAGCTTGCACTGGCTAATTTCTAGTGCCCGGGAACCTGGATCTTGGATCACAGGGAGGGAAAACTCTTGCCGATAAGAGTGCTCATCTACTATCCTTTACAGGACGAAGATCGCAAAATGCCTGCGGTTTAGATGTTTGAAGATAAAGAATAAGCAAAATGAAGGGATAGTATGCCCTACGTTTATGTATATGTTAGTGTATATACATAAGCCGCCGCTGGATAAAGACGCTGCTCG
>Ga0114959_10001181_pt1 | contig 23441 bp, 54 predicted proteins | sample C_130625_EF_Meta_FD_87317 | JGI IMG/M metagenome (GOLD analysis project Ga0114959, IMG submission 87317) | Freshwater microbial communities from Lake Croche, Canada to study carbon cycling - C_130625_EF_MetaG | ecosystem: Environmental > Aquatic > Freshwater > Lake | place: Lake Croche, Canada... | reverse complement strand
GTCCCGGTGGTTGAGGTTGAGTGTGGGGATGGGGCACAGGCTCATTGGGCTGGGTTTCGTCCGACGTTGATTGATCAACTCGATATGTGCGTAAAAAATGGGGTTGATTTCCCCTGTAGTGGGTTAGTTCCTGTCGGGTAGTGTGGTTGCGCCCGGGAAGCCGTTTGGTGGCTGTGTGTGGCTCCTAGGCGTGAGAAAAGCCGGTCCCTTATTTGGGGCCGGCTTTTTCTCGTTCTGTGGGGTGTTCTGTTGTGGGTGGTGGCCTGCCGGCCACTCCCCTACCCCGAAACCGCCTCATCCTGCAAAACAGTATTACCGTATTACTGCATCACCCATGTCAGCGGTCAACTCAGCTTGAAAGTCGCGCATCAGGGCGAGGGACTCCTCAGCGATTTTGATGGCTTGTGCGATGAGGCGAATTTTGGTTGCTTGAACTTCGGGTGCGTTGAGGCGCGGCGGGGTCCAGTAGGCGTACACCATTCGGGTGCCGTCCCTCGACGGATCGTAGATGTCGTGAATGACGCCGTTCTTCACGGCACAGACATGCTGTGACACTTGCGCGACGATTGTCCCTGACGGTAGCTCGCCGGCGGTGAGATGCGTGGTTTTCCCTTTGTGTCGCCCGGGGTGGCGGGTCCATCCCAGCGATGTCAGAACTTCTTTGTAGCCGCCCATTGCTTGATCGTTCTCGTATTGGTAGGGAGCGAGGAGGGCGTAGGCGATGTTGTAGGGCAGGCCGGTGGCGATGGCTACGGCTCGAACTTGGCAGTCTCCTGTTTTGCCGTGGTGGCCGGCTTTGGCTCTGCCGCCGTCGTTGTATTTGAAAGTGGTCATTGTTTCTCCACGGGTTCGGCTAGGCGTGGCGTTTCGCAGTAAGCGTTGCCTGTGGAGCCGGTGATGTGCATCCAGGCGTTTAAAGAGTGGATCAGTTCGATGTTTTTTCCGCAGTGACGGCATGTACTGTGCCGTTGTGGCTGGCAAATCGCGGGCATATCGTCCAGTCTCATCGTTCTCCTGTTCGGGTTAGTGGTGTGTTCCGTTCAACGCGGAGAGGGGCAGTTTAACGAACAACGTGTTATTCGTAGACCTTCACGTCGGTCGCGCCACCGCTTTCGACGGTTGCTTTAGCTTCGTCGGCGTTCGCGGCCCACACATTCCGACTGTTTTTTTCACCATGTACCCGATAGGTGACCACAAAGGGTTTGTCATTTGCCATATCGTCCATACCTCCTAGGAGAATTCCGCGAACCAGCCGACAACTTTCTGCCGCTTATCCCGCACCGCTTCCTCCGCGAACACCACATTGTTGATGGTGAAAAATTGGTAACGCTTCGCGTTATCGACACTGCCGTCGCGGCGGTAATTCACCGTGACCATGTTTTCCCCGCGCAGGAACGTGTCGCCGGCACGGTCATGGTGACGTTCCCAACCCAGCACCGCCGCGTTGTCGCGGAGGATGTCTGCGGCTGTCATTGCGACAGACCACCCGCAGCTTCAAAGGCCACCAACACGGTCCCGGGAATCTTGCCGCGATCAGACAAATCTGGATAGCCGTTTCGCCGCGCCCACTGGCGGACAGCGGAAAGCTGCTCCCGGTTGTAGCCGCTCTTACCGCCCGGGCGGGACACAGAAACAGTCGGAGCCGGCACGCGATGGGGGCGGGCACGATCAACGTACTGCGCCAAGAAACCCCGCAGCTTGGTGGCGTTTTTCGCACTCAGGTCAATCTCGTACATCTTGCCGTCGATACCGAAAATGACACGCGCATCAGCGACAACACCATCTTCTAGATCATCCATGAGGGTGATGATTTCAGCCATGTTGTATGTACCGTCCTTTCACTTCTCACTGTATCAGGTATGTGGGGTGGGTTCAACAGGGTTTGTGAAAAGCGGGCCGGGAATAAGGGTGGTGGTTGTTTTGCGTTAACGGTTCGGCGGTTTTTGCTACACAATCAAAAACTGCTGGTCAAACTGTTTTGGGTGTTTGCCTATAGTCACTAAACATTCAAGCCGACCAACCAGTTGAGTAGACTGACTTGGAGGCCGTTGCGTGATCGTCACTCACCAGTTGATTGTTTCTGTTGGTGTTGTCGTTGTGTTTTTGTTTGTTGCGTGTGTGCCGTATGTCGCGTTCGGCTTGTCCTGGCTTCTTTGCTCCCCTACGGGGAGGGCGCCCATCTCCTGCGTCGATGGACACGTTGTGCATACGCACTGTCCATAATCAGGATTGGGCCTTGAATCTTAATTGTCAAACGGATGTAATGCGCGTCACCTTGCAAAGTTGCGCGGGGCGGCACGCGGCGCTAGATTCGCAGGTCACTCGACAGTAAGGACGGGCATGATCGCGATGGCTTTCGCCGCAAGCGTGGCGACGTTGGTGTACGGGATGTGGACTGGGCAGTTTTTCTCCCAGGAGCCGCACCGCAGCCTAGCTGGGGCATTCGTCTTACAGGTTTTCGCGTTGGCGTTTTTGTTGGCGGGGTCCTTTCAGATTCAATTGTATAATTGGACGGGGATCGCGCACCTTCCTTACTACTTTGCGTCAATTCTTGGTTTGTGGGCGATGACGTTGTTTGTGCGGTCGTTGTTGTCGCGGCTCTCCCCCGGGCGCGACGGTGTCATGGAGGTGATTCGTTCGTGTGTCAATGCCGCGATTGTGTTGATGCTGGTTTTTTTGGTGGCCGCTCAGCATAAGCGTGCCCCAATGCCGGCGGCGCTGTTGTTCGATGAGCCTGCGACGGGATGGATGATTGCGTACTGGTCGCTCGCCTGCGTTGCGGCGTTGGCCCTTCAGGTTTTGATGTGCTGGCTGTTGTGGTTGATGCGGCGGCACGCGCCGTCACGCCGTCCTGCGCTTTATTTGCTGTTGGCCGTCATGTGTGGCATTGCGAGCCTAGTGTTGATTGTCGCGCATTTTGTGCTGGGTGCGCCTAGTTTTTTGTCGATTGTGGCGATGTTTGGTGGGGGGTGTTTTTTCTGCGCCGGCATGTTTGTGTCGTGGCGGCGCAGGCGGTTACAGGCCGTCGCTGTCTCTGATGATCATCCAGTCGCGCCGGCCCACGGTTTTTCCGCGCCAGGTCACAGCTAGAGGCTGGCTGGGGTGGTTCCCTCCCCCTAGTTTCAGGTATTGCCGTATCTCGTCGTCGGTGAGGATTTGTAGCTCGTCCAGGGTGCGGTCGCCCCACCAGATTTGCAGGACGCGGGCACTGACGTGGTAGTGGTCTGCGATGGTGGCGAGTTCAGCGAAGCTGGGATATTCAGGTTTGTCCTTGTGGCCGCTGTAGGTGGTGGCCGGCATTCCTAGGACGTTGGCGAGGTCTGACTCAAGGACCGTTTCGTTGGTCAGCCACTCCATGACGCGGCGGATGTCTCTGCCGTCGAGGGATGGGCGGGCCATGTTTCACACTTTAGGACCCGTGTGACGCGCCCGCAAAATAAAAAAGTTTCCACCTGTTTTGCCTGCTCAATGCGTGTTTCAGTGTGTAGGTTGTGCGCGGGTTCGTACAGCCTACTAGCAGTCGTCGTTGCTGCGTGATAGTTTCGTGCCCATGTCACAGCACGAACTGAGGAAGTTTCGGTTTCTTCGGCGTGTCGCACTTGACGGGCTGTACCCGTGCAGTACAGTGACAGTTATAACACTGTGACGTAGGTCGCCAGCGGTCCTGGGAAATCCTCGTCACAGAACATAGTTTTTGGGCAGCAGGCTGTATGGGACTAGTGTCCTTGACCCCTTCGGGGAGGTAGACCTGTGCTGCTCTGCGTACCTTCAGATGATGGACTGCCCGTTTGAGTCGGGCGTGCGCCCCAAAAAGGAGAGGGGCGCCATGTGGCTTGACAGTTTTGATGACCGGGAACGGGTCATTTTGATTGCGATTGCCGCATTGGCGTCGGACCTTCCTAAACGGCTTGAACACTATACGCAGGCGTTCGTTCAGATCAATCGTTCGTATTTCTCCCGGGTGGAGAAAGTTGTGGATCACAATCCGTCAGGTGGAAGTGTGATGACTCCCAGCAGGAAAGGCAAATGATGGTGTTGAATGTTGGTCTTTTGGAAGCGACGATGACGCAGATCAGGGATCATCCTGAGCTTCATCACCAGGATGCCTGGTTTACGGACACCGATTGCGGGACCGCGATGTGTTTCGCCGGCTGGGCGTGCGCTCTGTCGGGGATGCCCCAATTGCGGAATGACTCGTCGGTGTCTGCTTCTGCGGTGCAGACTCCGTGGGGTGTGGATTCTGCTGGGAATGCGGCGCGGAAAGTTTTGGGGTTGAATGAGCATCAGAGCAAGGTGTTGTTTGGCCCGGGGAATTCGGAGGAAATTCTTGAGGCGATGTGCAAAGATTTGATCAATACCGGCGATTTGAGGTCGGAGGACAGTTACCTGTGTGGTGACGAGTGAGGATTAGTGCGGTGGATGGGCCTGCCAGGTTTCAGATCATTAAGCAGGCGCCGGCGGAAATGATTTCGGCTGTGTGCAAAGAGATGGAACCAGAAATTGAGTGCGATTGGTGTTTTAATCAGGCGACGTTTCTGGCTTTGGTTCACGGTCTGATAAATCAGCGGTTGACGGTGGTGACGTGCGAATGGTGTTTGGGGTTGTTGGCTGCTCATATGAGTAACATTTTGCAGGCTAATCTGCGGCGTTGCCCTGAGGATCAAATTCTTGTGTGTGCTTGTTGCCGTAAGCCTTTGCATTCGTTGGATGATTTGATGTCGGTGGAGGATTTATGATTAACGGATATATGGTTGATTATTTAGCCCGCCAGATTCATGCCGCTAATGTGCATCAGGCTTCCGTTCCGTTTGATTCGTTGCATCCTGATGATCGTGAGAATTACCGCTGGATGGTGAAGGCGGTGGTTCAGGGTTTGTTGGAGAATGTGTCGCGGGTGACCGTGGATCGGCGTGAGGTGTGGGCTGATCGCTGGTCGGTGGATTTGGTTGAGGGTGGCCGCACGTTGTGTTTGATTCCCGGCGAGCCGCGTAGTTTGGCAAGTTAGATGGCACCCTGGCGTGCATATTTTTTTGATGGTTTGTTGACGGGTGGCGACGTTCAGGATGCTTTTTTTGAGGCAGCGAACCGACTTGATGTTGACGTGTGGGGTTTGCCTACTGGGTTTCACGAATTTTGGGATACGGTTGCCGGCTTGTTAATTGCTGACGATGGAATGGATTGCTGATGTTGCATCAGCGTATGCGCGAGGTTGCTGACGGTTTGGAAAGCATTTCCCAGGAATATGAATCGTGGACATTTCCTCATTTGCGACGGTGGTCGCCGGAAATGTTGCGCCGTGAGGCCGACTATTTGGAGAGTGTGGGCGATGGTGAGTGTGGGAGCGGTGTGTGATCGGTGTGGTGTGGTTTTTTTGGCGATGAAATCGCCGTGGTCTTGTTTGTGTCGGCGTTGCTCCGTTAGGGGATCGTTGTGAATGATTTTATAAATGTTTTTGAGGACCGGGTGTGGATTGTGAACGACGAGTGGTTGGCGCAGGATCGTGGTTTGTTTTTCAGCCGCGAGGATGCGGAATTGTTTAAGGATTTATTGGCTTCTCGTCGCGAGCAGTCGTGATGAAGTTTTTGCGCCGTAGGTTGCTCAATTTTCGGGTATCGAACATTCTTGATGTCCTCTGGCCGAATCCCGATTTTTGGTACACGTCCGATCAGCCCGGGCTGCTCGACAAGCATCATGCGCCGACCGTGCTTGAGGTCGAAGCCGCCGCTGACGTGGTGCTGCGATTGAGCCGCGCATACAACTTCAGCGATGTTAGGCACGTCGCCTGGTCAAGCGACGAGTTGCGCGATGCGGCAGAACAGATGGGTTCGCGGCCATCAAAACCCTGATTCACGTTAACCAACATAAGGTTCGGGCACGCGACAATAAACCTCTTACTGTCAAAACTTACCGTAGTAACACCTCGGCCAGTGAGGCGCGGATCGTGTGCGACGGCGTGGTAATCGCCAAGGTTGTGTACCGGCCAGATAAACCGTTGTCGTGTGGTGCGCGGGTTTGGATTGAAACTGAGTGCGCCGTTGAGGTCGAATAGGACGAATTGTGGGTTTCGATGAATGGATGCGTCAAGGAATTTCAGCCGGCTATTGCGGTCCTCCCGTTTGCTCAACCCATGACGGCATCCCAACCACGGTTTTTGAGGATGAGGACTTTGATGACGGCGATCCTTGTGTTCATGTGGTGAGGTTGTATGAGGATGATTCGGTGAAAGATGCTGTGGAAGCGAATCATTCGCCTAGCGTGTGGAGGAACATCTATGTCCCTTGATGAGGCGTTCGCGAAACTGAACAAGGATTTTGGCCGGGGCGCGGTGTTCCGTTTGGGTGATTCCGCTGACGAGCTTGATGTGATTCCTACCGGATCGCTCGCCCTGGATAGGGCTTTGGGTATTGGTGGGCTTCCCCGGGGGCGGATCGTGGAGGTTTACGGTCCTGAGTCGTCGGGTAAGACGACGTTGGCGTTGCATGTGGTAGCGAACGCTCAAAAGTTGGGCGCGGTGGCGTACATCGACACTGAGAACGCTTTGGACCCGATGTATGCGCGGAATCTTGGCGTTGACGTTGACCAGTTGTTGGTGTCGCAGCCGGATGACGCGGAGCAAGGTTTGCAGATCGCTGAGGTTTTGATCGACTCCGGTGATGTGTCGTTGGTGGTGTTGGACAGTGTGGCGGCGATGGTGACGCGCCGTGAGTTGGAAGGCGATTACGGCGACTCCAACGTGGGCGCACATGCTCGTCTCATGTCGCAGGCGATGCGAAAACTGGTTGGACGCTGCAAGGAGCGGAATGTCCTGTTTCTGGCGATTAATCAGCTACGCATGAAAGTTGGTGTGATCTACGGGAGTCCTGAGGTCACTACGGGCGGCATGGCGTTGAAGTTCTTTTCGTCTGTGCGCCTGGATGTTCGGCGCATTGAAACGGAGAAGGCGGGCACTGAGGCTGTGGGTAACCGCACCCGGGTGAAGATCGTGAAAAACAAGTGCGCCCCACCATTGAAAATCGCGGAGTTTTCGATTGATTACGGCACGGGCATTTCGCGGCTGGGTGAGATTGTCGATTTGGGTGTCGCTTCGGGCCTTGTGTCTAAGGGCGGTGCGTGGCTGACGTATGGAGATGAGAAGTGGCAGGGGCGGTCGAACGCCATTGCCGGCCTGAGCGAGAGGCCCGATCTGGCCGATGAGCTTGAGGGGTTGATTCGTCGTGGCTGACGATTTGCGGAAGTTGATCAGAAACGCGCAGATTTTGGGGTTCGCCTATTCGGGCAGAACGGGTCGCGGGCACCACATTTTTGTTCATTCCAGCGGTAAGCGAATCACCACGTCGTCCACGCCGTCCGATGTTCATTCATGGACGAATGCGATTAAGGACATGGAGCGGGCGGCGGGTGTGAAAATTCCGCGCAATGCGAAGAAAAGACTATGACCGATTACAGTGTGGTGCGCGATTGGCACGACAATCCCTATGTAACTTCCGATGGTCCGCTGCGATACGCGAAAGGCCGAAAAACGCCTGTTAATGCGGAGCCTTACACCCGCATAAGCACGTTAGCTGGAACAATAGACGAGAAATCGGCCCTGATCCTTTGGACGGCATGTCGCGCCGTGATGGGTGTCGTCAAGGATGATCTTGAGGCGCGTGAGCGCGGCCAGGACGGGGCGATTTTAGCTGGCGTGGCGAACTTGATGTCAAATCACGCCGATCCTTGGGCTGTGCAGGAGGGTAAGCGCCCTCTGACGGCCTTGGTTGAGAAGGCGAAAAAGCGGGGCGGCGCGGATGATGCTGCTGAATTGGGCACGGCGTTTCATGGCCTGACGGAGGTCATGGATCGCGGCGGTGTGCCGGCGTATGTTCCGCGTCAGCTAGCGCCGTGGTTAGACGAATACCGGGAGGTGATGTCGCGGTTTGAGCCGGTGATGGTTGAGCCGTTTGTGGTGAACGATGAACTAAAGGTCGCGGGGTCACCTGACCGCTATTTGCGGGACCGTGAGACTGGGCTGGTGTTTTGCGCGGACATCAAGTCGGGTTTGAATGAACCAAATTATCCACTGAAGGTGACCATTCAGGTTGCGATTGGTGCTAATAGTGTTCTGTACGATCAGACGACGGGTGATCGTACGCCCATTGAATGTTCCCGGGAATTGGGAATGCTAATTCACGTTCCCATTAAGGAACAGGTTCCTAAGGTCAATCTTTATCGCCTTGATTTGTTGAATGGTTGGCGTCTTGCCAATTTGTGTCGCACGGTTCGGGTTGAGCGGAAGTTGCCGAAATTGGAGAAATGGATATGAGCATCTTCACTGAAGATCAGATCGAACATCTATTGATGGGTTTGGCTAAATCCCGGGTTAAGGCCGATCCTCGCGGCATGGCGTATTTGGAGCAACACGATGTTCGGGCGCATATGAATCGCGTTTTTGGTTTTGGTGGATGGTCGCATTATGTCACTAGCGGGCCGTCGCTGGTCTTTGAGGAACCGGCCAAGGCGCAGGGTAAGTGGGATGTGTGCTACCGGGCGTCGGTGCGTTTAACTGTGCGCGGCGAGGATGGTTCCTGCGAGTATGAGGATTCGGCTACGGGTTTCGCACAAAACCAGTCCCGGGGAGCGGGCCATGACCTTGCGTTGAAGTCCGCTGTTTCGACGGCGTTGAAACGCGCCGCCACATCATTGGGCGATCAGTTTGGTTTGTCGCTGTACGCGGGCACGATTGATCCGATTGTGCGAGTGGTGGTGGGTCGCCCTGAGCCTGCGCCGGCGGATGTGATTGACAACATGGAGGGCCGGGGCCAACTGCGGTCGCTGTGCGAGGAAAACAATTGGCGCCCTGAGGATGTGGCGAGGGTGTTTGAGGAGCGCATGAAGATGCCGGCAAAATCTGCGCCCAACGACGATATTGCAAACTTCGTCGGCCTGGTGCGGGGTGGTTTGATTAAGGTTGGCAACGAGTGATTGGGGTTTTGCCGCCGAAAAATTTCATGCCTGATGAGCATTGGAACGCCGGTTCGGATGTTGCGATTTGCTGCCGGCGGTCGAAGTGCGAACGCCAGGCTAGGTGGCTGGCATCTCAGCATGGGTGTGTGTCAATAAATTTGTGCGATGAACACATGCTGGATTGTTTCAGGGATGTGTCAGGTTACATCAAACAGCTAGGTTTGGTGAGGTGTCCGTTGTGTGATGGGAACTTTCGACAGTTTGAGGCTTTTATCACGGCAGTGAAAATGTGATGGATTGGAACCCTGTCACTGTCGAGAACATGCTGTGGGAGTTGAAAGAACGGATCGCTAAAGGCGTTCTGGTGGTTGATCGTGCGCTGGAAGATTTTGATGCTGCCGACGAGGTGTTCGTGTTGGCGGAAGCGCGGGCGTATTTGGAGTGCGATGGTTATCCGGCCCATGAGAGAAAATATCGGACGGCGTTGGCTGTCGCGGAGGAACGTAAGGCGCGAAGGATCGCTGAACGTGCGTACAAAAAATCTATGAACAACATGACTGCGTTGCGGAACGGCCTTGAGGCCATGCGTTCCATCGGTGCGGGTGTTCGGGAATCGTTCGGAGTGGTAGGAGAAAAATGATGTATGACGCTATCTATTCTGCCCGTATGCGGGACACATTTATGGCGATGCTAGCCATGAATGAAATTGTCGATGATCTTGGTGACGAGGATGTTCGTCAGCGTTTTTATGTGCAGCGCGACGGATTCCTTGCCGCGTTGAGGGCCGGTGAGGATTCAACGGCGCAGGAGACTGGTCTGCGAGAGTTGTACGAGTCCTTGAGGTGAATGAGATTGAGTGTCGGCGCACCGTGAATGCTCGTTCGGATGGCATGTGTGAGCGATGCGGTCAGTGGGGTGGCACGACGCTGCATCACCGCCGGAAACGATCTCAAGGCGGCGAGTGGAGTGCGGCGAATTGTGTCTCCCTGTGCGGGCATGGCACCGCCGGCTGTCACGGTTGGGTTGAAGCGCATCCGGTGGCGGCTGAGGGTGAGGGTTGGCATGTGCGCCCGTGGCAGCGGTCGGGCCGTGTGTTGTATCGGGGCATGTGGGCCACGCTTTGTGACGACGGGACTGTGGAGTATGAAGCAGCAATATTTTGACGATCCCGACGACGACGCTCAACTGCAAGCGGAGCTTTCGCGTTTGGCGCACCAGGATGACGACGATGATGCAGTTTGTTCGGTGGTCGTGCTTGTCGGCGTTGTCCCATTTCTGGTGTTGGCGTGGATGGTTGGTGCTTCACTGGTGGGCGTCGTTTCGGATGGCGTTGTTGGCGTGGCGTTAATCGTGTTCGCCGTATTCAATCTAGCGTTGATGATAGGACTGTCGTGAGTGACGATTGCAGCGCATTGGTTGGGGCGTGCGTTGGGTTGGGGCTGCCCCAGTCGGTGTCGAAGAAATTGTGTTCGGAGGTTCGGGTGCTAGCCCGGGAAGGCATTCCCGTCGATGTGATTGAGGAAGCGTTGCGCGATTGGGACGCACGCCCGGGTTTGTCGCCGGCCATGTTGCCGCATCTGGTGTCGGACGTGGTGCGCCGTCAAAAGGCGAGGGTGTTTGAGGAGAAACACGTTGCGTGGCTTCGCGGTTGGGAAGCGCGGCTAGCTCAGGAGATGTCGCCTCATGCGTGACGTGCCGCAGGATTTGATTGCGGAGATGGCGACATTGGGGTCAATGCTGATTTCCAGTAACGCCATCTGCGAGGTCGTTGAGAATGTCAAAGCGGATGATTTTTATCGTCCCGCGCATGAGCAGGTTTTCCGCGTCATCGTTGATTTGTGGACTGCTGGCCGGGGCGTGGATGCCGTGACCGTGGCCGACGATTTGCAGCAGCGCGGGAAGCTGCGGAACGTCGGTGGACCGCAATATTTGTACGAATTGACCCAGGTTCCTCCTGGTGCGATCAACGCTGCTCAGTACGCCAAAATTGTGCGCGATAAGGCTGTGCGGCGGCGACTGATTTCGTGCGGCAACCGATTTCAAGAGTTGGGTTTCGGGGATTGCGAACAGGTTGAAGAAGTTCTGTCCCAGGCCGAAGCATTTTTGAGGGAGGTGCGTACACCACCGGAGAAGGCTGCCGATTTTGACAGTTTGATCCTTGAGTGGAATGCCTGGGTTGGGGCCGATGCCACAGAGGATGTCATGCCGACGCCGTGGTTCAAAGTGAACGAAATTTTGAGCGGCGGTTTACACAAGGGCAAGACGTACATTTTTGGTGGTCGCCCCGGGCAGGGAAAGTCCATTAGTGGACTTAACATTGCCGCTCATGCCGCTGAGAACGGTAAGACTGTTTTGATTTTCAGTTTGGAGATGCCGCGCACTGAGGTGGCGTCACGGCTGCTGTCCGCTGGCGCCCAAGTGCAGTTTCAGCGTTTGGCTCGCCGGCTCATGGATGACGACACTGTGTCAGCGGTCCAGCATTATGCGGCAGTCAATGCGGGTATGCGCCTGTACGTTGTCGATAAGGCGTCGATGACTGTCGAGCAGATCGTCGCACATTGCCGCAGCGTTAAGAATCTTGATTTGGTGTTCATCGACTACGCGCAGCTTGTTGCGGCGACAGATTCGCGCGTGTCCCGCGATCAGCAGGTCGCGCATGTCAGCCGCACCTTAAAGGTTCTCGCGAAGGATTTGAATGTAGTGGTGGTGCTGGCGGCGCAACTGAATCGGCAGTTGATTGATCCGAAAACGGGCAAGGCCCGTGTGCCGTCGTTGTCGGATTTGCGGGAGTCCGGTTCGTTGGAAGCGGACGCGGACGCTGTGCTTTTTTTGCATCGGCCCGATGAGGATGACGGGACTGTGGACATTGTGGTCGCCAAAAACCGCTCGGGTTTGACTGGCATGGTGCCGCTGATCTTTTTCGGCAACCAGGCCCGGTTGGGGTGAGCGCGGTAGAGGTCGATTGGATGGATGCCGCGAACTGCGTGGTTGATGATCCGTTTGATACACGGTTTATCCGCCGGCCCTCCCCGATTGAGGAGGATGAATGGGGTTTCATTTGCTCGCAATGCGTGGTTTTTGCCAACTGCAAAACATGGGCCGACACGGTCGATGCGATAGATGTCTGGATAGCGGGAGAATACCGTGAGCCGAAGTAAAGATAAAGGAACGGCGTTTGAAACATCCATTGCCCGGGGTTTGGCTGCGGCGCTGGATGATGACCGTGTGGAGCGCCGTGCCCGCACCGGCAGCAAGGACACGGGCGACATTGCGGGTGTTCGGCATCAGGGCAAGCGTGTGGTGATTGAGTGTAAGAACCGCCGTAGCGCGGACTTCCCCGGGTGGGTGCGCGAGGCGCATGTTGAGGCGGGAAATGATGACGCTCTTGTCGGTTTAGTGATCGCTAAACGCCACGGTAAAACTGATCCGTTATCGCAATGGGTTGTTATGGAAGTACGCGATTTGGTTGCCCTGTTGACGGGGCAATATCAGGATGGATGTTATGTATGAGTGGTTTGTGGATGTCCGCGTTGTCTGCCTGCCCGTGGCTGGTAGTCGGAGTCGCCTTTGCCGTCATCTTTTTTGAGTGGAGCGCGGGACGGTGATGCAAGTTGTTTCCTCACACGATCTTGAATTGTGGGTGAGGTTCCCGAAGCGCTGTGAACACAGGCTGTGCGCCGACCGAATTGTCGTGTCGTCGTGCGACGAGCCGGTGTCGTGGATGCATGTCTGCTCCGCGTGCGGTCACCGATCTTTGACGTGTGACGCTCACCATGAGCGATTTGTGTGTGAGCGGCACAACGGCATTCGCTGTTCGCGATGTGATGAGTTTTTTACGACGTTCACTGAGTATTGTCGGGCGATGTGGAAGGTTTGACAGACATGGATGTGTGTCCCGCTGGTCCGCACACGCACAGCCTTGAGGCAACGTGCCTCATGCTAGGTTGCGAGTCGCCGGATTGGCTTGTTGATCGTGTGCGATCTGGCGTGTTCCCAGCGCGACGTATCGTGCGGGAGTTGCGGTTTTCGGACGCGGACATTGAGGTGATCATTGAACGATGTGCCGTGGAGTCCAAATCACTCCCTAGGCCCACCGCTAGGAGCCGGCAGAAACATAGCCAGGATTCGGTCGTCGCCATCAACGGTGGGGTGGCCGTACATGCTTAAAGTCGTCGTCACATTTTTGTGTCCAAGTCTTTTCTGGACGCTGTGCAGGGGTATGCCGGCGTCGAGCAGCCATGTGGCGTGGGCGTGACGCAGATCGTGCGGGTGGCCCTGGCGATTCTCGCCCAGCGCGGCGGTCGCCTTGCGCCAATGCCACCGATACATCTGTGGGTCTAGGGGTTTTTGCCGACCGAATACGAAGGGTCCGGTCAAATCAAGCGCGGCCATTAAATCCGGTGTAATGGTAATCAGCCTGTCGCTTTCCTCCGTTTTGGTTAATCCTATTTGGCCTTGCGAGTAGCTGCCGGTGATGTGAATTGTGCATTGTTCGGCGTTGATTTGCGCCGTGGTGAGGGCGCAAGCCTCTCCGATGCGGATGCCGGTTTCAAACAACATTCGTGTCAGTGTCCGCAAAGGCGGGTGCATGGCGGCGAAAATTATATCGCATTCCTCGCGGGTGAATGGCGGCGTCATCGGGGCGCGTTTGCGGTTGATTGGTCGCCGGGGGATTTGGATGTTGCTGGCGGGGTTGCGGGGGATTTCGCCGCGTTCGACGGCTGCTTTCAGACTGGCCGATAGGAGCCTGTGGGTGCGGCGCAGCGTAGCTGTCGCGCCCGGTTGCTCGTTGAGCCACCGCTGGATGGTGTCGCGGTTGAGTGTGGTGATCTTAATGTGACCTAGGTGTGGCGCGATGGAGTGCCGCAACCACCGATGGTAAATGTCGCGTGTTTTGCTGTTGGGTTTCAGATCGATGTAGTGTTTGACGGTTTCGGTGACGGTTGGGCCGGCGGTTGTGCGTGGTTCTGTCGGCTGATGCATCACCGCGAGCGCCCGGTGTGGCCCCAGCCGTTGGATCATTTCAGCGAACTGCGCCGCGTCCCGGCGCTCATCAAAGGTCAGCGATCCTCCCCTGCCGTTCAGCTTGTAGCGCACTCTAAAAGTGACAGCGCCGTCCTTGGCCGTGTACTCGTGGATTGTCCTCATGGTGATCAGGTTAGGGCACACGGCGGGGTAAATGGAAGCTATTGGGGTAAAGATGCAGGTCAAGGCTTCTGCATCAGAACGACGGGTTCTGTATGAGGAAACCGCATCCTTGCTGGTAGGAGCGGTTTGCGGGCTTTTTTGGGCGCGGTTTTACCGCGCCAGTACCGCGAAACCACCTGGGGTTTTGCACATCACGGGGGTATATATACCCCTGCCAATGACCGGAGGACACATGGCAAATAACCTGCCCAACACCGCAGCGGCGATCAGGGAGCGCCGCGATCAGGTCGCCGCCATGCTCGCTGCGGGGTTCTCAGATGAGCGTATCGCCACTGAGGTGTGCATCTCGCCGCGCAGCCTTCTGCGGCACAAGCGGGCCATCGGCTGGCAGGTCGAACGCCCCCGGCCACGATTAAGCGCGGAGGAAATTGCCGCTGCCCTGCGGTTGTTGGAGGACGGCGCGTCCTACGAGGAAGCCGCTCGCACGCTGGGGTGTGCCAGCACGACGCTCCGCAGCCGACTACCTGGATTCAATCTGAGTCCAGAGGATTTGGCGCTCGTCGCCTCGCTAGCTAAGCGGTGGAAAAAATTGGAACGGGAAATCAATCGCGGGAATTGGCGGTCTGCCGGAAAGGTATTAAAATGAGTTGGCAGGATGATGCGGCGTGCGCCGGCATGGATGTCGAAATCTTTTACGCTCAAGCTGGACCCAGTCAGCAAATCGCATTTGATACTTGCCGCCGCTGTCCCGTTTATGATCGCTGTTTCGATTTTGCGGTCAATAACAAAGAAGAATTCGGTGTGTGGGGCGGCTTAGCTTTTGATACTCGCGACTTCCAGAAAGGGCGGCTGCACTGATGTATGGCGATCCTGCACGGTGGATGATTTTTCGATTTCAGAAGGATGAATGGATTTTAGTTCCTCCCAATGACGCGGATTATGCTGCCCGGTCTTTCCCAAATTTCTCTACCGCCCGCCAGGAATTTCTGTCGCAATTGGAGTGCATGTGACAATGACACCTCGCCAGCATTATAATTTGGCAGACGGCATCCTTGAGGAAGTGTCGAATAAAGCTGACACCTTTTTAGATATTGACATGATTAATCTGGCGCAGGCGCACGCTTTGCTGGCATTAGCCCAATTCCCGCAATGATGATGTTGAGGTTTTTGTGTGCGGTGTTGGTGTCGGTTGGGTTGGCGCCTGTCGCCCGGGCGGATGGCCCTAGTGATGCGGTGGTCGCGACGTATGCCGTATCGGTGGCTCCTGCGGTGTGTCGCGGATTGATTGCTGATCCAGATGCGGCGGGCATTTTGTCGCTGGCTTTTATGATTGAGCGCGATACCGGCTGGGATGATTTTCATGCCGGCGAGGTGATCGCGTTGGCGACTGCGAATTATTGCCCTGCCTTACTGCCGTTGCTGAGGGGTTTCGCTCATTCCGCGAGGGGCCAGGTTCTTTAAGATGCCTTCCGGTGTGGGGTGATACGCGAGGGCTTGGTTTTCTTCGCTGGGTGGCGTGCGACGGATGCCTCTAGCGCGGCGATGAGGTCCGACACGTCCTCGACGCCCCCTTGATGCGGCGCAAGGGTCTTGCCGGTGGCCTTAGCCGCGACGAGGTCGCTCACGGCAGCACTGTATTCGTCGTTGTAGGCGTTCGGGTTGAACGGCTCAGTGAGGTCTTTGACGACGTTGTGCGCCATACGAACGAGCCGCTGATCGCTGATGGGTGTGTCAAGGCGGCGCAATGCCCCTGTGCCGCGCAGTTCCCCGGGCCAGCACATGGCCTGCATGACCATCACGTCGCCGCTGATCCTGATGACGGCTAGGGTCTGCCGTGTGCGGAGAACGAACCGGACAACGGCGACGAGGCCGGCTTCGACCATCACCTGACGCAGCAGGGCGTAGCCCTCGCCGCCCGATTCTGTCGGCTCCAGGTAGTAGCTGGCCTCTAAGCGGGTGGGGTCAATCTCGTCGGCCTGGCAAAACTGCATGATCTCGATGTTGTGCAGGTCGCGGATGGCCTGCAACGTCTCAAGCTCGTCGTCGCTGACGGTGACAACCCGGTCGTCAATCACCTTGCCCTTGATGATGTCGTTGGCGGCGAGTTCGGCGTCACAGCATTTGCAGTATTTGCGGTTGCCGACAGCGCCGCCGCAGCCAGCGTGGAACGTGTTAAAAGACACGCTTTGACTTTCGGTGGCGTTGTAGACGCGCACGCCAACCTTGACCAGTCCGAATGACAGCTTTGTGGTTTTTGTGGCTCTCATGCTTTGTCTCCTAACCAGTTGATGAGTAGGTCGCGAACGACACGACTGAATGTCGTGTTATCGGCGGCGGCTTTGGCTTGTACTGCTGCGTATAGCTCGTCGTCTATGCGGATGTTTCTGAGTGTGGTGCCGGGTGGCATGTCACCTCCTTGCCTTGTACCTACAGTCTATGTCATGTTTGCTTGCAATGTCAACACAAGGGGGGCAGATGACCGAATTACGCTGCCGATCAGGCAAAAGGTGCACAGGCAGAACCACTGACGGGCCGGCTATCGTCGCCCGGTTGACAATCTGCGCCGGATGTGTTCAAGACATACAGCGCCGCGTCAACGAACTGCCGCACCTCGCTTTAGCCCTCCGATCCTTCCTGGGCGGCAGCGTCAAACTCACCTACGAATCCAAAGTCAACGCCAGCCATGCGCCCGAATGCCCAATGGATGTGCGGGTGGCCGATCTTTTGATCGAAATTGACGATGCCCTCGCCGGCACCAACGGTGTGGCGATTAAGGATTTGATCACGCACCCCGCCGTGGAGCGCGAGGTGTGGATTAAAAACAAAATGACGAAGCGGTTCCTTGATGGCGTGGATAGGGCGATGCACGTTCGCCGCGTGCATGAGCGGGTTGGGGCGATGGTTGGGCTGGGGCCATTGTGGCAGCGCCGGCACGCACCATGCCCAACGTGCGGCCTGCCAAGCCTAGGTTCGTGGGGCGGCGCGGATTGGATTGAGTGCCTTGAGTGCGAGACGCGAATCAGTTTGGATGAATACGACGGCTGGTGTATCGCCAATGGATGACGCATTCATTCAGGAAGAACTTTAACCAACAAAAGGAGAAAAATAATCATGTCCACCATCACATTCGCGGGGAACTTGACCTCTGATCCAGAACTGCGATTCATTCCGTCTGGTGCGGCGGTCGCGAGCTTCACGGTCGCGGAGAACAAGCGCGTTTTCAAAAAGGACACCAACGAGTGGGTTGATGGCGAACCCGTTTTCTGGCGGTGCAGCGTGTGGAAAGACGCCGCTGAGCATGTCGCGGAAAGCCTGTCGCGTGGCACCCGGGTGATCGTAACGGGCACGATCAAACAGGAGAAATGGGAAAAAGACGGGGTCGAGCGCACCGGCCTGAAGGTGGAAGTCGATGAGATTGGTCCGTCCCTGAAATACGTTCAGGTGAAGGTTGCGGCGAAAGAGCCTAAGCAGCAGGCTTCTCGCACAGTTGGTTCGCCTTGGGGTCAAAGTGACGATCAGGCGCCGTTCTAGCTTCCGGCAAAAAACCCCGTTTTTTCGATTATGTGGGAGATGAATGTCTAGCGATTTGGAACAGGCTCAGGTTCTCCGCGAATTAGCTCTTGCGGAGAAGTACCGTGCAGAGGCAAATGATTTTGATGCCGCGAGGGAGTTGAAGGAGCAGGAAACGGTGAAGGCGCGGGCTGAGGCCCAGTATGCCGTATACAACGCCGAGGCCATGCGGGTGAACACTGAGGCCGCGTTACGCCAGGAGCAAATCATTTTGGCCGGCAACCATCATCACCACTATTTTGAGTTTAATCAGTCGGTGACTGACGAGGCTGTGGATCAATGTTTGAGCCAAATGGCGGTGTGGCATCGGATGGACCCGACGTGTCCGATGCATATCGCGATCTGTTCTGACGGCGGCAGTGTCATTGCTGGTATGCAGTTGTTTGATCAGTTGTCGGCGTATTCGCGGCGCCCGTGGGATAAGCGTAATTTTCCCCGGGGCGAACACGATACTACGATGACCGTTCGCGGGTGGGCGGCTAGCATGGGCGGCATTCTGGTTCAAGCCGCCGATCATCGTGTGATCGGCCCTGAGGCGTATTTGATGATCCATGAGGTGTCGTCGTTTGCCGGCGGGAAATTGGGAGACATCAAAGACGAGGTGGATTTTTTGGATAAGTTGACGGAACGGGTGACTGACATTTTCATTCGCCGCGCAAAACCTGGCATGACTAGGGCCAAATTCAAAAAGTTGTGGGATCGCAAAGACGCTTATTTGACGAGCGAGGAAGCGTTGGAGTTCGGTTTTGTGGATGCAATCGGATGACGAACATTGATCCGCAGTTCAGGCTGTCCGCGTACCGCGAAGCCCACAAATGTTTGCGTATGGTGGATCGTTTAGATATTAGTGAGCCTGAGTTTTGGGCGAACCTGTTCGGGGCGATTGTGAACACGAATATTGCCTGTATTCCAGATTCGGTGGCTGCCGCTTTGGTTAGTCAGGATGCGCGAAGGGCGGCTTTGCGTGACCATCTGGACGGTACGAAGGGGCTTGAATGAACCATACCCGTTATCGGCGCATTATTGATGCGTATCGGATTTGTCTGATGGAGTTGGATGCTAAGGCGTGCAATGAGGTGGATGATCGGGTGTGGGGTTGGGGTGAACGCTGGCTTGTGGATGAGCGTCCGCTGGATTTGGATAGGTTGATGACCGCCCAGGAGATTGCGGAGCGTACTGGTTTGCAGGCCCATAATGTGAGGGATTGGGCGCGTCGGAATCCCGATAAAATTACTAAAGTGAAGTGCGGCGGTCGTGCTTTGTACCGGCTGCGTGAGGTCATGGCGTGTTTCGGGTGAGCATTGCTACGTTTTCCGGTTTTGAGCGTGCTATTCTGGAATTGGATAATTGTATCCATTTTTGGGTTCGCTCCCTGGCCGGAATAATCTTCTATCCTACCGGAGTTTAAGGTTGAGCGGCCCCACACTCCCCCGCACCCGCACCGTCGCGCACCCGGGGAGCGCTTGTGTCGAGGGGCGTAAAGACACGGCACCAATTATGCCTTCTTCGGAACATGGGAGAGGGGTCCTGTGAACGCCGCCCAGCGCAAAATCATTCATCTGGTCATTGATTTGATTTTCTATGAAATCAATCATGCTGGGGATGGAATGTTGATCAGCGAGGAAGCTGATCGTCTGGTCGAGCGGCACCCGGTGGGTGGCAGGGCGTTTATTTTGTGTGTTGGCGCGGTTGTTTTTGGTCATTTAGCGAATGTTGTTGATGAGCGTATCGATTTGCTAGCCAAGCGTTTTTGGAGGAAGATGGGGGTTTCCCGTGTCTCCCAAGACACTCGTTTATGATATTGAGTTAGCACCGAATGTTGTTTCAACGTGGTCGCTGTTTCAGCCCACGGTCGGTATTAATCAGATCATTGAGCCGGCGAGGATTATTTGTTTCGCCTACCGTTGGTTGGGTGAGAAGAAAACTCGTTTCGCGAGTGAGTGGGATGACGGTTATTCTCAGATGATTAAACGTCTGCACGCTTTGTTTGATGAGGCCGATGTGGTGTGTGGTTTCAATTCTGTTGGTTTTGACGATAAGCACGCCCGGGCGGCGTTTTTGACTGAGGGTCTTTCCCCGCCGGCGCCGTTTAAGCAGCTTGATCTTTTCCGCGAGGTTCGCAGGCAGTTCAATTTTCCGTCTAGGAAGTTGGATTATTTGTGTCAGCGGCTTGGGTTGGGCGCGAAGGTGAAGCACAGCGGCCAGGAGTTGTGGAACGAGGTGCTGCGTCCGACTACTGAGGAGTCTGGCGCTAAAGCTCGTAGGCTGATGGAACGCTATTGCAAAACTGATGTCGATTTGACTGTCGATTTGCATGACACTTTAGCTTCGTGGCTTGCGCCGGCAATTAATGCCGGTTTGTTTGTGGATGATTCTGTGGCTGATCCCGTTTGTCCGTCGTGTGGTTTTGCGGTGCAGCGGCGCGGGTGGGCGTATACGACGCATTTGCGGTATCGACGGTTTTTCTGTTCTGGTTGTAGTCGCTGGTCCCGTGCGCGGGGTTGCGATGCGAGTGCGAGTTTGAGGCCGGCATGATTTGGGATTTAATTCGTAAACTGGTTGCGGAGAATAAGCATTTAGCGGCAAATATCTCCCCTGGCAATGCTAGGAGAATCCTTGTGCGTTGATTGTGATTGCGGAGATGTTTGTCTTTGTTGGGTTGAGCTAATTCACGATTCTGTCGAGGTGGATGATGAGAATTGAATTCGTTGTTAGTGACGATTCTGTCTTGATGGTTGAGAATGTGGGCGAGGTCGAGTATGACGGTGTGCGTCTGATCGCACGGTCAGTTGTTTATGATGACCCGTGGGGTGATCGTGTTTGATTGTGTGAGGCGTGCCGTGGATTCGGTGCTGGGTATGTTGATGTGGCCCAGGGTCGATGATTTTTGGTATTGGGCCGATGGGCTTGAGGCCGATCCTCCGTGGCGTCGGGCTAACCCGTATGTCGATCCGATAGATTTTGATTAGTGTGCGAGCTTTGCGGCGGTGTGTTGGAGTGGTGCGAGGGTTTTGATTTATCGGTTGATGTTGTGTGCGAGGGGGTGATGGTGTGCCCGATATGCCGCATGATCAGCAGGTAACTCATCGTTATGTTGTGCATTACCCGGCGCATGAGCCGCGCCGGAAGGACCCGAATTATCGCGATTTTGAGGCTTATCGTCGTAGAACGAAAAGCACGGCTCAGTGTTTTATGGGTTTGGATCGCGGCGATTTCGGGGAGTGCGCCGGCGAACTTGAGTTGCATCACGCGCATATAGAGTTTGCCCTGCTTAATTCGGTTGATTTGAAATTACTGGATCGTAAGTACCCGGGGGTGGGTGATCCGAAAGTTGTGGGTGCGTGGGTTGAGTCGGCTGAAAATTTGATGTGGTTGTGTGCGAGGCATCATCGTGGTCATGGGGGCGTGCATTCGGCTTCCGCTTCTGATTGGGAGGCCCAAAAGTTTGTGAGAAATCTGATTTCTTGATGCGTGGTGCGCCGGGGTGGGCGCGGTTTTTGTTCAAACAATTGCGTGGCATTGAGGGAAGGCTTGAAAGGGTCAATATGGCTTTAGTTCAGATTGATGAAGATGATTTGGTTGGGTTCGCGGCGACGATCAATGGTGAAGTTGCCGCTATTGGCGCGGCGGTTACTGCGTTGACTGAGTATGTGCAGCAGCTTGTGGCGGGTCAAAATGTGGCGTTGCCGGCGGCGGATGAGAGTGGCATTAACGCCGCCCTGTCGGCTTTGAGTGCATCTGTGACCGCTTTGGGCGGTTTGAAGCCGCCGACCCCACCTTCGGGTTAAGAACGGCCCGTAATGGACCCTAGGGTGTGCGCGGAGAACATTCTGGATGGTTTGCCGGTCGTCATGTCCACGTCTGAGAAGTTGTCTGCGGCGACGGCTTACGCAGTTTTGGCGTTGGTTACTCGTTTGGACTGTTTGATGTTGGCAGACGTTGAATGAGGCCATTTTTGAGTGTTGAGATTTTAATTAGGGATGTCATTAATGCGGGCGTGGATCGTTGGCTTGAGTCTTGGGATAGCCCTCTTGTTGTGTGTTTGAATTTTTCGGATTGGGAGGAAATTCGTTTGTTCCTTCCTGGTTTTGGGGTGTGTTCTAATATGTTGTTCGGCATTCCGGTTGTTACGGATTTAGCGGTTAAAGCTGGCGCATTTTTTTTTGTTGATTAGTCTTGTTGGGTGTGCATCTCCCCGGGTGGTAGACGATGAGCCGAATTTAATTGTTGGTAAGTGGCGCATGTGTGCCCCTAGTTGGCCGGCGCAGTGTGGTTCGCGTATAAGGTTGCTGCGTCCTGTGTATCGAATTTAGGGGTATGAAACTTCTTCTGTATTCGTTGCTGATTGTTGCGGTTGAATTGGCTGTTCTTGTGGTTGTTGCCGTGGCCCGGGGAATTGTTTAGATGTGTCGATAACCTTGGCCGATGCGCTAGGTAAGAGCGGGATAGTACGCCGTTTGACAGCAGACAAGCGCATGGACGGGTCCTGCCGCCAAGGCACGGCATTACGAGCATAAGGGTTTTTGGGGGCCGATGGCGGCGGCTATGACCGCGTTATGCGTGGGCTATTCGGCTTAAGGGGCGCCAGTCCCACATTTCGCAGGCCCAGGCTTGTTCTCCGATGATGACTACGTCTCCGGTGTTTAGTGCCCGGTTGTGTCGTCGGTACTCTTGCGCCCAGTCTGCGGTGGGATTGTCGATGTTGAGTTGTTCGTAGATGATCGCGAGTAGTCGCGTCATGTTGCCGCAGGCTGGTGTGCCGGCGTTGAACCTGGCGACTTCTACCAGTTCGTCGCCTTCAACGTATTCTTCAATGTGTTCTTCCTGTGTTTTGTTGTGCATGATGATGACGGTGTTCATGTGCCGCATTGTTTCTCCTGTATGGATACTGTATGGGTATCTTGGCAGACTCAAATTTTGTTTCTGGGTTTTTTCTGGCGGGCCGCAATGCTGCTGGGGTTTCATTTTTTGGTTTTTTCCCGCTGGCCCCGCTCCGCGCCCGCTCCACCCCCTAGGGTGTAATGCTCCCCCCTTGCGCCCCCCGTTAGGTAATGAGGCCGGCTTTCATGAGGATTGTTTGTATGCCGGCGATGCTTAGTCCGGTCGCTTCGCGGATTTGACGGAAGCTGTGACCGCCCTGGTGGGCGTCGATGATGGCGATGTTCAGTTTGGCTCTTAGTTTGCTGGTTTCGCGCAGGGAGTCCCGCCAGGCCGCTGCTCGTTCTGTGAGGGTGGCGATGGTGCTGGCGTCGGCTTCTCTGCGCCGGTTTCTGTTGAAGCCTTCGCGGTCAATCGGACGCATGATGCTCCTGTATGTCGCGGTCGCGTAGGGCGATGCGAAGCCCGTTTGGGCAGAGTACCACCACGAACCCTTTGCATTTTTGAATGATGATGCCGTGTCCCGGCTCGTCATCGAATGGCCTTTTCCATGTGGCTGTGGTCACTGGTGTCATATGTACAGTATGGGTACGGTGGGGTGTGGAGTCAAGGGTTTTGGTTAGTTTTTTGGTGGTGTTTTTGGCCCTGGTGTGCGCTGTTTTAGCGCTGAGGGAAATTTTTGGGCGCTGTGGCGCTGATTAGCGCTGAATAGCGCTTTTTGGCCCTGCCGGCCCCCCGCCCGGGACCGCCGGCCCCCTTGCCCGCCCGCTGCCGTGGTGGGCAGGGGGCTAGTTGACGGGCGTGAACTGGCGGCAGGGGCACGCCCGTTTGCCGGGTGGCAATGGCTCAACTTGGGCGCAACAGCGTCCGTTGGATTCATCGTCGGATTTGCGGTGGATCCG
>Ga0114959_10001180_pt1 | contig 23444 bp, 17 predicted proteins | sample C_130625_EF_Meta_FD_87317 | JGI IMG/M metagenome (GOLD analysis project Ga0114959, IMG submission 87317) | Freshwater microbial communities from Lake Croche, Canada to study carbon cycling - C_130625_EF_MetaG | ecosystem: Environmental > Aquatic > Freshwater > Lake | place: Lake Croche, Canada... | reverse complement strand
CTGTCGCAGACCGCTACGCGCTGCGAGCTGCGCTTCAACTGGGTGACGCTCAGCTTCCGTTACAAGACGGTCGATACGTATTTCGGCACCTCGTTCTACACGCTGGACACCAGCGGCGCGAAGCCGTTGATCACGCGCAAGAAAGTCGTGCTGAAGAACGACTATATCCATCACGTCATCGACATCTACCACATCTGAGCGGGGGCGAATCATCATGGCCCTCCAGGTGGCGCTCAACTTCGAAGACGGCGTGACGCGCTTCATCGCCTGCCGTCCGGCCGAGACGGTGGCGGATGCGGCCTATCGTCTGGGCATCAACATCCCGCTGGATTGCCGGGACGGGGCCTGCGGCACCTGCAAATGCCAGGTGGAATCAGGCCTCTACGATGGCGGCAGCTATATCGAGGATGCGCTGACCGAGGATGAGGCGGCGCAAGGCCTGGCTTTGGCCTGCCAGATGCGACCGAAAACCGATTGCGTGGTGGCGATCGCCGCCTCCTCGCTCGCCTGCAAGACGGCGCCGCAGCGTTTCACCAGCCGGCTGGCGCGGGTGGAGATTCTGTCTTCCACCAGCATCGGCTTCTCGCTGGAGCCGGTGGAGGGCTTGAGCTTTCTGCCGGGGCAATATGTCAGTCTGCGCGTGCCGGGCAGCGATCAGCACCGCTCCTATTCCTTCAGCTCGGCGCCCGGTGCCGCGCGCCTTGATTTCCTGGTGCGTGACATTCCGGGCGGCATGATGAGCACCTGGCTGCGCGAGCGCGCGCAACCGGGGGCGGAGATGGATTTCACCGGCCCGTCCGGCGCGTTCTATCTGCGCGACATCACGCGCCCGCTGCTGTTCCTCGCCGGCGGCACGGGTCTGGCGCCCTTCCTCTCCATGCTCGGCAGGCTGGCCGAGACCGGATCCGCGCAGCCGGTGCATCTGATCTATGGCGTCACCAACGATGCCGATCTGGTCGAAATGGCGGCGCTGGAGGCGTATGCCGCCCGGCTTCCCGGCTTCAGCTTCGCAACCGTGGTGGCGGCGGCCGAGAGCGCGCATCCGCGCAAGGGCTATGTCACCGCCCATATCGCGCCGGAGCATCTCAACGGCGGCGATGTCGATATCTATCTATGCGGCCCGCCGCCGATGGTGGAGGCGGTGCGGGTCTGGTTGCAGACGGAAGGTGTCGCGCCCGCGCACTTCCATTACGAGAAATTCGCGCCCTCCGGCGTCGCCGCGCAGAAGGCGGCGTGACGATGGCGCATCTCTCGCCCAACCGCTTCAGCGGCAAGATCGTTCTCGTCACCGGCGCGGCGCAGGGCATTGGCCGCACCGTGGCGCTGCGCGCCGCAGCGGAAGGCGCGGCCTTGGTGCTGGTTGATCGCGCCGAGCTCATCCATGAGGTGGCGGCCGAGATCGGGGCGAACGCGCTCGCCGTCACCGCCGATCTGGAGACCCATGACGGCGCTGCGGAGGCCGTGGCGCAGGGCATCGCGCGCTTCGGGCGCATCGATGTGCTGCTCAACAATGTCGGCGGCACGATCTGGATGCGGCCATACGCCGAATACACCCCGCCGCAGATCGAGGCGGAGATCCGGCGCTCGCTGTTCCCGACCTTGTGGTGCTGCCATGCCGTGCTGCCCGGCATGATCGCGCAAGGCGGTGGCGTGATCGTCAATGTCTCCTCGGTCGCCACGCGTGGCGTGAACCGCGTGCCCTATGCGGCGGCGAAGGGCGGGGTGAATGCCATCACCGCCTGTCTCGCCCTGGAATATGCCGCGCACGGCATTCGCGTCTGCGGCGTCGCGCCCGGCGGCACCGAGGCGCCGACCCGACGCATTCCGCGCAATGCCGCCCCGCCCACGCCCCAGGACGAGGCCTGGATGGCCGAAGTCGTGGCGCAAACCATCTCGTCGAGCCTGCTCAAACGCTACGGCACGACGGAGGAACAGGCCGCCGCCATCCTGTTCCTGGCCTCTGACGAGGCCTCCTACCTCACCGGCGTGACGCTTCCCGTCGCCGGCGGTGATCTCGGCTGAACCCCAATAACCAGGAGAAAACGATGTCCGACAGTTTGATGACCACCCAGGCGGTGAAGGACCTGCTGACCAAGGTCAGCGGCCTTGACAACGACACCGGCGACACGCGCCTCAAGCGCATCATCCATCGCGTGGTCTCTGACCTGTTCCGCACCATCGAGGATTTCGACATTCAGCCGGACGAGTTCTGGTCTTCCATGTCCTATCTCACCTCCCTGGGTCAGGCCAACGAGGTGGGTCTGCTGGTGCCGGGTCTTGGCCTGGAAACCTTCCTCGATTTGCGCATGGACGAGGCCGAGCGTCGCGCCGGGCTCGAAGGCGGCACGCCGCGCACCATCGAGGGGCCGCTCTACATCGCCGGCGCGCCACTCTCCAAGGGTGAGGCACGGCTGGATGACGGGTCCGAGCAGGGCGAGGTGCTGTTCATGGACGGCCAGGTGCGTGACATGGACGGCAAGCCGGTGGCGCATGCCATCGTTGATGTCTGGCATGCCAACACGATGGGCGGTTATTCGCATTTCGATCCGTCGCAGCCGAAGTTCAACCTGCGTCGCCGCATCGAGACCGATGCCGAGGGGCGCTACAAGTTCCGCTCCATCCTGCCGGCCGGCTATGGCTGCCCGCCGGATGGCATGACGCAGAAGCTGCTCACCCAGATCGGCCGTCATGGCCGTCGCCCGGCGCATATCCATTTCTTCGTCTCCGCCCCCGGCTACCGGAAGCTGACGACGCAGATCAACATCGATGGCGATGAATATCTGCACGATGATTTCGCCTTCGCCACCCGCGACGGCCTGATCCCGGCGGTGCGCCGCTCGACGGATGAGGCGGTGATCAACGCGCATGGTCTCAACGCGCCGTTCGCCGAAATCACCTTCGATTTCGTGCTGCATGCCGAGCAGGACGCGGCGCCGACCAGCGTTGTGCAGCGCGAACACGCGCCTGCCTGACGTCCAACCTCCCGTCATGGCGGGCTTCGCCATGACGGGACCCTCTTCCCGGAGACGCATCCCATGCCCGACACGCTGATCCAGGTTCCGGCCGACCTGAAACACGATCTTGCGATCGCCGACATCACGGCGACGATCGTGGATGTTCCCACCGTGCGGAAGCACAAGCTGTCCTCGCTGTCGGTGACGGCGCAGAGCTATGTCATCGTGCAGGTCCGCCTGGGCAATGGCGTGGTCGGTGTCGGTGAGGCGGCGACCTTGGGCGGGCCGCGCTGGTCGGAATCCAGCGTGGAAAGCATCAAGGCGAATATCGACACCTATTTGGCGCCGCCGCTGATCGGGCTGGCCGCTGACCGGTTCGAGCTGGCCGGCCTGCGCATGGACGAGGCGGCCAAGCGCAACAATGCGGCCAAGGGCGCGATCAAATCGGCGCTGTTCGATGCGGTCGGCATCACATTGGGCGTGCCGGCCTCGGCGCTGCTCGGCGGCGTGGTGCGCAGCAGCGTGCCCGTGCTGTGGACGCTCGCCTCCGGCGATCCGGATCAGGAGATCGAGGAGGCCAATCGCAAGATCGCGGCCCGCTTGCACAATATCTTCAAGGTGAAGGTCGGCGCGCTGTCGCCGGAGGCCGACATGGCACGGCTGCGTCGGCTCGCCGCGGCGCTGGAAGGCCGCGCGACGATGATCGTGGATGCCAACCAGGCCTGGAGCGAAACCACGGCGTTGCGCTGCCTGCCGCAGCTGGCGGAGATCGGCGTGACCTTGGTGGAACAGCCGGTGCCAGCCTGGAACATTTCCGGCCTCGCGCGGCTGCGGGCGCGCTCGGCGGTGCCGCTGATGGCGGATGAATGCGTGTTCTCCATCCATGACATGATGCAGGTGGCCAATCTGGCGGCGGCCGATGTGGTGTCGCTGAAGCTCGTCAAGCATGCGGGCCTGCTCGGCATGCGCAAGGTGGCGGCCATCGCCGAGGCGGCCGGCATGGGGCTGTATGGCGGCTGCCTGCTGGAAAGCTCGATCGGGGCGGCGGCGCATCTCCAGGTGTTTGCCGGGCTGCGGACCATGGAATGGGGCTGCGAGCATTTCGGGCCGCAGATCCTGGTGGAAGACCTCGCCATCACGCCGCTGCGCTTCGCCGATTTCCATATCCATCTGCCCGAAGGCCCCGGGGTCGGCGTGACGCTGGATGCCGACAAGCTGCGCCATTTCGCCCGCGCCTGAAGGAGACCCATGATGCTCTATTGCGTTCAAATGGATGTCAGCGTGCCGCGCGATGTGCCGGCGGCCGAGTTCGACCGCCTCAAGGCCGAGGAGAAGGCTCGCGCCATCGCGCTGCAGCAGCAAGGCAAATGGGTGCATCTGTGGCGCGTGGCCGGGCGTTATTCGAACATCAGCGTGTTCGATGTCGCCGACCATGATGAGTTGCACGCCATTCTCTCCGGCCTGCCGCTGTTCCCCTTCATGCAGATTTCCGTGACGGCGCTGGCCCGCCATCCGTCCGCCATCGGCTGATCCCCCCAACAACAAGAAGGTCCAAGAAAATGAGCCGTTTGATCGATGTTCAGGATGTCCTGAACACGCATGCCCTGTCGCGCACCCAGAAGCTGGTGATTGCGCTGTGTTTTCTGGTGGTTGCCATTGACGGGTTTGACACCGCGGCCATCGGCTTCATCGCCCCGGCGCTGCGGGCAGCTTGGTCGCTGACGCCGCCGATGCTGGCGCCCTTGTTCGGCGCCGGGCTGTTCGGCCTGATGGTCGGCGCCTTCGTGTTCGGCCCGATTGCCGACAAGGTCGGGCGGCGGCTGGTGCTGATCCTGACGACCTTGTTCTTCGGGGTGGCCACCATGGCATCGAGCCTGGCGCCGGATATCCAGACGCTGATCGTGCTGCGCTTCATCACCGGCCTTGGCCTGGGCGGGGCGATGCCAGCGGCGATCACGCTGACCTCGGAATTCTGCCCGACCTCGCGACGCTCCTCGCTGGTGACCCTGATGTTCTGTGGCTTCACCACAGGCTCGGCGGTGGCGGGGCTGGCGGCGTCCAAGGTGGTGGCGGCCTATGGCTGGCAGGGGCTGCTGATCCTGGGCGGCGCGCTGCCGATCCTGCTGGTGCCGGTGCTGGGAGCGGTCCTGACCGACTCGCCGCGCTATCTCGCCTTGCGCCATGCGGCACCCGAGCGCATCGCCGCCATTCTGCGCCGGATCGCGCCGGAGATGGATTTCGCCGATGCGCGCTTCACCGGCGCGGAACCGGCGAAGGGCTTCCCGGTGACGCAGCTTTTCACCTCCGGTCTGGCCGCAGGCACCTTGCTGCTCTGGGTGTCGTTCTTCATGAGCCTGCTGGTGTTCTATCTGCTGTCGAGCTGGCTGCCGACCCTGATCACCCAGGCGGGCTGGTCGCTGAGCAATGCCTCCTTGATGGCGGCCATGCTGGCGGGCGGCGGCGTGCTGGGTGCGGTGTTCATCGGCTGGATGATGGATCGGTTCAATCCGCATCACGTCCTGGCCGGGTTCTATGTGCTGGCGGGTGGCTTTGTGGTGCTGCTCGGCAGTTCCACCGCCGCGTCCTGGCTGCTGGTGTTCGCCATCTTCGCCGCGGGCTTCTGCGTGGCCGGCGCGCAGACCGGGCTGAACGCCCTGGCCGCGGCGACCTACCCGACCAGCAGCCGCGCCACCGGCGTGAGCTGGGCCAATGCGGTCGGCCGCTCCGGCTCGGTGCTGGGCTCGATGGTCGGCGGCTATCTGATGTCGTTTGGCTGGGACCTGGCGACGATCTTTTCGGTCGCGGCGATCCCGGCGTTTGTGGCCGGCGCGGGGATGCTGCTGAAGGGCATGCTTGGCCAGCAGGGGGCTCTGGTCAAGGTCGCGGCGGAATGATCCGCTGAGCCGAGACCGCTGACGATCGCCCGGCGGTAAGCCAAGCCGCCGGGCGTTTCCTTACGATACGGCCCAGCCCATCACCCCGCGGCGTCTTCCACCGCCTTGAGGATGCGCAGGAAATTCCCGCCCCAGAGCAGCGCCACCGCGGCATCGTCATAGCCGCGCGCCACCAGCTCCTGGGTGATGTTCGCCGAGCGGCTGATATCCTCCCACCCGGTGAAATGCCCGCCACCGTCAAAATCCGACGAGATGCCGACATGCTCGATGCCGATGCGCGCCACCGCGTAATCGACGTGATCGACATAATCGGCCGGCGTGATCTGGTCCGGCTTGGCGCCAGGCCGCAGGAAGGAGCTGACGGCGGTGATGTTCACCATGCCGTCCACATCGCGCAGCGCATCGAGCTGTTCGTCGTCCAGATTGCGCGGGTTGTCGCACAAGGCGCGGATGCAGGAATGCGTCGACATCACCGGGGTGCGCGAGGCCTCGGCCGCTTGCAGCATGCTGGATTTGGAGACATGGGCGATGTCGATGATCATGCCGCAGCGATTCATCTCCAGGATCGCCTCGCGGCCCAGGGCGGAGAGGCCGCCATGCATGGCCTCGCCATCGCCGAGATCGGCGCGCGGATTGGAGCTGTCGGCCAGCGCGTTGTGGCCGTTATGGGTCAGGGTCATATAAACGGCGCCGAGCGCGCGGAACTTCGCCACGCGGGAGGCGTCGCCCCCCAGAGCATGGCCGTTCTCGACGCAGGGGATGATGATGCTGCGCCCGGCCCGGTGCGCCGACTCGATCTCCTGCGTGCTGGAGCAGACCGCGGCCTGATCGCCGCCCATGCGCCCGATCGCCTCCAGCATGCGGGCGGCGCGGACATGGGCGCTGCCATGCCCCTCCGGCGTGCGCGGCCCCTGCGGCACATAGGCCGCGAAGCATCCGGCCACGAGATGGCCTTCCTGCATCTTCGGCAAATCCACCTTGCGGGTGGTCCGCTCCAGGAACGCCGGGCCGTCGGGCCAGGGGATATCGATATGGGTGTCGATGGTGAGGAGGCTGCGATGCAGCGTGCTGGGATCGGTCATAACACAAGCGTCGATCCGGCGAGGCGATCGGTCAAGACCGCTTGCATCAGGCGGGGGTGTGGATGTCTAATTCTCTTGTGATCGAGGAGGCTTGGCATGAGTCCGACGACACAGGTTTTGCTCAGCGGCGCGTTGACCTTTGGGGTGCCGATGCTGCTGGCGTTTCGTGAGTTGCGAGCGCTGCGCCGGCCCAGGCGTGGATCGGGCTGGGGCGGCGAGCCTGCCGTGCCGCCACCGCCACCGCCTTCCCCCACCGAGCAGGGGCCGCCCGCGCGGCCGCTGCCAGAATGCCTGATCATTGCCGCACGTGGCCTGCCGCAGCGGCAGACGCGGGAGCCGGAGCTGGTTTAGGCCGAATTTTTGGGCATACTCACGCCGGGTAATTGCCTCACACGGCAAAATCGGCCAGCAATTTGGCAATATCACGGAGTTTGTGATGGCGCCGCGCAATATGGCCGCGATGAAGCGGGACGCCTTGCTGGGCAGCCGGTTCTTTCAGCATCTGAAGCCCGCTGAGCTTGATGAACTGATCGAGCAGAGCCACGAGCTGCGTGCGCCGCGTGCCACCGTGATCTTTTCCAAGGGTGATGCTGGCTCCTCGATGATGGCGGTGCTGGCTGGCCATATCCGCGTCGGCTCCGTGTCGCGTGAGGGGCGAGAGGTGACGCTCAACATTATGGGGCCTGGCGAGATCTTCGGCGAGATCGCGCTGCTGGATGGCAGGCCGCGCAGCCTGGATGCGGTGGCCGCTGAGGACAGCACGTTGATGGTGATCGAACGGGCCCGCTTTCTGCCGTTTCTTCTGCGCCATGAGGGGCTTGTGGAGCGGCTGTTGGTGGTGCTGTGCGACCGCCTGCGCAAGACCAGCATCGCGCTGGAGGAGATCGCGCTGTTCGACGTCGAGGCACGGCTGGCCCGGCTGCTGGTGAAGCTTGCCGAGGAATATGGGCGGCCGCACGAAGGCGGCATCCGGATAACGCTGAAACTGTCCCAGACCGATCTTGCCACACAGATCGCCGCGTCACGCGAGGGGGTGAACCGGCAGATGCGAAGCTGGAAGGTCAAGGGGGTGGTGGGCACGCAGGCCGGACACTTGGTGCTGCATGATGTGGCGGCGTTGCGGGAGTTAGTGGCGGGGTAAGCACGCACTGGGCTCCGCCTCGAACCGCCGACGTGCGTGAGCACAACGGCGGGTCTGGGCGGAGCCCAGTGCCTGCTTAAGCCGCTCTTTCCAGCAACTTGGCCATCCGCGTCAGCATCGGCTTCACCATCGGCACTGTCATCATCGTGCTTGCCACCGCCATCAGCAACAGGGCGGTGAAGGTCTCATCGGTGATGATTTTCTTGTCGAGCAGGATGTTGGCGAAGATGATCATGATCAGTGCCTTCGTCTGCAGCAGCCAGCCGATCAGCGACGCCTCGCCCGGCGCCCAGCGCAGGATCCGGCCAGCCAACTGGATGCCCGCCAGCTTGCCGATCACGGAGGCGGCCAGCAGCCAGGCCGCGGCAATGAACACTTCCATCCCGCCGATTGCCCAGTTGGTGCGCAGACCTGTGGAGAGGAAGAACACCGGCATGATCACCAGAAGGACATGGTGGCGCAGCATGTCCATCTGCTTCTGATCGAACCATTTGCCATCCAGCACCGCCCCGGAGAGGAACGCGCCGACCATGAAATGCAGGCCCGACCAATCGGCGGCAAAGCCGCAGACCGCAAGCCAGATCATGCCAACATACCAGCGGTCGCGCTCGGCGATCACCTGCATCAGCTTGCGGATCGCGATAGTGGCCACCGCAAAGCCGATCAGGAAGCCCACCTGACGCGTGACGCGGTCCCAGTCGAGCAGGATCAGGGCGAGTACGCCCCAGATCGCCACGTCATCCAGGCTGGCGTAGCGCAGGATGCGCTGACCGATGGGCTGACGGAGGATTTCGAGCTTCTCCATGAATAAGATCAGGATCGGCAACGCAGTCACGGCGCAGGACATGCCGACGCCAAGCACGAACTGCCAGTCGCGGCCATTGGCACCGATCCAGCCCTTCGTGGTTATCATCGCCAGGGCCGCGACGCAGCCAAGCACGAGCGGCGTGCCCAAAGCGAGGCCCGCGGTGATGCCGCTTTCGCGACGATATTTCCAGGCCTCGTGAAGGTCGAGCTCGATCCCGGCGATCCAGACGAACAACATCACCGCCCACCAGGCCACGCCGTTGAGCGCCGTGATCACCGCCGGGTTAAAGACGAATTTGTAGGCGTCCGGGTAGGCCGCGCCCATCACGCCCGGGCCGAGCAAAATGCCGGTGACGATCTGCACCACCACCAGCGGCGCCCAATAGTCCGTGTTGCCGAGCCGCCAGATCAGGTAGGGCACGGTGAAGATCGCGATCATCGCGATCAGGTAGATCTCTGACGTGTTCATGGATCCATGTCTCGCTGTGACAGTTTGAGGCGCAATTTGGATGGCGGTGCCAGCTCGCAGAGATACATGCATATCTCTTAATGGCTAAATGCAATGGGTCACTGAAGCTGTCCAGTGCAAAATATGCTGTTGATTGATACAACAAGGCGAAAACATGATATTGTTTCCGTCAACATTCCATGCCCCTCTATGGTTATTGATATCATCAACATTCATATCACGCAGGTGTGAATTTTCATTCGGTCCCTAGCGTGGCCGGGCGCTGCTGCAGGGCATCGCATGGCGCGACGCCCAGGGGTTCGCTCACCGCTGTGGCGTGCTATAGAGCAGCCTCAATCAGATGTTCGGTGACCGTCTTGAACATGCTTCGCCTCCCGGCCGCCCGCTTTGCCCTGCTCTCCCTCGCCTTGGCGCTGGGGGCATGTTCGTCCGATTCGTCCAAGGAGGTCCTGGGTCCTGACGGAAGGCCCATTGTGCCGCCGGTGGAGGAACTCTACGCCAGCGGCATCGATCAGGTGAATCAACAGCGCTATGCCAGTGCCGTTACCAATTTCGACCGGCTGGAGCAGAACTACCCCTACTCCTCCTGGGCTGTGAACGCGCAGTTGATGCAGGGTTACTCCGAGTATCTCCGCAACCATTATGGTGACGCCATCACTGTGCTGGATCGTTTTATCCAGCTTCATCCGACGCATCGCGATATTGCCTATGCCTATTATCTCCGCTCGCTGTGTTTTTATGAGCAGATCGCCGATATCCAGCGTGATCAGAAGACCACGTCTGAGGCCATGGGTGCGTTGCAGGAGGTGGTCAACCGCTTCCCAGACAGCTCATATGGCCGCGACGCGCGCCTTAAGATCGATCTGGCGCGCGACCATCTGGCAGGCAAGGAGATGGAGGTTGGTCGATATTACGAAAAGCAGAAGCTCTACACCGCCGCCATCGGCCGATTCCAAAGAGTGGTCGATGACTACCAGACGACCAATCACACGCCCGAGGCGCTGCATCGGCTCACCGAGATCTATCTGATCCTCGGTCTGCCCGACCAGGCCCGCAAGACAGCGGCCGTGCTCGGCCATAACTATCCTGGCAGCGAGTGGTATGAGGACAGCTACAGCCAGCTTGTCGCCAGTGGCCAGGTGGCCAATGTGACGCCGGCCGATGTCGAGGCCGCCCGCGCCAGGCAGCAGGACAAGCCGGGCTTCTTCTCGCGCAACCTGCCTTCGATCTTCTGATCGCCGGGCGCCGTGCTCACCAGCCTGCGGGTGCGCGATGTGGTGCTGATCGAGCGGCTGGACCTGTCGCTCGGCCAAGGTCTCACCGTGCTGACCGGCGAGACGGGTGCCGGCAAGTCCATCCTGCTCGACAGTCTCGGCCTCGCCTTGGGCGCGCGCAGTGAGCAGGGGCTGGTGCGCGCTGGTTGCGAGCAGGCCAGTGTGGCGGCCATCTTCGCCCCGCCGGATGGCCACCCGGCTTTTGCGGTGCTGGTCGAGCATGGCATCGAATCAGAGGGTGAGATCGTGCTGCGGCGCGTGGTCAACCGTGATGGTAGATCGCGCGCCTTCGTCAATGATCAGCCCGTGGGATCGACCCTGCTGAAACGCATCGGCGCGCTGCTGGTGGAGGTGCAGGGGCAGGGCGATCAGATGGGGCTGGCTGATCCCGCTGGCCACGCCGGCCTGCTGGACGCCTATGGCGTGCCCGAGGCGCTGCGCAGTGCCGCTGCGGGTGCCTATCGCGCCTGGCGTCAGGCCAATGCCGCACTTAACTCCGCCGAGGCCGAGATCGAGGCCGCCCAGCGCGACGCAGACTGGCTGCGGCATACCACCGATGAATTGGCCAAACTTGCGCCGCGGGTCGGTGAGGAGGAGGAACTGGCGAGCCAACGCCAGTCCCTTCAGCAAGGCGAGCGCCGCGCTGAGGCGGTGGCGGCTGCGTTGGGGGAGCTGACCCCGCGCGACCGCCGCAGCGCCGGCCCGGCCGCCGCGTTGCGCGCCGCGAGCCGCGCGTTGCAGCGCCTCGCGCCTGCCGCGCCCGATCAGGACAATCCCGCCGCCCCCGCCCAGGCGGCTCTGGACCGTGCTGAGGAGGCGCTGTCTGAGGCTGAGACCCTTCTCGCCCGGCTCGCCGACAGCGTCACCGCCGACCCGCGTCTGCTGGAGTTGGCGGAGGAGCGGCTGTTCGCCCTGCGTGCCGCCGCCCGTAAGCATAATGTACTGGTCGGCGAACTGCCGGCGCTGATGGAAACGATGCGCGCCAGGTTGGAGGCGCTGGAGACCGGCACCGCCCACATCGCGGCCCTCGCCACCGCCGCCCGCGCCGCGCGGCTGGTGGTGGTGGAGGAATTCGCCCGTGTTACCGCCGCCCGCACCCAGGCTGCGCGCCGGCTGGAGCAGGCCATCGCCCAGGAATTGCCGCCGCTGAAGTTGGAGCGTGCCCGTTTTGTGGTAGCGCTCGCCCCGCTTGATGAGCCGGCCTGGGGGCCGACGGGGGCGGATGGCGTGCGTTTTCTCATCGCCACGAATCCAGGGCAAACGCCGGGGCCGCTCGCCAAGGTCGCCTCGGGCGGCGAGCTGTCGCGGTTGATGCTGGCGCTGAAGGTGGTGCTTGCCGGTGGATCGAGCGTGCCGACCTTGGTGTTTGACGAGGTGGACAGCGGCGTTGGCGGCGCCACCGCGGCGGCCGTGGGCGAGCGTCTGGCGCGCGTGGCCGAGCGGGTGCAGGTGATGCTTGTCACCCATTCACCACAGGTGGCGGCACGCGGGGCGGCGCATCTGCGGGTGGCCAAATCGGTGAATGACGGCCGCGCCGAGACCCGCGTCGAGCGGCTGGACGGGCCGGAGCGGCGCGAGGAGATCGCCCGCATGCTGGCCGGCGAGATCGTCACCGAGGCGGCGCGGGCCGCCGCCGACAGCCTGATGGTCACACCATGCCCCACCCTGCTCTGACGGACGCCGAAGCTTCAGCCGAACTCGAACGCCTCGCCGGCCTGATCGCCGAGGCGGATCATGCGTATCACGAGCGTGATGCGCCGAGCCTCACTGATGCCGAATACGACGCATTGCGCGCCGAGAACGCGGCGATCGAGGCGGCCTTTCCGCATTTGGTGCGGCCTGATTCGCCCTCGCGCCGTGTGGGCGCGCAGCCGGCTTCTGGCTTTGGCAAGCTGCGCCACCGCGTGCCGATGCTGTCGCTGGACAACGCTTTTGCGCCCGTGGATTTCTCGGACTTTGCCGAGCGCGCTGTGCGCTTCCTGGGCGATGCGGCGCTGGGCTTCGTCGGCGAGCCGAAAATTGACGGGCTGTCGATCAGTCTTACTTATGAGAATGGGCGTCTGCTGCACGCCGCCACGCGGGGCGACGGCAGCGAGGGTGAGGACGTGACGGCAAACATACGCACCATCGCCACCATTCCGCAGTCGCTGCCGGCGCCGTTTCCAGGACGCATCGAGATCCGCGGCGAGGTGTTCATAACCAAATCGGATTTTCTGGCGCTGAACGCCACACAGGAGGCGGCAGGGGACAAGATTTTCGCCAACCCGCGCAACGCCGCTGCAGGCTCGCTGCGCCAGCTCGACGCCGCGATCACCGCCAGCCGGCCTCTGCGGCTGTTCGCCTATGCCATGGGCGAGACCAGCGAAAAGGTCGCGGACACGCATTGGGCCTGGCTGGAGCGCCTGCGCGGCTGGGGGTTTGACGTCAATGACCGTTCCACCCGGCTGACCGATGTGGCCGCCTGCCTTGACTTTCAGGAGCGTATGGCGACCGAGCGCGCTGGGTTGCCCTACGATATCGATGGCGTCGTCTACAAGATCGACGATCTCGCATTGCAATCCCGTCTCGGCTTTGTCGGCCGCGCGCCGCGCTGGGCGATTGCCTGGAAGTTTCCGGCCGAGCGCGCCACCACGCGGCTGGAACGGATCGACATCCAGGTGGGCCGCACCGGCGCGCTCACCCCGGTGGCGATCCTCATGCCGGTGAATGTCGGCGGCGTACTCGTGACCCGCGCCACCTTGCATAATGAGGACGAGATCGCCCGCAAGGACATCCGCCTGGGCGACACGGTGGTGTTGCAGCGCGCCGGCGATGTGATTCCGCAGATCGTCGAGGTGCTGCGCCACGAGGATGGCGCGCTGCCCTTCGCGCCGCTGGAGGTCTGCCCGATTTGCGGCAGTGCCGCGCTGCGCCCGCCCGGCGAGGTGGTGCGGCGCTGCACCGGCGGGCTGATCTGCGCCGCGCAGGCTGAGGAGCGGCTGATTCATCTCGCTTCGCGCGGCGCGTTCGACATTGAGGGATTGGGCGAAAAGACGGTGTGCGAGTTCTTTGCCGAAGGCCTGCTGCGCACCCCCGCCGACATCTTCCACCTGCGCGACCACGAGGCCACGATCGCCGCGCGGGAGGGTTGGGGGCCGCTGTCGGCGCGCAACCTGATGCAGGCGATTGAAAGCCGCCGCACGATCCCGCTGGAGCGTTTTATCTTCGGCCTCGGCATCCGCCGCATCGGCGAGGCCAACGCCAAGCTGCTCGCCCGGCATTACGGCAGCTTCGCCCAATGGCGCGCCCAGATGCAGGACGCCGTGCAGATCGGCTCGGAGGCGCGCAGCGATCTCGGCGCGATTCTGCGCATCGGCCCGGCGATCGCCACCGAGCTGGCCGAGTTCTTCGCCGAGCCGCGCAACGTGGCGAGCCTGGACGCGCTGGCCGACCAGCTCACCATCATCGACGCTGCCGCCGAGGCGATCAGCGACAGCCCGATCGCCGGCAAGGTGGTGGTGTTCACCGGCAGCCTCACCACCCTCACTCGCCCTGAGGCCAAGGCGCTCGCCGAACGCCTCGGCGCCAAGGTGACCGATAGCGTGACCCGCAAGACCGACCTCGTGGTGCTGGGGGCTGACGCCGGTTCCAAGGCGCGCAAGGCAGCCGAGCTGAATGTGCGCACCCTCAGCGAGGCGGCGTTTCGGGAGATGATCGGGCTTGGGTGAAAGGCGGGAAGCCCCGGAGCGGTTGCTTCCTTATGCCCTTCAATGTGCCTGCTGCTCGAGCTTTCGGATCTCTGCCAGCCGCATCTGTGCCCCGTGCACGTGCAGCTCCTCGAGTTTTACCTTGTCGATATTGGTCTCTGGCGCCAGCTTCTCCCACATCTGATAGGTTGGCGAGTACATCTCCTCCCAGACGCGCATCAGGTCACTGACCAGTTTGAGGACAGGTTCCGCAGCCTCCATCTTTTGCAGGCCGGTGGGATGGAACCAACTGTCGTCCTTCAGCATGGTCTCCATTTCGCCGAGCTTGTTGAAGACCGTGGTCTTGTAGTGGCGCATCTGGTCGCAATTGTTGAGATAGCGTTGCAGCATCGCGCGGCGGTCGGCCTCGTGGTCTGAGACTGCGGGGGCGGCGCCGCTGGCCTTGGCGATGTGTTTTTCCAGATTATGCTGCTCGGCATGGGCCTGGTTGAGGCGTTCGTTGAGATGGCCGAGCATCTCGGCATGGCGCACCTCCTCGCCGGACCATTTGCCGGCTTTGCTGCGCAGCTCCTGGCGCAACGCCTCCAGACGTTTGATGATCCCCTCGATGTCGCCCAACGCGCCCTTCGGATCGGTGGCGGCGCGGGCCTTGGGGGATTTCAGCGGATTGCCGTCCACCAGCGCGGTCCAGTCGGGCTTCAGCGTCTCGGTGCCCTCGGGGAAGGCGAAGCTCTTGCCCTTGACATGGCCGGTGGCGCCGAACGGGCGCAGCAGCCGCTCCAGCAGCGCGGTGCGCTCGCCGTCCTTGGAAGCCACCCAGCCGGCCAGCGCCTTCTGGATGGCGACGCGGTCGGCCCCGACCACGCGACCATCCTTCACCGTCAGGGTGGCGCGGATCTGCTCACCAGTCTTGATCCACTCATCCTGGCGATAGCCGCCGATCTGCGACTTCCAATGATTGGGGTCGCGCGCCAGCTCAACGATGCCCATCACCTCCGGATCGTCAATGTCCATGCCGACGGTATCGGTTGCGTCACCGACGAGCTTGGACGGGTTGGCCAGCGTGCCCAGCGGATCGCCCGGCGCCTGGGCGGCGTTGGCCAGGGTCTTGGCGGCGCTGCTATGGGTGTGGGCGCGGGTGATCTCGCCATGCATCTCGCCGCCCACCGTTTCGCCGGTATAGCCCTCGGCCGTGCTGTCGCTGGCCTTGAGGTCCTCGCCGAGACCGAGCGACACGCCGGAGGAGCCGGTGCCGGTGCTTTTGGCGCTGATGACCTGGCCGTCCGGCCCGGTGGTCAGCTCGTTGGAGGTGCTGGCGCGGGCGCTCATGCCGAGATTGAGGCTGGTGCCGCCCAGGGTGAGGCCGACCGTGTTGGTGGAGCCCTCCGCCGCGCTGTCCTTCACCGTTTTGCTGGCCATCTGGAAGCGCTTGTCCTTGGCCAGGTCGTCCAGCTCGGCGATCGAGCCGGCATGGTTGATGGCGTTGAACTGCTCGTTGAAGCTTTCGGCCTTGGGGTCGAGCAGGAACACCAGGCTGCGGCCAACGCCGGCGCTCCGCGTCTCGCCATGGCTGGCCTTGGCGGCACCATAGCCGCCGCTGACCGAGCCGGCGAGATCGGCGCTGTCATCGACGGAGACGGTCACCTGCATCATGCCGTTCGGCAGCCCCACGCTTTTGATGCCCACCTTATGGGACTGGCCGACACTGACATCGACCCCGCCGGAAACCCCGCCCACCGCGGTCTGGCCGGCGCTGACCCCGGCCTTGACGCTGCCGCCGAGGGTGTGGGTGGCCTCGATCTCCTCGCCAGGCTTGAGCTTTTTGGCCTGCTCGGCGCTGCCGCTGGCGGCCCAGAGGCGGGCTGCCACGTCCCATCCCTGGGTCATGCCGGTGGCGAGCATGCTGTGTTCGGGCAGCTTGCTGTTGCGGCCGTTCTGTTTGATCGCCTCCAGATACGCATGCGCCTCCTCTTCGGTCAGCGTGCGCTTGAAGGAGGCGGTGGCGGCGGCGGTGGCCGTGACGGAGGCGGTGATGCCGGCTTTATGGGTGGTCTCGCCGCCGATCTTGGTGGCCTCGCCGCTGCCGCTTGGCTTGTTCGCCGTGGTCTCCACGCCGGCGCCCTTGCCGATGGTCGCGTCCAGGCTGATGGTGGTGGTGATGGTGAACATCGGCGGGTTGCTGTTGGGCACCTCCTTGACGAGGGCCTGCACCCGACCGCCGCCGCCGACGGTGTTGGTGAGCGAGCGCCCATCGCCCAGCGTCTTTTTGTCCGAGCGATCGGCCTTCACGCCGACCCCGGTGCCGGCGGCGTCCGACACGAAGCCGAGATTGCCCTTGGTGGTGGTCTCGCGGCCCTTCTCCATCGTCTGCGCCTCGGGCGGGCCGCTCATCTCGCCGACCTTGCGGGTGACGCCATACGCCGCGCTGGCCTGGCCCCCTCCGAGCTTGAGGCCGCCGGTCTCCGAGTGGCTCTCGAACTTGGTGCCCTTCTGGGTGGAATGCTCCTGGGTGGCGGTATAGCCGCTGATGCCGGCGGTGGTGGTGTGCTTGTCGGCGGTCTTGGTGGTGCCGGTGCCGTCCTTCACCTCGTGGCTGTGCTGCTCCGTGCGGCTGCGTTCGCCCTTCACCAGATCATGTGTGGTGCTGGTCTGATGGGTTGTGGTGGTGGTGCGGTCCCCCTCGCTGTGAACGATCTTGTCGGTGCTGGTACTGGTGCGGTTGCCGATGCCGAGGGTGCTGCTGTCGCTGTGCTCACGCTGATAGGAGGCAACCTTGCCGTCCGGGCCGATCTCGGCGAGACCGGCGGAGCGCTTGTTCTCCCGCGTCAGGCCCTTTTCGCTGAGGCCGCTGCGGGTCTCCGAGCCGTCGAGTGTGGTGTCCTGCTCGCTGGTGGCGTTGCCGATGCGGGCCTCGGCGGCGGTGAGGCGATCCTTGGGGTCGAGCATGTCATCGGCGACGGCCTGGCCGTATTGTTGGTAGAGCGCCTGGCTGTTCGCAAGGCGTCGGCGCAGATCGGCCTTCGCCTCGTCTGGCGTCATTGGGGCGGCGGCGGCTTGTGCAGTGGGGGCTGGTGGCGGGGCTGGCTGATAGCCGCGTGGATCGACGCCGTAGGTGTTCAGCACCCAGTCATGCATTTGATCGCTGAGGCTGATCGCCACTTCGGATTTGGCGTCTTGCTGCATGTCCATGGTCGGTCATCTCCCCGCTCGGGCCACCTGTGCCGCAGCTTGCTGCGTGTTGCCGTGGCATGCAGCGCTTTTTTGCGGCTGTGATACTATGACGGGTGGCACATCTTTGCATTGTCAGAATTGAAGTTGATTACGAAACATTTAATGATTCGCCGTGGGATCACGGTGTTTTGGCGCGGTGAGCGCCCGCAAGCGGTCAGAATCGTCGCAACATTTGGTGAGTGGGATCTCCGAAACTCTCCGGGGACCGGACGTCTCCAAAACATTGAAATTGTGTTTTTTCAATATGTTATGGAGCTTTCTTGGCGGCCCAGTTGGTCGAGGTTGGGCGTTTGGTGAAGGCCTCTCTGGCAATTTACAAAATCATCTCAGGACATTACCGGAAACAGTTCTCATATTGCGGAAATTGCGTTAGACAGGTGTAAATAGACGACCGAGAGACCGGGTATGGACAAGGTTCGAGACATGTTTCGCAGATCTGGGGCCTGTCATTTATTTGAGACGCTGATGCGTCTCAGATCACATTCCAGTGTAATTGCTGTCATGTTCACGCTTTGGGTCGGTCTCGGGCCCGCCGGTGCGGTGACCCTGGCCGAAATCGGGTTTCGCAATGGCGTGACCCTGCACGGGCCGCATGCCGAGTTCGAGGCGTATTTCCCGCTGCCCAACGGCGCGACTGAAGCCAATCTCGCCGTCGATCTCACGCCCTCCGCAGCGATCGATCAGCTTTCCTCCGTGACGATCTATGTCGGCAACGAGCCGCTGGCCACCATCAACACCCGCGACGGGTCGCGGGTGGTGAATGTCACCGTGCCGATCCGGCTCGCAGAGGGCGATTTTCTGCGGGTGCGCTTCGCAGCCGATCAGGCACTGCGGCGCGACGAGCAATGCTTTGACAACGACAATCCCGCCGTCTGGACACATATCGGCCCGGCCACCGCGGTAACGGCGGCGGGCTCGGCCGATCTGGGCGTCGGCGCGCTGTGGCGCAGCCTTGGCGGAAGTGTCGCCATCGCCATGCCGAGCGATCCCTCGCTGGCCGACCTGCAGACCGGGCTGATCCTGGCGACCGCGATCACCAAACGCGGCGGTCAGCCAATGATCGTGGGGCCGGATGATCAGCGCGCCCAGATCCGCATCGCTCGCGGCGTGCAGCCGCTATCGGCTGAGTGGCGCAGCGAGCTGGTGGCCAACACGCCGATCGCCATCAATCCGCCGCCACAGCGTGGCCGCATCGTGGTCGCTGATCCCGCCGCCGCGCGTGGTCTGGTGTCCGCAGGAGCCGTGCTGCGCGCCGCCGAAGGGGGCAGTCTGCTGGGGGAGAGCCGGCCTGGGCTGGTACTGTCGGCATTGGATTCGATCTCCTTCGCCGAGATGGGTGTGAAGTCCACCACCTTTGGCGTCTACAGCACCGCGCTGATCAATCTCGAGATCCCGTTCAACCGCCTGCCCTCGGGGCGCCGGCCGGTGGCCATCCAGCTCTTCGGCAGGGGCGCGGCCCCGCCGTTTGACGAGGCGCTGGTCGTCACCCTCTCGGTTGGCAACCGGCTGCTGTGGAGCCAGACCTATCGTGGCTCGGTCGAGCTGGACGGTATCCGCGTCAACCTGCCAGAGGACCTCGTACGCCATCACATGATGGTCAGCCTGCGCGTGGTGCGCGTTGGCTCCAAGCGGGTCTGCGGCTCGGATGACGCGTTGATGTTCGAATTGCGCGACAGCACGCGCTTCATTCTGATTGATGGCGGACCCAACCCGCCGAACTTTGCCGCCTTCTCGATGGCTGGCGACCGGGCGGCGCTGGTGCGCTTTGATGTCAGCCCGGCTGCGGGGGTCCCGACCATTCCGCTGGTGGCGCGTCTGCTGTCCGATGCCGGGGCACGGCCGGCGGCGATCGATGTCGGCGGGACCGGCACGGCGCTGGATCGTCCGTTCATCGTCGTGGCAGAGACGCCCCCGCTGGAGATCGCCGGCAATGTGCCGGCGCGGCCCGATCTTGGCCGGGTGGTGCTGGAACGGCCGGAGGACGGCACGCGCGTCGTGCTCAGCGGGGCGCAGCGCTTCACCGTGGTGCAGCTCACCGGCACCAACGGGGCGGCTGGTCTGTGGCTGAGCCCGGGCTCGCGCGCGTCGCTCGCCCGTCCGGCGCCGCTCTCGGCCGGCGATGTGGCGGTGTTTGACGGGGCCGGCGCGCAGCCGCTGAGCTTTGAGACCCGTACCACTGGCGCCGTGGTGGAGCGGCCCTCCGGATCGGTTGCCGACAGTCTGCTGTCGCGCTGGCGCAGCGAGCTGTTCGTGGTGGCTTGGATCGTGGTGACTTTGTTCACCCTCCTCATCATCATGCGCTTGCGGCGCATGCGGGGGCGTTGACATGGGCCCCCCTGTGTTGCGCCTGATTGCCTGTCTAGCGCTTGGTGCCGGCCTGCTGATCTCTGGTGAGGCGCTGGCTGGAGCCTGGCCGCAATCCGAGGGGCGCTGGTTGCTGGTCACACAGGGTAGCTACAGCGAGACCAATGCCACCGGCTATGATCAGCAGGGCCGCAAGGCCGGCTCGGGCCGCTACAGCCAGTTCGAGTTCTCGCCTTATATCGAATACGGCGTGACCGAGGAGGTGACGATCGGCTTGCAGCCGCGTACCGAGTTCGTCGATCTCAGCTACAACACCGGGCGGGCGCGCCAGCAGGGCTCGGGGGTCTCCCAGGTCAATCTCTTCGCGCGCTATGCGGTCTATCGTTGGGATTTCGACGTTTTGTCGGTGCAGGGCCAGATCGGCCTGCCCGGGACGGCGGGGGGCAATCAGCCGCAGATCGCCATGCCTTGGACCGAGTATGAGGCGCGGGTGCTGTGGGGCCATTCCTTTGAGCTGACCGGCCAGACCAAGGGCTTCCTCGACACCCAGTTCGGCTACCGGCTCAATGGCGGGCACTCGGCCGATCAGCTCCGGCTGGACTTGACCCTGGGTGTGTTCCCCGATCCGGACTGGCTGCTTCTGGCGCAGATGTTCGCCACCAGATCGCTGCGCAACCAGTCCGGCACCGGCGGGGATTACGACCAGGTGCGTGTCCAACTCGCTGTTGCCAACCAGATATGGGATGATGTGTGGCTGGAGTTGGCGGTGTTCGAGGATATCGATGGCCGCAAGCTCGGCCGGGCGCGCGGCCTGCTGAGCGCCCTTTGGTTCCATTTCTGAGCCCGGCCGCATGCAGCCCCCGCGCCCGCCGATCCTGACCGCACGCCAGCCGGAGCAGCCACCAGAGCTACCTCGGGGTGATGGCGCGGCACGGCTGACCCCGGATGTGTTCGAAGCGACGGTGGCTGCCCAGATGGTGGCCGACGGGCTGATCTCGCTGTCTGACATCACGAATGCGCGCGAGAAATCGGCGCGCTGGGCCACGCCGCTGGGTGAGACGCTGATCAATGACGGGCGCGTCTCGGCATTGGGCTGGGCGCGCGGGGTGGCGACGCAGCTGCGGTTGCGGCTGGTCGATCTGCGCGCCGAGCCACCCGATCCGGCGCTGATCCATGCCGGCGAGCGGCGCGACTATCTCCGCCTGGGGCTGATGCCGTGGCGTATGCAGCCGGACGGCACGATCGTGCTCGCGGCCACACGGCCGCTGGCGCCGGATGTGCGGCAATGGGCGGCGCAGCGCTACCCGGACCGCCGCATCGCTTACGTGGTGACCGCCAAATTCGATATTCTCTGGGCGGTTCAGCTCAATTTCGACAGTGATATTGAGGCAGAGGCGGTCGAGGCTCTGCATGATGCGCGGCCCGATCTCTCCGCCCGCGAGACCATCACCGCGGGCCAGGCCATCGTCGTCTGGCTGCTGCTGAGCGTGCTGTTGCTCGGGCTTGCCATCCGGCCCTGGCCTGTCGCGGTGGTGCTCTCCACCATCGTCCAGGTGCTGTATCTGGTCAGCTTTGCATTCCGGTTTCTGCTCACCTGGGTCGGCGCGCATCGGCGCATGGACGTGACCGTGAGCGATGCGGAACTGGCGGCGATGGACGAGGCGAGCCTGCCGACCTTCACCGTGCTGGTGCCAATGTACAAAGAGGCGGAGGTCCTGCCGATCCTGGTGGAGAGCATGCGGCGGCTGGATTATCCGCGCGCCAAGCTGGACGTGAAGCTGGTGCTCGAGGCCGGTGATATCGAGACGATCGAGGCCGCCAAGGCGCTCGGGGCGGAGAGCCTGTTCGAGATCATCCGCGTGCCGCCGAGTGAGCCCAAGACCAAGCCGAAGGCCTGCAACTACGCGCTGCGCTTTGCGCGGGGCGAATATGTTGTGGTCTACGACGCTGAGGATATCCCAGAGGCTGACCAGCTCAAGAAGGTGGTGGCGGTGTTCCGCTCCTCGCCGCCCGAGGTGGCATGCGTCCAGGCGCGGCTCAACTACTTCAACCGTGACGACAACTTTCTCACGCGGATGTTCACGCTCGAATACAGCCATTGGTTTGACTATCTGCTTCCTGGCCTGCATGAGATGAACATCCCGATCCCGCTGGGCGGCACCTCTAACCATTTCCGCACAGCAACCCTGCTGCGGGTCGGTGCCTGGGATCCGTTCAACGTCACCGAGGATGCCGATCTCGGCGTGCGCATGTCCCAGGAGGGGCTGCGGGTGGCGGTGGTGAACTCGACGACGTTCGAGGAAGCCAACGGCATCCTGGGGAGCTGGATCAATCAGCGTAGCCGCTGGATCAAGGGCTATATGCAGACTTGGCTGGTGCATATGCGCCACCCAATTCGGCTGCGTCGGCGGCTTGGGTTCAGCGGGTTCTGGGGGTTCCAGATGTTCATTGGCTTCCCGCCAATGACGGCTCTGATTAACCCGCTGCTTTGGATGACCTTCCTGATCACGCTGTTCGTCGGCGCCGAGCGGATGCGGCCACTGTTTCCGGGGGTAGTGCTGTACATGGCCGTGGCCAATCTGATGCTCGGCAATCTGATGTTCATCTATTTCAGCGTGCTGGCGGTGGCGAAGCGGCGATGGTACCGGCTGGTGCCGTGGGGGATGGCTGTGCCGGCCTATTGGGTGTTGCACTCGGTGGCCGCCTACAAGGCGCTGTGGCAGTTGATCGTCAAGCCGCATCACTGGGAGAAGACGACGCACGGCACCTCGGCCGCGACGCGGGACGTTTTAGCGGGGATCGCCGAACGCAATGCAAGTGAGCGCCCGCTGCACCCCGGCAACACGACCGGTCCTGAGAAGCCACGGATGGCGGCTGAATGAGCGGCATGCATCCGTCCCTGGCGCCGGAACTGTATCCCGACCCGTCGCGGAACGTCTCCCGGCGCGCGATGTCTGTGCCGCTTGGCGCGCTGCTGACGCTGGCGGTGGGGGCGCTGTTCCTGCTGACGGCGGATCGCATCTTCTCCGCCGGCTATCTCGCACCGCTGCTCGGCATCGTGTGGGACGCCGATGCGGATGCCGCCAATGCCGGCGGGCAATGGCTGGTGCAGGCGCTGCTGGAGATGGTGCGCTCCATCCCGCGCGCGGGGCCGGAGTTGCTGGTGCTGATGACCATCACCCTCATGGCGTTCCTGGTGGGCAGTCTGGGGCGGGGCTTATATCGCAGGGGTTGGCCGGTGGTGCCGGCCGCACTTGTGGCCCTGCTGATGGCACTGCATCCGGTGACGCTTTACCTCGCCTCAACCGGCCAGCCTGCGGTGCTGGGGCTGCTGGCGGTGTGCCTGCTGCTGCTGGCCGTCGATCTGGTGGCGGTGACCGGGGATGCGCAGGCGTTGATGTTCCTCGGTCTGTGCTTCGCGCTGCTGTTCATCACTGAGCCGAACGCGCTTTATATCGTGCTGCCGGTGATGCTGGTGCTGCCGCTGGCGATGCGGGAAATGCGCGATGGCGGCTCAATGGCGGCGTTGCTGTTGATCTGCATTCTGCCCTCGGTGGTGGCGATCGCGACGTTGCTGGTCGGCAGCATGGTGGTGGGCGTGG